>Ga0209098_1001038_pt1 | contig 27660 bp, 18 predicted proteins | sample AD_JPNHW1_MetaG_FD_184429 | JGI IMG/M metagenome (GOLD analysis project Ga0209098, IMG submission 184429) | Active sludge microbial communities of municipal wastewater-treating anaerobic digesters from Japan - AD_JPNHW1_MetaG (SPAdes) (version 2) | ecosystem: Engineered > Bioreactor > Anaerobic...
TGCGCGGCTGAGCGTGAGGCCGGATCGGGTCCGATGGCGGAAAAGGGGCGCACGCGGAGGCGCAGAGGCCGCGGAGCGCAGTCCGTTTGCCGACGGTGATCGATGCAGATCGGTGTAAATCGGTGGCGAATCCCTCCGGCTGCTCGCTTGGTCGCGGGTGGGTGGGGGATCAAAGCCCTCACGGGCTTCGCTACGGCGGCTGGCCAGAGTAGGTCGCTCCTTCAGGACGACCCGTTGGGTCGCGGATCGCCCTTCTCGCGAAGGGCGCCACGGACATGGCGTGCTGTACTCGCTGCGCGCACGCGCAGCGCTATGGCGGTGGGGACGGTGGAGGCTGAGCTGAACGGCTGCGCCGTTCAGCCACGACATCGCTGCTCTTGCGAGCAGCGCCACAATGTGGGGACCAAAACAGCACAGTGGGTCGGCTGGCGCCTCCCTCGCCGCGTTCTCTGCTGCGTACCGGAGCAACGCGAGGAACGCAGCTTCGCTTCGCTGCGGTGCGCGGCTGGGGTGCGCATTGCCGGAGCTTCGCCCCGGTCCGCCGCTGGAATTGGGTCGGCTGGCGCCTCCCTCGCCGCGTTCCTCGCTTCGCTGCGGTACGCGGCTGGTTATCTCTCGGGAAACTCGAATTCGCTGCGGTCCTTCTTCTTCGAGAGGACGAGGAAGGCGGAGAACTCGGAGCCGCGCTTGGAGACGAAGCCGTCGATCTGCTCGCTGCGGCCGTCGGTGAGCAGGCGAAGGACTTCGCCGGCCGGGATCTGCTTCTTGCAGATCTCGCGGGCCATCTTGAAGACGACGCGGGGCGCCTCGGCACCGGGCTTGGTGACGTAGTAGCTGTCGCTCGTCTGCACAATCTCAGCACCGCCGTGCACCTCGCTCTTGCCGATGGCGACGGCGCCGGTGAGATCGACGGGGGCCTTGGGCTTGCGGCCGCCCTTGCCGCCTTCGCCCTCGGCGCGCGGCTTGCGCGGGGGAAACTCGAAGCGGACGCGGCGGCCGGGGTTCTCCTCCTTCGGGTCGAGGGTGAGATAGGCGGAGAACGGGCGGTTGAAACGGGAGATGAAGTCCTCGAAGAGGTCGGTCTTGCCGGCCTCGGCGATCTTCACGATCTGCTCGCGGGGGAGCTCCTTGCGGCAGAGCAGGCGGCCGACGCGGAAAACTTCTTCGAAGCCGCCGGTCGCGACGGGTTTGCGACAAATGAAGTGGGTGGCGGTCTCGCAGAGTTCGTTGCCGGTGGCTTCGGACTTCCAGACGGGCACGAGATCGGCGATCTCGACCTTGTTGCCGAGGTCGATGGAGGCCTTCCACTTGCCGGTCTCCTCGTCCTTGGCGAGGACGACCTTGGCGGTGAAGCGCTTGCCGGTCTTCTCGGATACGAAGTCGTCGAAGGGGCCGATCTCCTTGTTGGCGATGAGCAGCTTCGCCTCGTCGAGGGTGAAGCGGCGGTTGTTCATCACCTTGTAGATGCGGAGAACCTCGTCCTGCGACTGCCACCAGCGGCTGAATTCGAGGAGGGGCTGGTTGTCGGAGGGGGAGACGGCGTCGGTGGGGGCGCCGGTTTCCTCGTGCTCCTTGATGTTGGAGACGATCTTCTTGGTGAGATCGGTGATGCTCTCCATGAACGTCTCGCGGGAGAGCTTGGCCTGCTCGACCTTGCGCAGGCGGAACTCCCACTCGCCGGTGAGGGCGGGGAGGGTGAGCTCCTCGCACTTGGTGAGTCCGAGGAAATCGAGGACGGTCTCGGCCTTGGTGGTGGGGATGAGCTCGCGGCCCTCTCGGGAGATGTAGTTCTCGCCGATGAGGTGCTCGATGGTGGCGGCGCGGGTGGCGGGGGTGCCGAGGCCGCGCTCGCTCATGGCATCGGCGAGGTCCTCGTCGTCGACGAACTTGCCGGCGTTCTCCATCGCGGAGAGCAGCGTGGCTTCGTTGTAGCGGGCCGGCGGCTTGGTGGACTCGTCGGTGACGTCGACCTTTGCGACGGCGGCGCGGGGCGGCTGGCCGTCGGGCGCGGTGAGGGCGGGGAGGCTCTTCGAGCCGTCCTCAAAACCGGTCTTGCCGGCGACGGCGAGGTAGCCGGGCTCGACGAGGACCTTGCCCTCGCTGGTGAAGGCGTGGGGGCCGACGCGGCTGGTGCGGGTGGTGACGTCGATCTGCGCGGGTGGGAAGAAAACGGCGACGAAGCGGCGGGCGATGAGGTCGAAGATCTTCTGCTCGTCGGGCTCGAGGTGACTGGTGTGCTCGCTGTTGGTCGGGATGATCGCGAAGTGGTCGGTGACCTCGGCGTTGTTGAAGATGCGCTTGTTCGGGCGGACCCAGTCATGCTGGAGGGCGGTGGCGGCGTGCGGGGCGAGGTCGCCCTGGAGGCGGGCGAGGGTCTCCTTCACGGTGGGCACGTAGTCCTCGGGCAGGGCGCGCGAGTCGGTACGAGGGTAGGTGCACATCTTGTGGCGCTCGTAGAGGCTCTGGGCGATCTGGAGGGTGCGGCGGGCGGAGAAGGAGAAGCGGTTGTTGGCGTCGCGCTGGAGAGACGTGAGGTCGTAGAGGCGCTGCGACATCTGGGTCGTGCGCTTGCTCTCGTCGGTGACGACGGCCTGCGCGCCCGGCTGGGTGGCGGCGGCGACGGCTTCGGCGGCGGCGCGCTGCCAGAGGCGCTCGGCGCGGTCGTGCTCGTCGTTGTTTTTCCTGAAATCGGGCTTCTCGTAGACGCCCTCGTACTCGCCCTGGGCGATCTTGAAGGAAGCGACGACGCGGTGGAAGGCGCGGGGCTTGAAGGCGCGGATCTCGCGCTCGCGCTGCATGACGATGGCGAGGGTGGGCGTCTGCACGCGGCCGACGGTGGCCATGGAGCCCTTGCGGGAGCCGAAGAGGCGCTTGGTGACGGCGCGGGTGGCGTTGAGGCCGATGAGCCAGTCGGCTTCGGAGCGGCAGCGGGCGGCGTCCTGGAGGGGCTGCATCTCGGCGCCGGTGCGGATCTTGGCGAAGGCGGTGCGGATGCCTTCGTTGGTCATGGACGACATCCAGAGGCGCTGGACGGGCTTCTTGCACTTCGCGGCCTGGAGGATGTAGCCGAAGATGAGTTCGCCTTCGCGGCCGGCGTCGCAGGCGTTGAGGACGGTGGCGATGTCGTCGCGGGCGAGGAGTTTTTTGAGGAGCTGGAAGCGCTCCTTGGTCTTCTCGATGGGCTTCACGCCGAACTTGCCGGGGATGATGGGCAACGTTTCGAGGCGCCAGAAGCGGTACTTCTTCTCGTCGATATCATCGGGCATCTCGAGCTCGACCAGATGGCCCACGGCGGAGCTGATGACGTACTCGTCGTTCTCGAAGACCTCGCCCTTCTTCGGGACCTTGCCGAGGGCGCGAGCAATGTCGGCGGCGACGCTGGGTTTCTCGGCGATGACGAGTGTTTTGGCCATGGAAGGGGTTGTTCGCTAGGCTCGTGGCGGGATTTTTCAAGCCCGCGTTTCACGGCGAGCCGTTTCCTCGCGTGCGTACGCGTGCGCGCGGTTGCCGAAGGCAACGGGGTGATTCAGCGGGTTGTTACAAACGGAAGGAGAGGGAAAAGCGGTCCGGAAGGCGACTGGGATCGGGGCCGGGCGCGGGGCGGAGCGGGGCTCAGAGATCGGGCAGGAGCCGGTAGATGGCGTGGAGGGCGCAGGCGTTGCCGAGGGCGAAGCGCCACCAGAAACCGCGGCCGGAGGCGGGGAGGGTGAGGTTGAAGGCCAGTGTGAGCGGCAGGAGGGCGCGGGCGGCGGTCCAGTAGCTGTGCCAGACGGCGGGCCCGAGGCACCAGAAGAGCAGGGCGAAGGGGATCGCGGCGCGCACCCAAGGATTCGGGTCGCGCCAGCGCAGGAGCAGGGAGACGGATTGGAGCCCGAGGGCGATGGCGCCGATCAGGCCCCAGACGTAGCGCGAATCGAAGTTGCCCGCGGCGAAGGCGGCGAGGCACTCGGCGACGTGGCGGACCAGTCCCTGGCCGGGCAACAGGAAGTTGCCCGCGCCGCCGCCGGCGCCGGGCAGGGTGGATTGGAGCCACAGTGCCCATGCCACGAGCGGCAGCGCGCAGACTGCGGCAGAGAGGAGGAATCGGATTCGGTCCGGCGCCGAGCGGAGATCGCCGCGCCAGAGTCCGGGGAGGGCGAGGATGGCGGTCTCGCGGGAGAAGCCGGCGAGCAGGAGCCAGCCGGCGGCCATCGCAGAGCGGGCGTGGCGCGCGGCGCGGACGGCGAGAAGGATCAGCAGCGCGGCGGGCAGATCGGAGAGCGAGAGACGGATGCTGTCGAGCGCGCCGAGGCCGAGGATGATCGCGCACCAGCGCAGCGTACTATGCCGGTCCTCGCCGCCGATCTCGCGCCAGCACAGCCAGGCGAAGCCCAGCCACAACGCGGTGTTGAGGAGCGCGTACACCTGAAGCGTGAGCCACGGCGAGCCGCCGCCGAGCACGTGGGCCAGCAGCGACAGCCCGATACGGCGGACCCGATAGGCGGGGTTGTCGAGCGCGGCCTGGACCTCGGGCGTGGTGAAGTGGGGATCAACGGCGAGCTGGGCGTAGAACTGCCCGTCGTACCCGGCGCCGGGGAAACTCTTGAGCGGCAGGGCGCGGATGGCCGGCAGACGCGTGGTCTCGAAATCGTTTCCGAAACGGATCAGCGCGGTGAAGCCGGTCTGCGGCTCCCAGCGCCAGGCGACCATCGCCAGCACGAATGCCACGACGCCGAAGCGCACCCAGCGCAAGGCGGCGGGCCTGGCCGACGGCGCGGAAGTGGGGGACGGTTGCGAGGGCATGCGGAGGCTGTGTCGAAGCAACGAAGACGTGGGAAGGCGGCGGACGCGTCAAACCCCGTTTCCGGGCGGGGCGGGCAGACGCGGAAAATGTCGTTGCCGGCGCGCGCGGCGCGTCGCCAGTGGATGGCCGCATGAATCCGGGCCCAGCCAACGCAGCCATTCCGCCGGCGTCGCCGCGACTCGAACGGGTCGAGCGGGTGGCGCGCGGCTGGATCAAGCGCGCCGAGCCGGAGGCCAAGAACCCCTGGCGCACGGTCGTGCGCTGCGTGACGGCGCTGGTGCCGTGGCCGCTGCTGCGCTCGACGGCGACACCGGGCGACGTCGAGTCGGTCCGGGCGGAGATCGTCCGGCTGCGCCGCTGGCGGGCCGAGGGGATGCCGGTGGCCGAACTGCTCGAGGCCGGCGAGGACTGGTTCATCACCGCGGATTGCGGCCAGCCGTTGCGGGCGTGGCTGCGCGAGGAGACGGACGCCGCCGGGCGGCTGCGGGCGGTGCTGCTGGCGGCCCGCGAGCTCGGGCGGATCCACCGCTCGGGCCGGTGTCATGGGCGTCCATTTCTCAAGGACATCGTGTACGACGGCCGGCAGGTGACCTTCATCGACCTGGAGGAGGCGCCGACGGCGGTGATGCCGCTGCTGACCGCGCAGGTGCGCGACCTGATGCTCTTCGTGATGTCCTGCGCGGCATCGCTCGGGGACCGCCACGAGGCGGGCGAACTCCGGCGGCTCGCCGAGACGTACCGGGAAGCGAATCCGTCGCCGGAGCTCCAGCGCTCGCTGCGCCGGAATCTGGCGGCGCTGTGGTGGGCGGCGCTGCCGCTGCGGCTGTGGCCGTTCCGCTGGCTCGGCCGCGACGGACGGCACGCCGTGCTCGGGCTGCGGCTGCTGCGCCAGCTCGCGCGCGACTGAGGCGGAAACGGAGCGTGGGACTCGCGGCGTGTGATCCGAAAACGCCGGGAACGGCGCGAATCGGGCTCCTCCCGGCTTGGAAAACGCCCGCGGACTTCCCAGAGTCGGCCCATCCGCCTCGCTCCCACACGATGACTCGCTGGTTCAAAAAGAAGCTCCACGCGCTCGAACAGTACACGGTCGACGTCATTTTCGGCCGTCGCGACGAGCGGCTGGCGGATGCCTACGCGTTCTTCCTGCAGTGTCTCTCCTGGCTGTTCAGCGGGTTGGTGCAGCTGCGGCTCTGGCTCTACCGCAACCGCATCTTCCGCGACCAGCCGCTGGGGTGCCTGGTCGTCGTCGTGGGCAACCTCACCGTGGGCGGCACGGGCAAGACTCCTGTTGTGGAGAAATTCGCACGCTCGCTGGCGGAGCGCGGCCGGAAGGTTGCGATCCTCAGCCGTGGCTACCGCAGCAAGTCGGTGCCGCTGTGGCGCCGGGGGCTCAACTGGATCACGAAGGGCGCGGAACCCCCGCCGAAGGTCGTGAGCGACGGCACGACCGTGCTGCTCGACTCCGAGGTGGCCGGCGACGAGCCGTACATGCTCGCGCGCAACCTGCCCGGCGTGCTCGTGATCGTGGACAAGAACCGCGTGAAGGCCGGCGCCTACGCGATCAAGCACTTCGGCTGCGACACACTCGTGCTCGACGACGGCTTCCAGTACCTGCCGCTGAAGGGCCGGCTCAACCTGCTGCTCGTCGACAAGACCAACCCCTTCGGCAACGGTCAGCTGCTCCCGCGCGGCCTGCTGCGCGAGCCGGTCAAGCATCTGCACCGCGCCTCGTACATCTTTGTCACCAAGTCTGACGGACAGCGCGACCTCGAACTGGAGGAGACGATCCGGCAGCACAACCCGACCGCCGAGATCATCGAGTGCGCGCACGTGCCGAAGCATCTCCAGCGCGTCAACGACAGCGGTGAGCGGCACGAGCTGGCGTACCTGAAGGGCCGGCGCGTGGGGGCGTTCAGCGGCATCGCCACGCCGGACAGCTTCGAGGCGTTCCTGCGCAAGTTTGGCGCGAACCTCCTCTACACGAAACGCTACGTTGACCACTACCGGTTCACGGCCGACGACCTCGACCTGATCTTCGAGGAGGCCGTCGATGCCGGACTCGACTTTGTGGTGACGACGGAGAAGGACGCCGTGCGCATCCCCGCCGACATGAAGTTCCCGCTGCCGCTCTACTACCTGCGGCTCGAGATCGAGATCCTGCGCGGCGCGGCCGACTTCACCGAGGCGGTGGGCCGGATCTGTTTCCCCGAGCACGAGACGCTCGGCGGACGGGTGGGCGTGTCCTGAACGGAGGCCCGAGCACCATGCTGCAGCTCTTCTGCAAGGGGCTTGTAGTCGGGCTTTCGATCGCCGCGCCGGTCGGCCCGATCGGGCTTCTGTGCATCCGCCGCACGCTGGCCGGCGGGCGACTGAGCGGCTTGGCGAGCGGGCTGGGGGCGGCGACGGCCGACGCCGTCTATGGCTGTGTCGCCGGGCTCGGGCTGACGGCCGTGTCGGCGTTTCTTGTGGGGCAGCGGTCCGGGCTGGGATTGGTCGGCGGGCTGTTCCTTTGTTGGCTCGGCGTGAGGACCTTTCTGAGTCGGCCGGCCGTGCAGGCGGCCGAGATTCGGGGCGACGGTCTGGCCGGCGCCTTCCTCTCAACGTTGGCGCTGACGCTGACGAATCCGCTCACCATTTTCTCGTTCGCCGCCGTATTTGCCGGTCTGGGATTCGATGGCGGAGCGGGGAAAGGCGGGGCTGGGACGCTTGTCGCGGGCGTTTTTGCCGGCTCCAGCCTGTGGTGGCTGTTGCTGAGCAGCGGCGTCGGTCTGCTGCGCGGTCGGATGGGGCCGGCAATGATGGCCGGCATCAATCGCGTCGCAGGCGTGCTGCTCTGTGCCTGCGGTATCTATGCGGTTGTGATCGGCTTCCGCGCCTGAGAACAAGGCGGGACGGTGCGGCGGGGCGGCTTAAACCGGGTCGCCCTCGAGCAGCAGCACTCGTTCGGTGATTGAGGCGCGCCAGGCGTCGTTCGCGGTGCGCGGCTGAGGATCGGCGAAGCCCTGTTCCGGAGCCGGAAGTTTCGGCGCCAGCTCGATCGCCATGGTGCGCGCCTCGGCGAGCAGAGACGCCATCGCGCGGTGACGGAGCGCGCCGCCGGGGCGCAGCTGGTGCTCGATCGGCTCGGCAATCTCCTCGCCGAAACCCCAGGCGCGCAGCACGTGGGCTGCGGCGCGGGCGTTGTGCATGCCGGTGAGCATGACCTCGGCCTTCGGAATCTCGTCGGGCGGCATCGGGCCGAAGCGCAGGTGAGGCGCGCCGACACAGCGCAGGTGGCGGTCGATGAAGACCATCCCCATGGCGTGCAGGAGTCCCACGGTGTAGGCGGTGCGCTCGTCCAGCCCGCCGGCCGGGGCCAGGTCGACCATGGCCAGCGCACAGGCGATGGAGCGGCGCCAGAATTCGGAAGGCCCGAGGTGGTAGCTGCGCAGCGGGTGGTTGAGAAAGCGGCCGAGCGTGTAGGCGGCGGTGACGCGGTACACCTCCTCGGCCCCGAGTTGGAGAAGGGCGGCGGCGAGGCTGGGTGCGAGCAGGCCGCGCCCGTAACGAGGATTTGAGGATGCCTGGATGACGCGCACGGCGAGACCGGGTTCGAGCATGACCAGGTCGACGATGTCGCCGATGCTGGTCCCCTCCGCCCGGAGGAGCGCCTGCAGGCGCGGCAGCACGGCCGTGGCGATCGGCATCTCGCGCGCATAGGCCTCGAGATCGGAGGGGCGGAGCAGCGTGTCGAACTGCAGATCGACGGTTGCGGAAGGCAGGGGGACTGTGGCGGGCATGGGGGGCATCGCAGGCCGGTGGGAAGGCCCGGTGGGGTGCGGTGACCGCATGCAGTCTGAGTCGTGACCGCTGTTTGGCGACACTGTTGTTTTCTCTTACCATATTTTCAGCGCCTGCGGGTGCGGGGGGCCGGTCGCCCCCGCGATGACGGCTTTTTCACTGGCGTGGGCGCGTGCGGACGCGGAAGCTGCGGCCGATGCTGCAACCGGTCGAGATCGTGGCCGCGGCCTTGATGGTCGCCAAAATCGCTGGAGATTTCCTGCTCGCCTCGCTGAATCGGCGGGAGATCGAGCGCAACGCCGGCGCCGTGCCGGCCGCGCTGTCCGGCACGATGGATGCCGCGACCTATGCCAAGGCGGTCGAATACAGCCGGGCCAAGAACACCTTCGGCCTGGGCAGCGAGCTGTACGAGGCGGCGGTGCTGGCGGCGGCGATCTTCAGCGGGGTGCTGCCCCGCTGGTTCGAGGTGTGGACCGGGACGCTGGGGACTTCGGGCTGGAGCCAGTCGCTCTGGCTCGTCTCGGTGGGATTGGCACTGGCGGTGCCCGGGCTGCCGCTGGAGTGGTGGGGCACGTTCCGCCTCGAGGCGCGTTTCGGTTTCAACAAGAGCACGCTGCGGCTCTGGCTCGCCGACAAGGCGAAGGGCGGGCTGATCGCGGTGGCGCTACTGATGCCGTTGCTGTGGCTGCTGCTGTCGCTCGTCGCCTGGATCGGCCGCTGGTGGTGGGTGTGGGGCTTCGGCGTGGTGATGGTGTTCCAGCTGTTGATGCTGGTGCTCTATCCGCTGCTGATCCTGCCGCTCTTCAACAAACTCTCGCCGCTGCCCGAGGGCGAACTGCGGACTGGGCTGCTCGCGCTGGCCGACCGGGCCGGTTTCCGGGCGCGCAGCATCGAGGTGATGGACGGATCGAAACGCTCCGGCCACTCCAACGCTTTCTTCACCGGTTTCGGCCGCTTCCGCCGGATTGTGCTGTTCGACACGCTCGTCGCGCAGCTCACACCCGCGGAGCTGGAGGCGGTGCTTGCGCACGAGATCGGCCACTACAAGCGCGGCCATGTACCGAAGATGATCCTGCTCTCGGCGGGATTCATGGCTGGCGGCTTTCTGGCCGTGGACTGGCTGATGCGCAGCGCGTGGTTCCTCGGCGGCTTCGGTTTCGCCCCGGATTCGGGCGTCGCCCCGGCGCTGCTGCTGGTGGGACTGCTCGGAGGCCTGGGCACCTACTGGCTCTCGCCGTTGCTCAACGCGCTCTCGCGCAAGCACGAGTACGAGGCCGACGCCTTCGCCCGCGACACCGTGAACGGCCATGAGCCGCTCGTCGGCGCGCTGCGCAAGCTTGCCGAGAAGAACCTGTCCAATCTCACGCCGCACCCGTGGTTCAGCACCTTCCATTACTCGCATCCCACGTTGATCGAGCGCGAGCGGGCGCTCGTCGGCGAGGGGCGGTGACCGGAGTTTCCGCGTCGCCGCGCAGACCGGGGCCCGCGCCCCGGGGCGCGGCAGCGGTGCGCCGGGTGGCGCGGTTGTGCCGACGGCTGCTGCCGCTCGCATTCGCGGTGTGGGCACAGGCGCTGCCGGCGGCGGACGAGCTGACGGTGATGACTTGGAACGTCGAGAACTACGTGGCCGAGGACCGGATGGTGGATGGCGAATACCGCACGGGGTATCCCAAGCCCGAGCAGGCGAAGGCGGCCCTGCGCCTTGTGGTGCGAGAGGCCGCGCCCGATGTGCTCGCGCTCCAGGAGATGGGACCTGAACCGTATCTGGAGGAGTTGCAGCGCGACCTGGCCGCGGAGGGGCTCGGCTATCCGCACCGCGCGCTGCTCGACGGGCCGGACCCGAAACGCCACGTGGCCCTGCTCTCGCGCGTGCCGCTGCTGCATGTGGTGCGGCATGCTGAGGTGCCCCATCGCGGCGCCGGCGGGCCCGACCTCGTGCGGCGGGGCGTGCTGGAGGCGGCGGTGGACCTGGGAGGGCGCGAGGTGACGCTCTTCGTCGTGCATCTGAAGAGCAGGCACACGAACGACCCGGCCGACCCGAGTTCGGCGGGGCAGCGATTGGGCGAGGCCGGGGCTGTGCGGGATCTGGTGCTGCGGCGGCGGCCCGAACCGTCCAGTATGTGTTTTCTCGTGCTTGGCGATTGCAACGACGGGCCGCGGAGCGGTCCGGTGCTGGCCCTGCAGCGGCGTGGCCAGTTGCGGATCGCCGAAGCTGCGGCGGCTGCGGACGCTTCGGGCGACGCGTGGACCCACCACTACCGGAAGGCGGAGGTTTTCAGCCGGGTCGACTACATCCTCGTCTCCTCGGCGCTGCTGCCGGCTGTCGACAGATCGTGGGTGCACGACTCGCCGGCCGTGCGTGCGGCGAGCGACCACCGGCCGGTCCTGGTTCATCTTCGCGCGCCCCGGTGAACGCGCAAAGGCTCGACTCTTGATTGTGGGGCGGTTGGTGCTAGCGTGGTCGCCGTTCAGCCCCCGCATTACCCCGCACAGAAACTACACCAGCGACCGCTCGGCGCGGCCGCCGACCGGCGCGCGGTCTTGGCCGGCAGCCGTTTCCGAACCCCGTTAGCCCCATGCCTCATCCAGTGGCCCGTTCCGAAAGTGCAAGCGACGAGATCATACGGCTGCGCCAGGAGAACGCGGAGCTGCGGCGCGAGCTCGCGCAGAGCGGCTCCGGGGCTCTCTCGGGAATGGCGGTATTCCGCGGCACTTTTGACCGGGCGGAGCATCCGGCCGGATTGATCTCGCCCGATGGGCGGATTCTGGAGGCGAATCGCGCGGCGCTGGCCTTGAACCGGACCGATGTGAAGAACATGCGGGGACAGCGCCTGTGGGAGACGCGCTTGTGGGCGCACTCGGTCGAGGAGAGCCGCCGTGTGCGCGGCGAGTTCCTGCGCGCGGCGGCGGGGGAGACGGTGTGCTTCCCCACGACACATCGCGACACGGAGGGGGGCGTCTGGCCCTTCGAACTGTCGTTGCGGCCGATCCGCGATGGCGGCGGGGCGGTGGTCGCGGTGGTCGCCGTTGCGTTCCCTCCGGACGGGCTGAGCCTCCCCGGTGCGGCGTTGCAGCAGCGGGGCGAGGAGATGCTCGGGCTGCTGCGGCATATGACCAACGCGTTTGTGGTGTGGGAGACGCGACTGGACGAGTCGGGCACAGTCGTCGATCTGCGGCTGGGCTACTGCAATGACGCCTACGAGAAGATCGCGGGTGTGCCGCTGGCCACGATGCAAGGCCGGGGCATGCGCGAACTGTGGGAAAAGACCGAGCCGAGCCCCTATGCCGCCTGTGTCGATGTGGCGAAAATGGGACATCCACGAACTTTCGAAATGCTGCACGGGGTGGGCGACGGCATTTACGCGTGCAACGCCTATCGTCCCAGCCCGACAATAGACCGGGTGTGCATCATCTTCCAGGATGTGGGGGAACGGCAGCGCAACCTGCGCGAGCTGGAGCGGTTGGCCAACGAGCAGCGGACGATCCTGGACACGGTGGGCGCCGGCATCTGCCTGCTGAAGGGACGGAGGATCCAGTGGGCCAATCCGGCCTTCTCCGGGATGACCGGTTTCTCCGCCAGCGAACTCCGAGGAATGGAGGCACGTTGCCTGTACGCTGACGCGGCCGAACATGAGCGGGTCGGGCGCGAAGGCTATGAGCTTCTCCAGCACGGCGGCGGGTACGCCACGGAATGCCGGATGCGGCGGAAGTCGGGGGAGGAGTACTGGTGTCAGCTGGCCGGTCGCATCGTCGATTCGAGACAGCTCGATCACAGCAGCATCTGGGTGCTGCAGGACATCACGGAGCGGCGGCAGGCCGAGCAGGCATTGCGCCTCAGCGAGGCCAGGCTGGATGCGGCACAGGGGCAGACACATATCGGCAGCTGGGAGTACGGGGCGGAACAGTCGGAGCACTATTGGTCGAAGGAGATGTTCCGGCTGTTCGGGTTCGAGCCGAAGCCGGTGCCGCCGACGTTCGCGGAGTTCGTGGAGCGCATCCATCCCGAGGACCGCGGCGCCTTCCATGCCATGCACCGGGAGTCCATGGACAGCGGATGCGCCCGCAGCGTTGTGTTTCGCAGCAATCCCGAACTGGGGCCGATTTCGGTGTTCGAGGCCCGGGTCAACGCCATCGCCGACACGCGTGGCCGGATCAGCAAACTGGTGGGCACGCTCCAGGATGTGACAGCGCGATGGCAGACCGAGGAATCGTTGCGCAGCAGCCAGGCCCAGCTGGAGGCGGCGCAGACACAGGCGCGGATCGGCAGCTGGGTGTACGATCCCAATACGAGGAGTGTGCGATGGTCGCGCGAGATGTTCCATCTGCACGGGCTGCATCCCGACGGGGAGCCGCCCACCGTGGAGACGAGCCTCGAGAACATCCACGCCGAAGACCGCGAGGGGATGATCGCCGCATGCCGACGTGCGCTGGAGTGCGACGAGCAGGTGACCTACGAGTTGCGGGGCTCGTCGAGCCTGGGCGAGGAACGGCATTTCTGCGTGACCTGCCGGGCGGTGCGCGATGCCACCGGCAAGGCGCGGCACATCCTGGGAACGTTGCAGGACATCACAGCGCGCAAACGCGCCGAGGTGGAGCGTGCCCAGCTGCAGGAGCGGCTGCTGCAGTCGATGAAGATGGAGGCGGTCGGGCGGCTGGCCGGCGGTGTCGCCCACGACTTCAACAACCTGCTCACTGTCATCACCGGCAACCTCGAGCTGATCCGCTACGAGGCGGGCGTGTCGGAGCCGTCCATCGACTGCCTTGCCGAGATCGCCAAGGCCGCCAGCTCCGCCACGGAACTGACCCGGCAGCTGCTGGCGTTCTCGCGTCGCCAGATTATCGAGCCGCAGACCATCGATCTCAACGCCAGCATCGGGCGCCTGCACAAGATGCTCCAGCGGCTCATCGGGGAGGACATCGATCTGGAGACGATGCTGGATCCGGCCCTTGGCAGCGTGAGGGTCGATCCGGGACAGTTCGAACAGGTCATCGTCAACCTTGCGGTGAATGCGAGGGATGCGATGCCCGACGGCGGGCGGCTCACGATCTCCACGGACAACGTCACCCTCGATGCGGCCGCGAGCCGGGTAGCCGCGGAACTTCGCCCCGGCGACTATGTCCGGCTGGCCGTCAGCGACACGGGGCAGGGAATGGCGGAGGATGTGAAGCGGCGGCTCTTCGAACCGTTTTTCACCACCAAGCCGGTAGGTCGAGGGACTGGGCTCGGCCTGGCGATGATCTTCGGCATCGTGAAGCAGGCCAGCGGTGCGATCATCGTGCATTCTGCGCCGGGGCGAGGGACTCGTTTCGAGGTGTATCTGCCCCGAGTGTCCGCGCAGCCGCAGGAGGCCGACGAGACCGATAACAGCGACGCGCTTCCCGTTGGGAGCGAGAGCATCCTGCTCGTGGAGGACGAGGACAGCGTGCGCACGATGACGGCGACGTTCCTTAGTCGGTTGGGCTACTCGGTGATCGCCGCGCGCAACGGCGAGGAGGCCCTGCTGACCGCCGAACGACACGCCGCCCCGATCCGCCTTCTGCTCACCGATGTGGTCATGCCCGGCATGAACGGCCGCGAGCTGGCCGAGCGGCTCGTCGGGCTGCATCCGGAGACGGCGGTGCTCTTCACCTCGGGCTATACCGAGGACACGATCGTGCGGCATGGAGTGATGGACTCGCAGTTCGCGTTCATCGCCAAGCCCTACAGCCTGCAGGCCATCGCTGCGAAGGTGCGCCAAGTGCTCGATGGCTCGGCTGTGGGCGCGTGAAATCGCGATATTGAAGCAGTGCCGGAACGCGGATCTCTCCAGTCATGACCTACCGCCGGTCGAGGAGGAGGACGACTTTCTTGGCGGCCTCGTCGATGGTGAGCTTGGCGGCGTAGGGCTTCTTCGTGCGCTGCGAGACGAGATCGGTGAACTCCACCGGGGCCTTGTCGACGATGCCTTGGATGAGGCGGACGACATCCTCGGCGGACCAGGTGCGGCCGAAGGCGTTCTTCCAGAAGCGCACGCCGGGGAAACCGGGCGACTCGAAGTAGGCATCGCGGTCGAGCATGAGCTTGCCGGACTTCGGGCACTTGATGCCCTTCAGCTTCTTCGCTTCGGGCTCGACGATGACGATCTTCTTCGTCTCGGCGTCGATGCCGAGCATGGCGGCGTAGGTCTGGCCGGTGCGCGTGGTGAGATCGTCGTACTTCTTCGGCGTGCCTTGGGCGACGGCGTCGAGCAGGGCGCGAAAATCCTCGGCGGTCCACTTGCGGCCGAAACACTCCTTCCAGAGCAACGTGCCCTCGAAACCGGGCGCTTCCCAGGCGGCGCCGCGGTCGAGGATCGGCTGGCCGGATTTCGGGCAGAGCACCTCGGTGGGCGTGCCGGCGACGAGCTCGGGACGCTCGGCTTCGGCGAGGCGCGTGCTGGAGGATTTGTAGTTTTCGGCGACGTCGAGGAACTGCTTGAGCAAGGCGTCGAGGAAGGTGGCGCGGGTGTAGCTGGAGGCGCCGCGCTCCATCTTCTTGAGCTCGTACTCCATCTCGGCGGTCTGCTTCGCGGATACGGCGGCGGGATCGATCTTCTTGAGCCCGCGGATGAGCGCGCGGCCGTTCTGGGTGGTGATGAGCGCCTTGCCCTTGCGCTCGATGAAACCGCGGTCGACGAGCGTCTCGATGATGGCGGCGCGGGTGGCGGGCGTGCCGAGCCCGTGGTCCTTCATCGCCTCGATCAGTTCCTCGAGATGCTCGGGCGAGTGTGCGCCTTCCTCGATGGTGGTGCCGGCGTACTCCATGGCGGTGAGGATCGTGGCGTCGTCGAAGGGCTTGGGCGGGTTCGTCTCGAGTTTCTTGATCTCGGTTTTGTCGAGCGGTTGCTCCTCGACGAGGTCGGGCATGGGCTGCGGGCCCTTGCCGTCGGAGTTGTCCTTCACCCAGCGGGTCCAGCCGGCGACGACGACGTTTTCGCGCACGGTGCGGAAGACGCAGGGCGCGTAGTCGCCGGCGGCGTTCTTCTGCTCCCAGCGGCGGGTGATGACCTTCGCCTTGAGCGGCTCGTCGAGCGCGATGAGGCATGCCTGGGTGACGGCCATCCAGGCGAGCAACTGGTCGCGGTTGGCGCGCGCGAGGCGCGAGAGGTCGGAGAGCGGGTGGAGCGCGTAGTGGTCGCTCTCGGAGTTCTTGAACGCCTTGGCCTTGCCCATCTCCTCGTCGGCACGGAGCTCCTGCGTGGCGAGGTGCGTGGCCGGGTGTTTCTCCCTGATCCACGCGTGGGCGGCGCGGATGCCGTCGCAGACTTTCTGGCGCATCTCGGCGGAGTCGGGGAAGTAGCGGGAGTCGGTACGCGGGTAGCTGATGACCTTCAGGTCCTCGTAGATCGACTGGAGCACCTCGAGCGAGTGGGCGGCGGTCCAACCGAACTTCTTCGAGAAGTACTTCGATGCTTCTTGGAGATCGAAGGGCAGCGGCGGGCGCTCGGTGCGCTGCGAGGCGGTGTCCTTGACCGCGTAGGTGCGCGGCGCGAGGGCGGCCTCGGTGAACCGCGTCGCCAGCGCCTCGGACCAGAACGCCTTGCGGTCGCGGTCTTCCAGGATCTGGGGATGTCCGAGGAGTTTCTCGCGGTTCTCCGCCGCGGCGTAGGCGTCGAGGTCGGCCTTGGCGGAGACACCGTCGAAGATGCCGTAGACCTCCCAGAAGTTCTGGGGCTTGAAGAACGCGATGGTGCGGTCGCGCTCGTAGATGAGGGCCAGCGTGGGAGTCTGGACACGACCGACGCTCCAGACGCGCCAGTTGCCGGTGCCGCGCGGGAGGGTCTTGGTCGCCAGCACGGTCTTGTTCATGCCGGAGAGCCAGTCGGCCTGGTCGCGGGTGTAGCCGGCGGCGCCGAGGCCGTCGCGCTCGGCGAGCGGGCGGCGGTTGCGGTAGGCGTCGCGGAACGCCTTCTCCGTCATTTCCTGCATCCACATGCGGGAGAGCGTGGTCTTGGCGGCGTCGACGCCGGAGTGGCGGAGGATCTTGCGGAAGATGAGCTCGCCCTCGCGGCCGGCATCGCAGGCGTTGACGATCTCGCAGCCGTCGTGGGCGCGCATGTGGCCGCAGAGAACCTCCAGCGATCGCTCGGCGCGTTCGCGGGGGATCTCGTCGAAATCCCAGCCGGGCTTGGGCAGTATGGGCAGATCGGCGATGCGCCATTTGCCGAACTGCTTGCCGTGCACGGCATCGTAGGCCTCGGGCTTGGCGAGCTGGAGAAAGTGGCCGGCGGCGCAGGTGATGGTGAGGTCGTCGCCGAGGGGCGTCTGGCCCTTGAACAGCTTGCCGCCCTCGTCTTTGACGCCGAGCAGCGCTTTCGCGACGTCGAGCGCGACGGAGGGTTTTTCGGCGACAATAAGGATCTTCATCGGCTGCACCAGCGCGAGGTCCGATAGACGGGCGAATCCAAGAGTAGGTGGCGCCGGTTACGGCTGCTTGGGCGCGGCGGCGCTCTTCTCGGTGAAGGGCTGATCTTTCACGCCTGCGGCGAAGAAGACGAGACGGACGGGCTCGGTGCTCACGGTGCGGCCGTTGTGCTCGATGCCGACGAGCTCGGCAAAGGCGTCGCCGGTGCGGAAGGTGCGCGTGGGGCCGTCCTTCTGGGCGACGGCGATCTCGCCGGAGAGGATGTAGGCGAAGCAGGGCACGGTGTGCTTGTGCCAGCCGGTCTCGGCGCCGGCGGGCAGCTCGACGAGGACGCCGCTCACCTCGGCGGCTCCGCCGGTGGGATACACGAGCGGCGTGCCGGCGACGTCGGTCGTCGTCTTGAGGAGCGGGGTCGAGCGGACGGCCTGGTTGTACTCGGCGGCGTTGTCGCGGGCGAAGACGCAGAACGCGAAGGCGGCGGAAAGGGAGACGACGAGAAGCGAGCGGGCGAGGGAGTAGGTGCGCATGGGCGGAGCGTGGCAGCGGGCCGCGGGCGCGTCACGGGAGAAGTGCGGATCAAGACCGTTTGCGTGGGGCGGATTCTGCGAAACGTGAAGGGATGCCGTGGGCGACTCGCTGGGCAGCAAGGTCCAGCGGGCGGCGCAAGACGCCACCCCTACGCCGGCAACTGCATCTACACGGTTCAGTGCAGGAACTCGACCTTCGCGGAGAGTTCAGGCGTGAGGTGCCGGTCGGGATTGAGGATGCCGACCTTGATCTGGAGCGTGCCCTTCTGGCGGTTCGCCTCGGGGGAGATCTCGGCGACGACGCCGTCGAAGTGCAGATCGGGGTAGGCCTCGGGGATGACGCGGCATTTGTCGCCGAGGGAGATCTTGGCGAGGTCGCTTTCGTTGATGTCGAGCTCGACCTGGAGGTCGCGCGGATCGGCCACGGCGAGGACGGCGGTGCTCGGCCCGCGGGTGCCGCCGAAGCTCTGCGGGGTGACGAGTTCGCCGGGCTCGGCGAGCTTTTCCAAGACGACTCCGGAAATCGGTGACTTGATGACAGTCCAGTCGAGGTAGGTGCGGGCGAGGGAGAGCTGGCCCTCGATCTCGCGGATGGCGGCCTGTGCGGAGGCGACGGTGAGGCGCGACTCGTCCTCGGCGTCGTCGGAGACGACCTTGTTGCGGTAGAGGTCGTGGATGCGGCGGTAGGCGCGCTCGGCGCGCTCGAGGGCGACCTGGGCGGCGGAGAGGCGGCCCTCGGCGGTGGCGACGTTGGCGCGCTGCTCGGCATCCTCGAGGCGGACGACGATCTGGTCCTTCTCGACGGCGTCGCCCTTCTTCACGCCGATCCAGGCGACGACGCCCTGGAAGCGCGGGCTGACCTCGATGCGCTCGCGGTTGATGATGTAGCCTGAAACGGTGAGGAGAGCGGAGGACGATTGCGGATCGCTGATTGCGGATTGGGGATTGGGTGGAAGCGCCGTTGCCGCGGTGGTCGTCGACTTCTGGGTGGTCGGTGCAGCGGCTGTGGCGGATGCGGTGGATGCCGGGGCTTTCTCCGAGCCGTTACCGAAGACGCGGCGGTCCTTGTCGGGGCGCGGCCAGGCGAAATACCCGGCGGCGACCAGCGCGAGGGCGATGACGATGAAGATGGCCTTCACGGAGCCGCCGGGGCGGCGCTTGGCGTCGGGATCGATGCGGAGTTGGGAGAGGTTGGAGGGTTTCACGGCGCTATATGGGGCCAACGATTAACACAGATGGGCACAGATCAGGAGTGGTCGACCCAACGGAGACGGATCGGCTCTGTGGAGATCTGTGTGCATCGGTGGCGATTTCTCAGGCGGATTTGAGGGAGGCGATGACGGGGAGGCGGGCGGCGCGGAGCGCGGGGAGGAAGCTGCCGATCAGGCCGACCACGATGGCGAAGACGATGGCTTTGCCCATGAGGGCCGGGCTGACCTGGAAGTCGAAGACGATCTCGGTGAAGGTCTCCTGGCCGAAGGTGCCGGTGCTGACGCCGTTCCAGCCCAAGTAGGCGATGGCGCAGCCGATGGCCCCGCCGATGGCGGCAAGCAGGGAGCCCTCGAGGAGAAAGCCGAGGAGGATGCTGCGGCGGCGGTAGCCGAGGACGCGTAGCGTGCCGATCTCACGGGTACGCGAGCCGACGCTGGCGTAGAGGGTGTTCATCGCGGAGAAGAGGGCACCGATCGACATGACGACGGCGAGGCCGTTGCCCAGCCAGCGGATCGGGCCGGCGCTGCGCGTCTGCTCCTTGTAGTAGTCGACTTCGCGGATGACCTTCACCTTGAGGCGGCGGTCGGACTCGATGGCCTGGCGGACCTGGGCGAAGGCATCGTCGCTGGCGAGGCGGACGAGCATGCTGGAGTAGTCGGGGCGGTCGAAGGCGCTGCGGGCTTCGTCGGCATCGAGCCAAGCCTCGGAGTCGAAGGCGCTGCGCTGGGCATCGAAGATGCCGACGACGGTGAGCTCGACGCCGCCGGTCTTGAACGTCTCGCCGAGCCCGAGCTGGGAGAAGCGGTTGGCCAAGCGCTGGCTGACGACGACCTCGCGACGGCCGGGGACGAACCAGCGGCCGGATACTAGGGTCGCCTGCGGCCGGAGGGCGCGGCCCGTGGGGGCGATGCCGCGGAGCATGACATTCGCGTTGCCGGAGCCGTCGCGGCGGGGACGGTTGATGATGATGAGGGTGTCGCCCGAGGCGAGGGGCGTGCCGGAGTCGTCGCGTGCGAGGCCGGGAAGGTAGCGGACGATGTTGAACTGCTCGCGGGTGACGACGCTGGTCGCCTCGGAGAGGGCGCCCTGGCGGGTGATGAGGAGGTTGCGCGGGTCGCCGGTGTTGGCGCCGGAGCGCTCGATGCCGACGGCGAGGGACTGGACCATGACGAAGACGGCGATGACCAGCGCGAGGCCGGCGATGGTGGCGGTCGACGACCGCCAGCGCACGAAGACGGACCGGACGTGGTATTTGAGAATGTGAAGCACGGGCGGAGGAATTAACCGCAGATGGACGCAGATGAACGCGGATCAATGACCGCTTTGAACGATGCGGTGGATGTCCGCACGAGGATTGCCGAAGTTGATGAGCAGGCAGAGGTGGAGTCCCGTGGCGTTCAGGTAGTTCAGGCCTTGGGCGCGGTGGACTTCGTCGAGCTCGCGCACGGCTTTGAGTTCGAGAATCACCGAATCCTCGACGAGCAGATCGGCTACATAGTCGCCGACAACAACGCCGTCGTAGAGCACCTGTATCGGATGCTGTTGCCGGACTCGAAGACCGGCTTTGCGCAGTTCATGGGACAAAGCGTTCTCGTAGACTTTCTCGAGGAAGCCGCAGCCGAGACCGTTGGAGACTTTGTAGGCACATCCGATGATCTTCTCCGTGAGTTCGTTGGAGGGAAGCAGCCTGTCCGATTGGGTGGTCATGTTGGGGTGATCTGCGTTCATCTGTGTCCATCCGCGGTTCCACATTCAGTCCAGGGTCTTGAGGCCTTCGACGACGCTGAGGCGGGCGACGGAGACCGACGGGGCGAGGCTGGAGACGATGCCGAGGGCGACCGCAACGAGCGCGGCGAGTCCGAGGATGCGCGGGGTGACGGCGAGCGTCGCCGGCAGGAAGCCACCGCTGAGCGCGGAGAAATCGGCGCAGGTGAAGAACAGCGTGGTGCCGCCGGCGCCGAGGATGAAGCCGACAGCCGAGAGACCGAAGCTCTCCGCGAGGATGAAGGCGAACAGCTCGTGGCGGCGGAAGCCGAGCGCCTTCAGCACGGAGAGTTCGCGGAGCCGCTCGCGGATCGCCATGCTCATGGTGCTGGCGGAGACGAGGGCGAGGGCGAAAACGACCACGCTGCAGATCGAGGCGATGAGCACCTTCACGTTGGCGAGCATGGAGATGAAATCCATCTGGAAGGCGCGCTCGGTCTCGGCGAGCACCTCGGCCGAGGTGTTGGCGAAGGCGGCGTTGATGCGGTCGATGGCGCCGGGGACTTCCTCGGCCGAGCGGATACGAATCCACCACATGCCGACGGTGCCGGGATCGCCGAGAAGCTCGTCGAGGTACTTGTGCTGGAAGAAGACGTTGCGGTCGTCGGTGGTGCCTTTGTAGATGCCGGCGACGGTGAGCTCGAGGTCGATGGGATAGAACACGCCGACGAGCGGGAAACGGTCGCCGATCTTCAGCCCGTACTTTTTCGCAGTGTCGAAGCCGACGATGCAGGAGGTGCGGTCCGCGATGAAGGCGGCGAGCTGGTCCGGGGCAATGTTGGCCTCGCCGAACACGGCGGGGAGCTGCTCCGGCTCGATGGCGAACTGGGCAAAATAGGTGTTCTCCTCGCCCTTGAACTTGCCGCCGAAGTAGGTGAGCGCGGTGATCGCCTCGACGCCGGGGATCTTCTGGATCTGGGCGCGCTGGCGGACGGGGAGCGGCGAAGCGAGGGAGACCTTGTTGCGCACGGCGACGCGCAGCGAGGAACCGGCGTCCTCGGGCGGGTTGACGAAGAAGTCGAGGATGACCAGGAGGGCGACCAGCAGCGAGAGACTGACGGCGACGCTGAGCACGCAGAGCGCGGCGCGGCGCTTGTTGCGGAAGGCGTTCTTGAGGATGAAACCGGAGATGGTCATGGGCACGGAGGAACCGGATCAGTGGAACCGCAGATGGACGCGGATGAACACAGATCGGAGCCGGAGGGAGCTATCGGCCACCCGGTTTTCGCGAATTGGACGGAATGAAGGTGGCGTGCCCCAGCGGTTGGGGATCTGCGCCCATCTGTGTGCATCTGCGGTTCCATGTTCAGTTGGCCACCAGCTCTCCTTTCTCGAGGTGGACGCTGCGGGTGCCGAAGGAGGCCGCCTTGGGGTCGTGGGTGACCATGATGACGGTCTTGCCGGCGTCGCGGCTGAGGGAGCGGAGGATCTCCATGACGTCGGCGGCGGAGTGGGAGTCGAGGTTGCCGGTGGGTTCGTCGGCGACGACGAGCTTGGGATCGGTGACGAGGGCGCGGGCGATGGCGACGCGCTGCTCCTGGCCGCCGGAGAGCTGCTTGGGCAGGTGCTTCATGCGATCGCCGAGGCCGACCATCTCCAGTGCGGTGGTGACGAGGCGGCGACGCTCCTTGCCGGAGAGTCGGGTGAGGAGGAGCGGGAGCTCGACGTTCTCGTAGGCGGAGAGAACGGGGATGAGGTTGAAGGTCTGGAAGACGAAGCCGACGTTCTGGTTGCGCCAGTCGGCCAGGGCGGACTCGTTCATCTCGGCGATGTTGTGCTCCTGAACGATGCAGGCGCCCGATGTGGGGCGGTCGATGCCGGCGATGATGTGCAGGAGGGTCGACTTGCCGGAGCCGGAGGGGCCCATGAGCGTGAGGAACTCGCCCTCGTCGATGTCGAGGGAGATGCGGTCAAGCGCGGTGACGTTGATCTCCCCCTGGCGGAAGATGCGTGTCAGTTCCCGAATCCGGACGATGGGTGGCTGGGGCATGCGCGGCGGAGCATGGCGCCTGCGCGGACTGTGTCAAAAACTGGGCGACGAGTGGGCGAACGGGGGTGACGAGCGGCGTGACAGCAGGGCGCGCAGCTGGCGCGGTGCGGAGGAGGAACGGAACATGGGACAGGAGTCCCATGCCACGGAGGAAGGGCGCTGCGGCTCAGCCCTTCGACGGAGGAAGGGCTCCCTCGTGCTTGGCGCCGCGGAAGACGCTGGTGAGGTAGGGAATGAGCTGCTTCTTGCGGCTGACGATGCCGGGCAGGTCGAAGGTGTCGTCGCGGTCGGCCTGCGTGTAGGAGATGCGCTCGATGAAGTCGCGGTCGCCTTTGACGAGGAGAAGCGAGTTCTGTGCGTTGATGTCGGTGACGAACAGGCAGGAGAAGAAGAGGTTCTCGGCGCGGCGGAACTGGTCGAGGGCGGCGGCGAGGGCGTCGGCGTGGGCGTGGAAGTTGCCGAAGCCGAGCTCCTCGACCTGGGAGACGGAGAAGCGCAGGCCGTCCTCGTCGTAGACCTTGTTGTCGGCTGCGATGACCTTCTCGGGGGGCTGGGCGAGGATGACGGAGCCGGAGCTGAAGATGAGCTTGGCGAGGGCGTCGCTCTTGATGCCGGCGATGGGTTCGAGCCAGGCGAGGATCTCGTAGTCGCGCTCGGTGGTGGTGGGGCTGTTAAGATGGAGCGTGTCGGAGATGAGGCCGGACATGAGCAGGCCGGCGATGTCGGGCGAGGGGCGGAGGTTGGCGCGTCGGAAGAGGTTGGCGACGATGGTGGAGGTGGAGCCGACGGGCTCGTTGATGAAGAGGATGGGCTGGTTGGTGGCGGGAGCGCCGAGGCGGTGGTGGTCGATGATCTCGGCGATCTCGACCTCGGCGGCGCCGGGGACGGCCTGGGTGAGCTCGTTGTGGTCGACGAGGATGAGGCGGGTCTGGACGGGCTTGATGAGGTCGGTCTTTGAGAAGATGCCGAGGATGCGGCGTTGGTCGTCGACGACGGGATAGGCGGCGCCGGCGAGCGCGGCGACCTTGCGGCGGGCCTCGGCGACTCGGGTGGAGGGGTCGAAAGTGGCGGTCTTGCGGTCGACGAGGTTGTCGATCTCGGAGGCGGCGCGGATGACCCAGGCGGTCGTGGAGGAGTCGAGCGGGCTGACGAGGAGGGAGACTCCCTTCTCGCGGGCGAGCTGCACGACCTCGTCGTCGATGGGAAGGTTGCCCGAGATGACGAGGAGGCGGACGCCGTGTTGGATGGACTTCTGTTGGATGTCCCAGCGGTCGCCGACGATGATGATGGTCTGCGCCCAGGGGATGTCGTCGGACTGGGTGTATCGGTCGAACGACCGGATATCCATGGCGCCGATGCGCAGGTAGAGATCCTCGACGGCGTCGGCGTCGCGCAGGTGGAGGATGCGGGCCTTGAGCGAGCGGGCGATGGCGGCCAGCGAGCCGTGGACATGGCGCATCTGTTTCACCTCCTTCATGTGGGGGAGGAAGAAGCCGCCGAGCTGGAAAATGGAGATGGTGCCGACGAGGCGGTTGTCGGACTCGACGACGGGGAGGGTGCGGACGTCGTGCTGATCGATCAGTTCGAGGGCCTCGGCGCAGGTGGCGTGCGTGCCGACCTTGACGACATCGGCGGTCATGATGTCGCTGACGCGCGGGGTGACGTCGCTGAGGTAGAGCGGGAGGGGCTGGTGAAAGCGGGCGAGGATGGCGTCGATGCGGGCGTTGGTGTTGCCGCAGCGTGCGGGGACGCAGGAGGGGTCGCCGGTGAGGTTCTTGTAGTTCGAGTAGGCGATGGCGGCGCAGATCGAGTCCGAATCGGGGTTGCGGTGGCCGATGACGTAGGTGGGCGCAGGCATGAGAAAGGGGGTGATCTCGCTGGTGGAAAGCTGCGGAGTGTGGGGATGGAGCCGGCGGTGGGGAAGCGCGGATTTCGGCGAAACGTTACGTTGGAGAAAAATGGGGATGCGCGCTGGTGGTGGCGAGGCTGTGCTTTGCAAACGCCCGGCGAGTCTCTAGCTTTCGGGGAGATGAAACCCACTACCCGCTGGAGCTGCCTGGTATTGCTGTGCGTATTGTTCACCCTGCCGTTGCTCGCCGCGACGAGACCGGTGCAGGCTCCAAAGACTAGCGAAGAGCCGGTGATCGGCACTCAGTTGGCCTCCACGCTCACGCAGATCACCGGGATCGCGATCTCGCCGATGCTGGGGGTGAGCGCGCTCGGCGCTTGGAAGTGGTACAAGGCGGAGACTCCGGAGCAGAAGGCGGCGCTGCCGTGGTACGCCGACCCGAAGTATTGGGTCCTCGGATTGCTTATCGTCGGTGGCGTGGCGGTGAAGGACGGCGCCGGAGCGGCGCTGCCGCCGGGCTGGAAGAAGCCGCTGGATGTGGCGGAGACGCTGGAGAACAAGCTCAGCGGAATCGTCGCAGCCGGGGCTGTGATCCCGTTCACAATGGACACGCTCACCGGCGTGCTGGTCGGGGGCGGCGGCCATGCCGGGCTGCTCAGCTCCGGGCAACTGGCGATGATCCAGCTCGGTGCGATCGACGCTTCGGTCATCCTGAACGTCCTGCTCGCGCCCTTCGCCGTGGCGGTGTTCCTGTTGGTGTGGTTCACGGCGCACGCGATCAACGTGCTCATCCTGCTCAGCCCGTGGGGTGCGGTGGACGCGGCGTTGAAGTCGCTGCGCCTGAGCGTGCTCGGGTTGCTGGGCGTCACGCACTTCATGCCGCCGTGGGTGGGAATCCTCGGCTCGCTGGTGGTGATCGTGATCTCGTACTTCCTCGCCGGCTGGGCCTTCCGGCTGACGACCTACGGCACGATCTTCTGCTGGGATTTCTTCACGCTGCGCCGCCACCGCTTCGCGCCCGACGCGAAGGAGAACAAGGTCTTCGCCGGCAAGGGCATCAAGGGCACGCCGCTGCGCACCTACGGGAAGCTGTCGCGCACCGAGGAAGGGAAACTGCGGTTCCGCTACCGCCCGTGGCTGGTGCTGCCCGAGAAACAGGTCGAGCTGCCGGAGCTGCCGCTGGCGGTGGGGCGCGGGCTGTTCTATCCGACGATCGTGGCGACTGACGGCGACAACGAGCGCACGGTTGTCCTGCTGCCGCCGCGCTACAAGGGCCACGAGGCGGAGTTCGCCCGGGCCTGCGGCATCGACACGCTCACCGACGTGGGCCTGCGCCGCGCGTGGGGAGTGGTCGTCGAGCTCTGTGGATTCAACTCCCGGAGACGCGTGAAACTCACGGCCTGAGAAATGCCGATGTAACCGGATCTCAGGCACGCAGCGGGACCGCACGCCGGCGGGTCCGCTGCCCACTGCCGCCGGATCGCAAGAAAAGTGCCTTTTCAGAGGGAGAATTGGCCGAAAATAGCGAAGTGAGATTTTTTGAAAAACCGTGTTGACGGAGGAAGAAGCGGCCTACTTACTCCGCACCTCTTCACTGCGGGCGTAGCTCAGTTGGTAGAGCGCCACCTTGCCAAGGTGGTTGTCGAGAGTTCGAGTCTCTTCGCCCGCTCCACTTTCCGCCGCCGATCCAAAAGATCGGCGGCGGTTTGTTTTTTCCGAGGTCGGAGGCGGTCGTCGGCGGGTGTCGGCCGGCGGAAAGTGAATAGGTCCCATAGGTCGCTGGGGACCTATAGGACCAGTGGACGATGCGAGTGGCGGATCGCCGGGATAGCCGTGCGAGCGCCGGAACGGCGTAGCTGAACCGCTGCGCGGCTCAGCTACGGCAGGCAACGACGGCGACTCACTCCTGCGAGTGGAACGCGGAGTCGTTGGGGAGATCGAGCAGGACGAGCTCGGGGTTCTTCTCCTTGAAATAGTTCATCGTCCACTCGTTCGGGAAGAGCACGCAGGGGTCGCCGTTCTTGTCGGTCGCGAAGGAGACGCCGCTGGCGACGATGAGCGAGTGCAGGTCGGCGAGCGAGGGATGCGGCGCGAGCCACTTCAGGAACGCGAAGGGCGCGGCCTCGAGCTTGGACTCGGCGTTGTACTCGCTCTGGAGACGGTACTGCACGACTTCGAACTGCAGCGGGCCGACGGCGGCCAGGAAGGTCGCACCGGTGGGGGCATTGCGGACGTGGAAGGTCTGGACGACGCCCTCCTGCAGGAGCTGCTCGACGCCGGCGCGGTACTTCTTCGAGTCGGCGGGCGAGGGGTTGAAGATGTAGGCGAAGCACTCCGGCGGAAAGCGCGGGATCTCGTTGAAGGCGATCGCGGCGTCGGTGGTGAGCGTGTCGCCGATGCCGAATTCGTTGTGGCCGACGAGGCCGAGGATGTCGCCGGGGTAGGCGACGTCGACCGTCTCGCGGTCCTGGGCGAAGAGCTTGGAGGAGTTGGAGAGGCGGATCTGCTTCCCGGTGCGGCTGTGGCGCACGAGCATGTCGCGCTCGAACTTGCCGGAGCACACGCGCAGGAAGGCGATGCGGTCGCGGTGCTTCGGGTCCATGTTGGCTTGTATCTTGAAGATGAAGCCGGAGAAGCGCTCGTCCTCGATCGGCAGGCGGTCTTCGCCGAGGAAGCGCGGCGCGGGGCCGACGGAGTACTTCAGGAAGCTGTCGAGCATGAGCTGCACGCCGAAGTTGTTCACGGCGGAGCCGAAGAAGACGGGCGTGAGCTTGCCAGCATGGACCTTGGCGAGGTCGAACGGGTGGCCGGCCGCATCGAGCACCTCGATCTGCTCGCGGACCTCGGAGTAGGTGTGCGGGTCGAGTTTCTCGGCGACGCTGGGATCGTCGAGGCCGGAGACCTGCTCGGGCGCGCGGTAGGCGCCGCCGGGGACACGTTCGAAGAGATGGACGGAGCGGTCCTGGCGGTCGAATACGCCCTTGAACGACGGGCCGTTGCCCAGCGGCCAGGCCATGGCGCAGGCGCCGATGCCGAGCACGTTCTCCAGCTCGTCCATGAGGGCGAGCGGGTTGAGCGTGGGGCGGTCGCACTTGTTCATGAACGTGAAGATCGGCACGCCGCGGCGGCGGCAGATCTCGAAGAGCTTGCGCGTCTGCGACTCGATGCCCTTGGCGGCGTCGATGACCATGACGACGGCGTCGACGGCGGTGAGCACGCGGTAGGTGTCCTCGGAGAAGTCCTTGTGTCCGGGGGTGTCGAGGAGGTTGACGGCGCAGCCGTTGTACTCGAATTGCAGGACGGTGGAGGTGACGGAGATGCCGCGCTTGCGCTCAAGCTCCATCCAGTCGGAGGTGACGGCGCGCTGGTTCT
>Ga0209098_1001040_pt1 | contig 27655 bp, 23 predicted proteins | sample AD_JPNHW1_MetaG_FD_184429 | JGI IMG/M metagenome (GOLD analysis project Ga0209098, IMG submission 184429) | Active sludge microbial communities of municipal wastewater-treating anaerobic digesters from Japan - AD_JPNHW1_MetaG (SPAdes) (version 2) | ecosystem: Engineered > Bioreactor > Anaerobic...
AACAGCATCGAAAATAAAAAAAGAAATATTTATCGTTTGCCTGATATAGTAAAGGGTATATACTTATACACGATAAGCAGTGAAAATCAGTTGAAACAAAGCGGGAAAATTGCAATAATCAGATAGGGTTTGATACCCCAATTATTTTTATTAAAAAAACCAACAAATACATTTATGAGAACAATATACTTGTTTATGCTTATGATGGTAAGCATCTTAGCTCATCCACAAAGTCAGGATTGCGATCATAACTCATCCCAGTACGCGCGCGTTCGCAACGCGTGCAATAGAAACAAATACGGTGGTGTTCACGCCAAAGAAGTTTGCTGCCGGTATGTACACATTCCGTCTTGACTTTACAGGAGAACAGAATTCAAACTGTGCTGTATTGAAGATGATACATAAATAAATCATAATTTTGCTCAACGAGAAAACTTGCAACATCCGCCGTTTCAAGAAAATCCGAAATAATTTGGGTAGATATTGAAGGTGTCCATGCCACTATAAAAGAGGCTGTCTCAAAAGCCAATTTTCATTGATTTATTTCTCCGTGTCCGCCGTGGCCTTATTTTTTAATAATAATTTTTTGTGTCGACCAATCCGTTGTTGTACAAATGTTCACCGTATAAACCCCATCGGAAAATCCATTCAAAGGAATGCGAATCCGTTTATTTTCCAATTCTTTTACGGAAAAGGTTTTGGAAAAAACGATTCTTCCGGCCATATCTGATATGTTCACACAAGTATTTAAAAGAGGCAGGCCTGCAAATTGAACCTCCAGAAAATCGTTTGCCGGATTAGGAAACACATGAAATGAAGGATCAATATTTTCATTGACTTTATCAACACCAACAAAAAATCCATTTATTGGCAATTGAATATAGGATGCATGGCCGGAGTCAACATAAACCCTGTTGGTTGCCGTTAGGGTATCGCCCGCCACATACATAGCACCCCCATTGTTCAGGTTGCAATCAAATCGCGGATAATCAGAAGAACTGATATCTAAGCGTATTTTATGTCCTGCCAGAAACGTGTTAGCCACATCGGGCAGTTCGAGATCTGCTTCATAAATTGTTCCGGGAATCATCAGCGATGTATCCGCTGCTGTATAGCCATCGCGGAAACGCATGCGGATAATACCATCGGAAAGTATCATCGAACGGTTGTCGGGATAAACATCGGTGAGACGTACAGCAAAATCGGTATCTTTTCTGTCGGAAGAAACAAAAAGATGCACCCTGACCTTGCCTTTCATCACCACATTTGCTGTGAGGGTGCTGGTTGTAAAAACAAGGATGTCGTTGCGGTTTTCTACCAAAGGCGCCTGGTCATAAGGCCCCTGAACAAGATCGGCATGCAAGGTGCTTCCTCCGATGCTCGGCGAGGGATCACGCGGATCATAAGTTATTTCATTGTAAATATCATTCCCGGAAGGCAATAAAGTTTTTATGCTGCCATCGTTCTGTAAATATAAGATCGTTTCACTTACTCCTGACGGCGGCCAGTCAGCACAATTTTGCCATGTATTTTCGCCCATCTGGAAGTATTGAATATGAGGAGTCGTGTTCCAGTTATTCGGAACCGATCGCATGTAATAATCAAAAAACAACAGCGCCAGCGAGTCGCTCCAACCCGCGGCGTTCGGGTACGACAATTGGCCCTGCTGGGCAGTCCCTACGCCGGCATTGCCATGCCCTCCGTGTGTCCATGGCCCCATCAGCAGCCGGTGTTTGTCTCTTACAGCCATGAATGATGATTGCCGGATACCTGCATAAAAATCCATCATGACATTGATGTTGTGGTCGTACCAGCCTCCTATCATCAGCATTGGCACATTGATGGAATCGGGATAATAATTGGCTATTTCGCTGTAGGTCCACGCGATATCATGAGTCTGATGAGCCAGCAGAACAGCGGAAGTGCCGAATCCCAGTGCATCGAGTTGTTCCACATATTCGGTACGGTAAACACCACCGGGATAGTATTCCTGGTAACTGTATTGCGGCGCTGCCACAAGTGGTACGGCGCATACCAGGCCTGGCGGACGTTTCCGGGCGGTCATAAACTGTATGCGCCCAAGAGCGGAAGGCCCCCAGGTGCCGACCTTGCTATTGCACCAGGGTTGACCGGCTATCCATTCCACAAGATCATAACCGTCGTTAGCCCTGTCATAATTCCCATTGCAGGCAGAAGACGAACCGTAAAAACAGCGCCAGTCGGCAATAACCACGGCATAATTCGCAGCGGCAATAGTATTCCCGAAAAGCGGCAAGCCGTGAGTACGATACAGCAACCTGTTATAAGGTGTTTGCACTAAAATTACGGGATATGAAATCCCTGCGCCGGTATCGGGAATGTAAACATCAACGGCCAGTTTTTTTCCGTCGCGCATTACGACCGAGTCAACAAATGCAGGTTGTATCAATAGCTGTGAAAACAGATTTATAACAAAAACACCATTTATTACCAAATATGTAATTGTTTTTTTCATACTTTCGGGCTTTGATTATTAATACAAAAATAAGATTATATCTCCAAAGTTATATGAAAGACAAAACGAAACTGCTGGTCATTATTTCGTTGATATTGAATGTTGCTATCATCGGGACCCTGCTGTTTGTTAAATTCAGAGCTGAAACACGACTGGCCAAAGTTTCGGGCATGCTCGTCCGTCTTGGCGATTCAGAAATAGATTATACGGTTCATGTGGAAGATACCATCGAAATATCCACTGCGTTCAGCATCAAAGAGGTTGTTCCTGTGGTGGTGGAGATGAAGGTAAAATACGATTTGCCATTCAAGGCCATGATACCCGTCGACCAGCAGATAGAAACGCCGATCACCCTGACGGTGGATAAGGTCATACATTTAGACACTGTTTTTATGTTTAAAAACAAAATCGTGGCGCCACTTGATGAGATTATTTCTGTAGATCAGAAGTTCACTATCCCGACCAACCGCAAGGAGAAAAAAGGTATTAATATTCCCATTATTGCCGACATTCCTCTTAAGCAAACTATCAGCCTCGACATCAAAGACCCTATCAATGTTCTGGCCGACATTCCGATAAAAATACCGATTTCAGAAACGATACCCGTGAAGATACAGTTGACGATTCCTGTTGATATTAACGTACCCATTGACATTCCTGTAAAAAGCGAGGCGCTGATCACGTTTCCTTACAAATTACCTATCTCTGGGAAAATACCGCTGAATCTTGATATTCCGGTAAAAATCCCTTTATCTGCCACCCCTATTAAATCTAAGTCGGATTCTATAGCGGATGAATTGAATAATCTTCTTAAATTTTAACTGGCTGATTGGCCAGACTAATATCTTAAGGGCATCTCAAATAACCTTGATTTGGCGCTTCTAAAAACAAAAAAGTTTGAGGCAGTCGAAGTTCTGAAAACCGCAATGTACTGAGCGTACATGCCTGTGCTGAGCCTGCCGAAAGCAAGGATTTGAAGAACGAAGACGAACGAAGAAATTTAAAGTTTTTAGAAGTGCCCTTAATAAAAAAGCATGATCAGGTGGTACACACCCATAGCAATCAGCATACTCACCGGAATAGTCAGCACCCAGGCTATCATCAGTTGTTTCCCGACGCCCCATCTTACTGCCGACAGCCTTTTAGTCATACCTGTACCAATGATAGCTCCGGTAATTGTATGAGTCGTACTGACAGGAATTCCGAATGCCTCGGTTCCGAAAAGTAACATTGCACCCGATGTTTCTGCAGCAAAACCTTCGAAGGGTGTCAAACGGGTGATTTTGGAACCCATTGTTTTCACTATTTTCCATCCACCAAGCAGGGTACCAGCCGCAATACACGAATAACATCCAAGCACGATCCAGTGAGGGATAGCATGGATTTTTCCGGCCGATGTAAACGTAATATGCGCCCAGTGTGGTATAGAGTCGGGATCAACACCTTTAAAATAAACGATGATAGCTGCTGTAATGATCCCCATGACCTTTTGCGCATCATTGCCGCCATGCCCCAGGCTGAACAGCGCTGAAGACACCAGTTGCAACGGCCTGAAAACCTTATGAACTTTGGCAGGCCTGGCCCGTTTAGTTATATAAAGCATCAGGATGGAAAAAAAGTATGAGATAAACATTCCAAGGATCGGGGCAAGAAAAATAAAAGCCCCGATTTTCAATATGATATTGCTGTGCACAATACCCCATCCTCCAAAAGCGACGGCAGCACCTGCAAAACCTCCAACCAAAGTATGCGATGAACTGGAAGGTATCCCAAGGTACCAGGTAAGCAAATTCCAAATCGTTGCGGCAACAAGACCTGCAAGTATTACTTGAAGATTAATAACACTGGTATCCACGGTTTTCGAAATAGTATCGACGATGTGCAGTTCAAAAATAGCATAGGCAAGAAAATTAAATGAAGCAGCCCAAATGACCGCCTGCAGAGGGGTGAGAACTTTAGTCGAGACAATGGTTGCTATAGAATTGGCTGCATCGTGAAAACCATTTACAAAGTCGAAGGCAAATGCCAGAATTATGATAATAATAAGTAAGGTTAAGTCCATAATAATTTATTTTATGTTGTTTTTACAATAATTGCCTTGATGACATCACTCACATCTTCGGCGCTGTCGGTGGCTTTTTCGAGAGAGGACAACATGGCCTTAACTTTTATCAGTTCAATAGCATCTTTTTCCACCTCAAACAACTCCGCAATTGCCTGATAATAGAGGTCGTCGGCCTGGTTCTCAATTTCGTTGATACGAATACAGGCATCCGTGATTTTTTTCGGCACCTTAATGTTTTTCAGTTCATATATGGCAATGCGTATCTGTTGTGCCGCCTGCAGAATGAGTTCGCTTAATTCGAGGAAAGATTTCGGTTCTTTTTTGGGCGGGTGATTCCGTACCTTCTGCCCAAAGCCATTGATTAAATCCATTACATCATCAAGTTTGCCGGTCAGCTTGTAAATATCCTCGCGGTCGAAAGGTGTAATAAATGTTTTGTTCAGCTCATTGTACAATTTATGTGTTATATTATCGCCAAGATGTTCATGGTCTTTGATGGCGATAAGAATTTTTTCTTTTTCAGAGGCATCCGAAACAAGAAAATATTTATTCAGCAAAGTAGCACCCTTAACAAGATTTTCCGCTGATTCCTCAAACATGGGGTAGAATTTTCTTTCTTTAGGAGTGAAAAAACTTAAGACTTTTGAAATTTTCATACAATCATATATTTATCGAAGTTAATATATTTTAATTATGCACAAAAGTACAACGATGAAAGTTTGTAAGATCAATTAACAGGTTTTATTTAGGTTAAGGTTATATTAAGTTAATGTTAAGTTTTATTTGGACGATTTATGCTTGAGTTATTTTTATTATGGCGCTGGAATGCCTGAAAATTCTTAATAATTACTTAATATGGAATTAATATTCATGTAATAGCAGAGGTGTTATTTTGTATCATGAAAAAAGCAAATAGGCTATGAAAAAATCAACCGCCACAGTTCTGGCATTTGCAATGATGCTGTTATTAGTTGATAGTGTTACACCATCCCAGGCACAAATCGACTCTCTTTCCAAACTTAAAAAATGGATACCCAATGTAAATGGAGTAATAAGGGCAAAATTTGAATACAATTTTAGTGTAGACAAGGGGCGTTTTGATGTCAGGAATGCACGTTTTGGAATGCGGAATACGATCGGGAACCATTTCGGCTATAAGTTTGAGATTGATTTTTGTGATGAGGGAAAAATCAAAATGCTGGATGCTTATGTAAGTTTTATTCCTGTAAAGAACTTATCACTTACCCTGGGCCAGATGAAAGCCACTTTCAGTACCGAATACATGTTGAGCCCTGCTGATTTCGAATTTTCGAATCGTCCTTTTATCGACAAAAGAATATGCAAGGACCTGCGTGATATCGGTTTCAGGGTTGGATATAAATACGAAGGCAAAGTGCCTTTTGAGGTGATGGGAACCATAATGAACGGAAACGGTTTCAATAATCCGGAATGGACATCACGGTTTGTTTACGGAGGCCGCGCCATAGCAGGCCCTTTTAAAGGATTTTCAGTGCAATTGAATTACATGGCAGGAATCATCAATGATTTCCCTGCCGAAATGCAGGATTATGGCTTGAGGTACGAATACAAGAACTTGGTGATAAACTCCGAGTATGCTCAAAAAACAGTTACCGACACTACCGGTTCTTATACACAGAATAGTTTATTTATTTACACCTTGTACCGGTTTTATTTTAAAAAAGGGATGTTAAAGGATTTGGTTCCAGCCATACGTTATGATTTCTTCTCTCAAAACATGAAATCCGGCATCCTTGAGCCACAAAGACTTACCGTCGGCCTTACCCTTGGGTTCGATAAAATCAATTTTGCCAATATCCGCTTCAATTACGAGAAGTATTTCTACAGAACACAGGAAGATCCGGATGATAAATTCACCATAGAACTTATAGCCCGGTTCTGAAGTCGACCAAATACCAGATCATGTTTCTCTTTCTTTGTATAGGTACTTTGGCAAATGATACTGCAAATTCTCCCTGGCAATAAAATGTTCTTTCAGGAATATCTATTATCATGAAAAAATTAAGATTAATTTTACCTTTGTAAAAACACAATTACACAATGGATAATGAACACATTATTCTTTTGGTGGATGATGAGCCCGATATTGTTGAGTTCTTAAGCTACAACCTGAAAAAGGAAGGCTTCAAAGTATACACCGCCAGCAATGGCATCGACGGAATTAAAACGGCCAAAGAGATCATCCCTCATCTTATTGTTCTGGATGTGATGATGCCCGGGATAGACGGCATAGAGACCTGTTCGGAATTAAAGAAAATACCTGCGCTTTCAAGATCGCTTATCATGTTTCTGACGGCCCGGGGCGAAGATTATTCTCAGATTGCAGGGCTTGATGCCGGCGCCGACGATTACATAACCAAACCCATAAAGCCCAGGTTGTTTATCAGCCGTGTCAACGCGTTGCTGCGCAGGTATTCTGATACTGAAGAAAGCATCACAGAAACGTCAACAATGAAAATTCATGACTTGCTTATCGACAGGGAAAAATACATAGTAATTAAACAAGGCCGGAAAATCGTTCTCCCCAAAAAAGAATTTGAGCTTTTGTATCTACTGGCATCAAAGCCCAGCAGGGTTTTCACCCGCGAAGAAATACTGTCAAAAATATGGGGCGATAATGTCATAGTCGGCGATCGTACTATTGATGTGCATATACGTAAAGTACGTGAAAAAATAGGGGGCGAATTTTTAACAACCGTAAAAGGCATCGGCTATAAGTTTGAATCTATATGAAAAAATACCATCCTCAGGACATCTCTTTTAAATTAGCCTTTTATGTGCTGTTGTTTTTTGGGGTTTTGATTTTCATTTATTATTTTTTTATTACAGGTCTGCAGTTTGACTGGCTATACCTTATCATAACAGGCATTCTTTTGTTTATAGGTACTTATCTTGTCGTGAAGAATGCCATAGAAAACTACATCTACAAAAAAATCAGGGTTTTGTATAAAACCATACATAATTTGAAAACCCCCAAACAAAAAATAAAAATCGAAGATAACTGGCTTGAAAATGCAGAAGCAGAAATTGAAAAATGGGCCGATGACAAAAAAAACGAACTGGAAAGCCTGCGAAAGTCAGAGAACTACCGCCGCGATTTTCTCGGCAATGTATCGCATGAACTGAAAACCCCCATTTTCAACATACAGGGGTATGTCCTTACACTGCTTGATGGTGGCCTGGAAGATGAGAGCATCAACCGTGAATACCTGCTGCGCACCGAAAAAAGTATCGACCGTATGATTACCATCGTTAACGATCTGGAAATAATCTCAAAACTCGAATCAGAAACACTGAGGCTGGAAAAAGAAAAATTCGAGTTGTCATCCCTGGCTCATGATGTTGTTGAATCATACGAAATAAAAGCACAGCAGAAGAATATCTCAAGCTATATCCACAACAAGCTCCCCGGTCCTGTTCACGTTTTGGCCGACAAGGAGAAGATCAGGCAGGTGTTGAACAACCTTGTAGAAAATGCCATTAAATATGGCCGTCAGGATGGCCGGGTCAAGATCACATTCTATGATATGGACGAAATGGTTTTGGTGGAGGTTTCGGATAACGGCATAGGCATTCCTCAGGAAGATATCCCAAGAATTTATGAACGTTTTTACCGGACTGCTCATGGCAAAAACATCGAAAACAAGGGTTCCGGCCTGGGCTTGTCCATTGTCAAGCATATTATAGAAGCACACGGGCAAACGATAAATGTGCGTAGCAGTCTTGGTGTTGGAACCACTTTTGGCTTTACACTGCAAAAAGCGTAATTCTTTTGATGGAATTCTTAAACAAAAAGTGAGGTTTTTTCAAAAGAGAATTTCAAATTTTCTTCTCTCTGTGCCCGCCTTGGCGGTCTCTGTGATTTCTCTCTGAGACTCTGTGTAATAGTGAAAAAAAAATAACACAGAGTTACACGGAGGACGCACATAGTTACACAGAGGTCTTATGAGACAATCTTACTTTTTTTATATTTAATCCTGCTTTGCCGTATGCCCGCAACGTTCTTTCCATTCGGCCTTAAACTTTTCGCGTTCTTCAGGGCTCATGTTCATCCATTTCCCGTGCCAATCGTGCGGATGGTTATGGTGTTTATGATGGCCGGGGCCATGCATAAAACCACCGAACAATATCTTTGACAGTACCAATATTCCTAATGCCTGCCAGAAAGTAATGGCACTTATGCCCAACACTCCGGGAAGAATGGCATTCCACAGAAGCATCACCAGGCCCCCGAAAATAAATACACCTGCCGCAATAGCAATTGGAATAAAAATGACTTTGAGGATCCAGGACCTTTTTCTAGTTTGTTGTCCACAACACATCATGATTTCTAAGTTTTAAATTGTTAATAATCGTAAACCATTTTTTGAAGGCGTTTGCGTAGATAAGCCACTGCGTAACGCTTTCGCGATATGATCGTTTTAATGTTATCACCGGTTTTGTCAGCGATCTCCTGCAGGGTCATTTCCTCCATCTCATTCCAGACAAACACCTGTCGTTGTTTTTCAGGAAGTTCGTCCAACACAGCAAATAGTTTTTCCCTGAAATAAGCCTGCTCAAATTCCGTATCAAGGTTCACTTCATCCTCAAGTAATGTTTCGGGGTATTGCCAAGCGCCGTCTTCATCCCCATAAGCAAAATCTTCAAGCGACAAGGTGGTTTGTTTACGGTTTTTGTCGATGATCCTGTTTTTGCTCACACGGTAAAGCCACGAACTCAGTTTGCCTACCGGCTCGCTTTCGATGGCAGTGCTCAACTGATACCAAACATCCTGCAGGATATCTCTGGCGTCTTCATCATTTTTAACACGGCTGCGTATAAAACTGAACAAACGCTTTCCATAATGCTGCACAGCATATATAATTGATTGTTGTCGCTGCACCATCGGTAATGTTATTAATTCGTCCATATAAACAATAAGACGAATGAATCAGGAAAATACTTTAAATGGAGATTATTTTTTATGATTATTTTTTACGTAACGAAATCCGTTTCAAAACGACATAAAAGTATAACGCCCAACCTGCCTAATACTTAAGCCATTTCCAGAGTTCTCTGTAGCTGATTTTTTTGCCGTACATCAAAATTCCGGTGCGATAAATTTTTGCTGCCAGCCAGGTGCAGGCAAGAAATCCCAAAACGAGCAATCCCATGGATAGTATCAACTCAAATACAGGGACGCCAAAGGGAATCCTGATCATCATCACAATGGGAGAAGTCAGCGGAATAATCGAAAACCAGAAAGCTATTGGCCCCTGCGGGTTTTCGATGATAGGCTGAGCCAATACAAAGGCAAGTATCAGCGGAATGGTGATCGGTAGCATGAACTGCTGCGTATCAGCCTCGTTATCGACGGCAGAACCTATGGCTGCAAACAGCGCCGCATACAATAAATATCCGAACAGAAAGAAAAAGAAAAAAGAAGCCAGAATAAGGGTAAAGTTATAATTTCCGATACTTTTCACTAAGGAGTGTATCATTTCATTATCTGAATCCTGTACGGATCCGGCATCAGAATTTTGAGGAACCAGCACATTGCTTTGTTGGATCATTTCTGTTTGCGGAGCCTTCACAAGCTCTTTACTCCCCACAGTCAACTGAAACACAGCAACGATCGACAAAGTAAGCACTATCCATAAAAGAAACTGTGTCAGGCCCACCAAAGCAATCCCTACGATCTTGCCTAAAAGCAACTGAAAAGGTTTTACCGAAGAAACTATAATCTCCACGATACGGCTTGTTTTTTCTTCGATGACACCGCGCATGACCTGGTTGCCATACATAAAAATTGCAAAATAGATCAGGAATCCTGCAAATATCCCAAGCAGAGTCGTGGCCAGCGGAAGGTTCGTCTCGCCCGTCTTTATATTTTCAGATTTTATAGTAATACGCACTTTGGCTTCATCTATTTGTTTCTTGTCGATCCCGTATAATTCCATGAGTTTTCTATTCTCATAGACATATTTCATTTTATCTTCAATGTAGGATGTAACAGTGTTTCCCGGTTGTTTATCCGAATAATAAATTACGGCGTTGGTGGGTTCAATAATATCTGGTTTGGGTATATAAAGCAAAGCAGATGTTTTATTTTCATCAAAATTCGCAATGGCGGTTTCAAGATCAGTATAGATATAATTGAATTTTATTGTTTCATTGCTGCCGAGCTTATTGTATATCCCGGTTTCGTCAAGAACATCAATGATTTTTTGTTCTTTATCCAGTTTGGTAATATAATAAGGAACGATCATCATCGCAGCCATCAACAAAGGGCCGAGAATGGTCATCACGATGAACGATTTTTTCTTGACCCTGACTAAGTATTCGCGTTTTATGATGATGAATATTTTATTCATAAGCTCTTATTCGGTTAAGCCGGAAGCTGAATTATAATGAATGGTATCTGAATTTACTTTGGAGATAAAAATATCGTTCATGGTCGGGATAATCTCCTGTATCGAGTGAACATTGCCGTATTTCATCAGCACCGCAATCATCTCATTGGTAGTTTTGTTGTTCAGCAATTTCACTTTTGCTTTAAGTATATCATCGTCGTGCGATTCATCCACCACCTCAAAATCGTGATTCAGCGTGTCTTTCAGCAATTTGTTGTAGCCGGCAATTTCTATCTGGTAGCTATTGGATTTGTAAGAATTTTTTATTTCTCTTACTTTGCCTTCGAGTATTTTATTCGATTTGTTTATCAGCGCAATGTCATCGCAAAGTTCTTCAACAGAAGCCATATTGTGGGTAGAAAATATGATCGTTGCTCCGTTATCTCTCAGGCGGATGATTTCATCTTTTATCAGGCCGGCATTAATAGGGTCAAACCCGCTGAAAGGCTCGTCAAATATCAATAATTTAGGTTCATGCAGCACCGTAACAATAAATTGTATCTTCTGCTGCATCCCTTTAGAAAGCTCTTCCACCTTACGGTTCCACCAACCCATCAATTCAAATTTCTCAAACCAGTATTTAAGTTTCCTAATCGCATCGCCGTATGTCAAACCCCTAAGCTGCGCGAGATATATGGCTTGTTCACCGACCTTCATTTTTTTATACAAACCACGCTCTTCGGGAAGGTAGCCGATATTTACAATATGGTTTTTTTCCAGTTTTTCGCCCTTCAGAAATACTTCTCCTTCGTCGGGTCCGGTGATCATGTTTATGATACGGATCAATGTAGTTTTTCCGGCTCCGTTAGGCCCGAGGAGCCCAAAAATACTTTGTTCCGGGACACTGATCGACACGCCGTTCAATGCCACATGATTTGCAAAGCGTTTGGTGATATTACGGGTTTCAAGCAAATTCATTTATATCTGATAACAATTTACTAATAACTGCAGACGGACAACTGCTTACTGAAAAAACTCTTTCATTTTTTCAAAAAAGTTCTTGTCTTTACTGTTAGGCCCGGGCTTTAAATTTTCAGAATCCATGAGTTTTGTGATCACACTTTTTTCCTCTTTCGACAGATTCTGAGGTGTCCATACGCTGATGCCCACCAGCAGGTCCCCTCTGCCATGATAGTTCAGCGAAGGAAGCCCCTTGCCTTTCAGTTTCAAAATTTTTCCAGATTGCGTCCCGGGTTCGATTTTTACACGTGCTTTACCTTCAAGTGTTGGAATTTCAACATTTGTGCCCAGCACTGCTTCAGGGAAACTGATGTACTGGGTATATAGCAGGTTATTACCGTCACGGTGCAGATCGGGATGTTCAATTTCTTCGATCAGAACGATCAAATCGCCGGGTTGTCCGCCGCGTGCGGCCGCATTACCCTTGCCGCTTACCGATAGCTGCATCCCCTCTGCCACACCGCCAGGAATTTTAATGCTGATTATCTCATCATCTTTTACGATACCATTTCCAAAGCAGCTGGTACATTTCTCTGTGATGGATTGTCCTTCGCCGCCGCAGGCCGGGCAGGTGGAGGTGGTTTGCATTTGTCCGAGAAATGTGTTGGTAACACTCACCACATGGCCTCTGCCGTTACAGGTAGAACAGGTCTTATAGGAACTTCCTCCTTTGGCGCCTGTGCCTTTGCACTCAGTGCAGGTAACATATTTGTTTACGTTGATCTTTTTCTCCACCCCTGTGGCAATTTCTTCCAACGTCAGTTTTATTCTCACCCTGAGGTTGCTTCCGTAGTTCACCTTGCGCCGTTGTGACGAACCACCGCCAAAACCGCCAAAGCTGCTGAATGCACCTCCGAAAATATCGCCGAAGTGGCTGAAGATGTCATCCATACTCATGCCGCCGCCACCGAAGCCATTGGTACCGTTGACGCCATCATGGCCAAACCGGTCATAGCGGCTGCGTTTTTCAGGGTTGCTCAGCACATCATAAGCCTGAGCCGCTTCTTTAAACTTTTCTTCTGCTTCCTTGTTGCCGGGGTTTTTGTCGGGATGGTATTTAATCGCCATCTGACGATAGGCTTTTTTTAGTTCGGCTTCGCTACAGTTGCGGTCGACGCCAAGAATTTCGTAATAATCACGTTTGGTCATAAAATATTTTTAAATGGCAACCACGACTTTCGCAAAACGCAACACCACACCATTCAGGTAGTATCCCTTTTCGGTTACATCGATGATTTTCCCCTTTTGCTCTTCGTCTTCTACAGGCACATTGGCAATGGCTTCATGAATATCCGTGTTGAACTTTTCGCCCAAAGCTTTTATTTCTTCCAAACCTGATTTCACCAGCACAGCCCGGTATTTTTCATATATCAAAATCACGCCATCTTTCACGCTTTTCATGTTCTCATCATCGGGAAAAGCCCGGATAGCCCTTTCAAAATCATCCATCACCGGCAACATGGCGGTAACCACGTCTGCCGACGCTGTCTTTATCAGGTCAAGCCGTTCTTTGGAAGTGCGTTTACGAAAATTATCAAACTCGGCAAACAGGTAAAGGTATTTATTATTCAACTCTTCTATCCTTTTCTTTTGTTCCGTAATCAGAACATCTTTATCAGGATCGGCCGCACCAGTATTTTTTTCAGCATCAATTGTGTTCTCTGGTTGCTCCACTCCCGGCATTTCATGTGGCTCAGCAGCATCGTTCTTTAGTTGGGTACTCCCTTTCTTTTTCATAATAGTATTGCTCATTTTCGGAGACAGAGGTTATCAATATTTTTGCCAATAAAGATAAATGCGACAATTTGTCAGAAAAGAGTGTCTTTAAATTCTTCTTCCGGCTCGGCAGACGTGAACATTTCCTGCTCTTCTTCAACATCAAACAATTTCAGTTGGTTTTCGCTGATATAATCTTCTTCCGGCAGTGAATCGGCAAACTTGCTGATATAATCCCGGATGGCTGTTTTTATCATCTTATTAGGACTTACTTTTTTAGCATGGCAAAATTTATCAATAAGCTTTTTTTGTTTTTCAGAAAGCTTGAATTCAAATTTCTTATATTTGATCTTTCTTTTTCTTTTTTTCTTGGGTATTGCCATGGTAATCTTTTTTCAGAATCTCTAAAAAGTGGACAAAAGTAATAAAAATTCAATTTTTTATTATGCAATTACTTTGTTTTGACCAGCTTTTTTTATCTTAGCACACTTTTATTTAAAACACTTCGCTATGATAAACGAAAAATTATTCAACCCTGCCAGCATTGTGGTTGTTGGCGCTTCCAACGACGTAACCAAGCCGGGCGGCAAGGTACTGAAAAACCTCCTTGATGGAAACTATGGTGGAAAAATCTATGTTACCAACCTGAAAGAAGCCGAAGTACAAGGGATACGAAGTTTTCAAAATATCAACGATTTGCCGCAGACCGACCTGGCCATCATCGCCATAGCAGCAAAATATTGCCCGGAAACTGTTGAAATTCTTGCAAAACAAAAACAAACCAGGGCGTTTATCATACTCTCCGCCGGATTCAGTGAAGAAAGCAAAGAAGGCGCTGCCCTGGAAAAACAAATTGTAGAAACGATCAACAGCGTGGACGGTTGTCTGATAGGACCAAATTGCACGGGCATATGCACCCCGGTACATCATAGTTATTTTACGCTACCGATTCCCAAATTAGAGCCTCAGGGCTGCGATTTCATTACGGGTTCGGGCGCTACAGCCTGTTTTATTCTGGAGGCCGGTATTACCAACGGACTGACTTTTGCCAACATCATCTCGGTCGGAAACAGCGCCCAGCTTGGCGTGGAAGAAATGCTGGAACACTTCGACAACACCTTTGATCCTGCCACGAGTTCAAAAGTTAAGATGTTGTACATCGAAAACGTACGTAATCCGCAAAAGCTGCTTAAACACGCCTCCTCGCTGATCCAAAAAGGGTGCAGGATAGCTGCCGTAAAAGCCGGATCCTCGGCTGCCGGTAGCCGTGCCGCATCGTCTCATACCGGCGCCCTGGCCAGTTCGGATGTGGCCGTCGACGCTTTGTTCCGCAAGGCAGGCATCGTACGCTGCAGCGGCAGGGAAGAACTGATCTCGGTGGCTTCTGTTTTTATGCATCCGGAACTTAAAGGCAAACGCATTGCCATCATCACCCATGCCGGCGGCCCGGCCGTGATGTGCACCGACGCCTTGTCGAACAACGGCATGGAGGTTCCCCATATTGATTCTCCGGCATCCAAAGAACTACTTACACAACTGTTTCCGGGCTCTTCCGTGGCCAACCCCATCGACTTTTTAGCCACCGGTACCGCCGAACAACTGGGTATCATCATCGACTATGTGAATGAAAAATTCGACGAGATTGATGCCATGATCGTCATCTTCGGCACACCCGGATTATTCAGGATTTTTGATGTATATGATGTGCTGGACAAAAAAATGAAGACGAGCAAAAAGCCTATCTTCCCTGTCTTGCCTTCGATCATCACTGCAGGTGAAGAAGTCTGCGATTTTATTGCCAAAGGCAGGATCAATTTCCCGGAAGAAGTCGTGCTGGCCAGAGCGTTAGCCAAGACATATCATACCCAAAAACCTTATGAGCTTGCCCCTGCCCTGCCTCCGGTTGACTCCGCAAAAATCCGCAACATCATCGATCAGGCTCCACAGGGATACATATCTCCTGCCGAAATTCAGGCATTGATGGATGCAGCGGGCATCCCCCGCGCAGGGGAAGCCGTTGTTACCACAAAAAAAAGCGCAGTTTCCGAAGCTCAGAAACTCGGATTCCCTGTGGTCATGAAAGTTGTCGGCCCGGTTCACAAATCCGATGTCGGCGGCGTGGTGCTCCATGTGAAAAATGCCGAGACCGTTGAAAAAGAATTCGAGCGTATGATGCAAATCAAAGACACCACAGCCATACTGATACAACCCATGCTCAGCGGCACCGAGTTGTTTGTGGGCGCCAAGTTCGAGCCTAAATTCGGGCATATGATTTTATTCGGATTGGGCGGCATCTTCATCGAAGTGCTGAAGGATGTCTCAGCAGGGCTTTCCCCCATCGGAAAGGAAGAAGCCGATACCATGATCAAAAGCCTGAAGAGCTATAAAATCATTGAAGGTGTGCGCGGTCAAAAAGGCATCAATCAGGAGATACTTGTTGACATCATTATGCGGCTGTCTGCCTTATTACAGGCGGCTCCGGAGATACAGGAGCTGGACTTCAATCCTTTGCTGGGCAATTTCGAAAAGGTGGTGGCTGTAGATGCAAGGATACGAATAGAAAAATAAAATGATTGCCGAATATTATATTAACCGGCAGGGAAAGCTAAGCCTTCCGTTAATCAAATTATTTTCGTCATTAATGAACCTGCCTGAACACAGGCTGGCCGGATTGATTATTGGTTTTAATGCTTCCCGGAAAAACATGGCTGAAACCTGGGGGACCGGCGACATCAGGATACAACCCCATGCCTATGAACAAGCTGATGCAGCCGAATGGATAGGCACCCTGGCACACGAACTGACTCACGAATACCAGTATTTTAAAAGCATATTCCCGGATTGCCTTATACGGTTTTTCGACCAGTTTGGAATAAAATTCAGGGAATGGATACTCAGAATGCCGCACGAAAAGGCATATAAGGCTTCCCGCATGGAAAAACAGGCTTTTACCGTGCAGGCCGTCATTATGGATTTTGTGAGAACCTATTCACCACAAAAAGTCCTTGCTGATAATACCCTTTCGGAACAGGAAAAGGTTGAGTTGGTATTAAAAATGTCAGAAGAGTACAAATCGAAAAAAATGGTGGTGTAATGGGAATGTTTTTTATGTGTATGTAGGATAAATTCGTGAATTTATCCTACATACATTATTCAAAATACCCGGCCATTTTTTAATTTTATTCGCAGTGAACTGCGGATATTTCGTGATTTATTCGCAGTGGACTGCGGATTATTTAATGGTTTTTATTGTATCTATCACTACCACAACATCGTCGGTGAGGCGGCCGTTGAGCATAAACATTTTTTTGCCTAACATATCAAAGTCCCAGCTGCCGTCGAGGTTATCCCTGTCGTAAATCAGGTTCTCCAGATTTTTCGTGAGGTACACACTTTTTCCTTCGGGCACTTCGAGTATCAGCTTCACAGACTGGTTGCGCCATTTTTCGCCGGCAGCCAGCAGAAAATAATTATTGATAAGCAACACCGAGTCGGCCATGGCCGCATCAAACCTGATGGATTCGGCACGCCGGCGGGCATTCATCAGCGTAGTGCCTCGTGAAAATTTTATCACCGTGAGTTTATAAGTTCCGGTCTTTGAGGGGATGATCTTCAGCTTAGGAAATCCATACACCACCAGCTTATACTCACGATCTGAAAAAAAGCAATTATTAAAAACAAAATGATCACGTTCATTTGGATCACTGTCAAAAAAACCATCATCAAAAAACTTGGTATTACTGACATCCGGCAGGTTATCTGCAACATCTATGACGAGTGTTTCACGAGGTTGCGGCAACACCACCTCCTGTTTGTATATGCTCTTTTCGCTGAAACTACCCACGATATTAAAAGTCAAAAATATCGCTATAATCAGTCCGGTTAGCCATAAGAGCGAAGCCGTAATTGAAACTACTTTGATTTTGGTTTTAAATCCGGCAATCATGCGGATGCTGTTGAAAATAAGCATCAGCAACGGCACTCCTATCAATAATATCAGGGTGAGTAAGGCCAAATGCTGTTGCCATGGATTTTCAAAGAACACATGGCTGAAAGCCGGCAACGACACTGAACTTATTCCCCATTTGGTGAAAAATAAGAAACTGTCGGGAGCAGTAATGGACAGGATCAGCGAAACCGTCAGGATAATAGCTAAGACCAGGAGTACGATCCCGGCAAAGATCAGCAAGGCACGTAGAAAATAATATACGATCTCCCCAAAGACACTGCCAACGCCCGAACCTGATTCCCTTGTTGCCTGCGGCCTGCTTATAGCGGCGGCCATCTGCCGTTGCCTTTTGCTATAGGCACTTTCTCTCTTGGCACGGCGCATCCGGCGTTTCATATCGTTGTATTCCCTTTGTGTGTGGCTCTTTGCGTCACCTTTCATTTCCTTGAAACGCGCCTTCAGATCTTCAAATTCACTTTTGATGTTTTCCTGTATCTCTGAAATAGTCAAAGGCTCGCCTTTCATATTGAGCTTTTCTTCTGTAGTGGCAGCTTTGGGGATTATTATCCAAAGCACCAGGTAAATCAAGGCGCTGGATCCGAAAATGAACAATGCGACGATAAAACCTATCCTGAACCATACCGGGTCCACATTAAAATAATGTCCCAGCCCGGAGCATACGCCGCCCAGCACTTTATCATCCTCGTCACGGTACAGTCTCTTTTTAGCGGCGGGACTTTTTTCCTTTCTTGTTTCTTTGTTGTCGCCCGAAGAATCTATATCATCGGGTTTACCTAAAATTTTTATGGCTTCTTCCACATCAGCAGGCACTATAAGTGCTGCACCGTTTTCGATTTTTACCTGAAAAATTTCCGCGATACGGCTCTCGATATCCTGAAGAATTTCTTCTTTTCCTTCGGTATTTTCAAAGTGTTTCTTCAGTGAATCGAGATAGGTTTCAAGCAACTTGTAAGCTTCTTCATCAATCTGGAAAAATAGTCCACCGATATTAATTGAAATTGTTTTGTTCATGGCATATATATTTATTGTTTATCATTTTTTAGTTATGAGTTTTACTGATTTAACCAACTCTTCCCAGCTTTCATCCAGATTTTGAAGAAAAATACGGCCGGTTTCGGTTAGTGTATAATATTTTCGCGGCGGGCCTGTCTTCGACTCTTCCCACCGGTAATTGAGAAGGCCGTCGTTCTTCAGGCGTGTCATCAGCGGATATAAAGTACCTTCTACCACTATAAGTTTACCCTCTTTGAGTTTTTCCATGATGTCGGAGGCATATACATCTTTTTCCGCTATGACAGATAGAATACAATATTCCAGTATTCCTTTCCGCATCTGAGCTTTTGAATTTTCAATATCCATTGTTAGTATTTTGTATATTCAGTATGTTATTAGCCATTAGTCATCCGCCACGGCGGAGTCAGGAGTCATTAGTCAAATTCCACTGGCTGTTGGCTGTTGTCTCTTATCAATTGGCTGTTGGCATTGGCTCCGCCGTGGCGGATGGTTATTGGCTTCAGACTGTTGGTATTTTGTCATATTTTGTTTCAATATCAATTACGGCACAAAGATAATACATTTTATAGTACTATGCAATACAAGGTACTAAATTTTTTTAAACAAATATTAAAAATAATTTTAACTTACTGTTTATCAATACGCTTGAAAAAGTATTTTTTTTCGGTTCGGATCAAATAATCATAGAATCTATTTTAAACATTACAAATTAAATGTATAGCTCGGGGGATTAGGACTACTAAATAAATCGTAAAAAATCAAAACAGTATCATAATTTTGCCTGTAATTTTTACATTATTCATCCGATGAAAAATCCATTCTTATTATTCACTGGTTGCCGAGGATACTATGTATTCTCGCAATACTTTTTGTCAGCATCTTCGCACTTGATGCATTTGATCCCGGACTTACCACGGGTCAGCAGATTCTTGGATTTATCATGCATCTGATTCCTTCATTCCTATTGATCGCCTTGCTTGTCGTTGCATGGAAATGGGAATATGCGGGCGGCATCATCTATATGGTTATTGGCCTCAGCCTAAGCCCATTAGTTTTTATGATTAATTACCGCATGAATCATTCGGTATGTATGAGCCTGGGTATCATAATGGCACTCACCATCCCCTTTGCGATTATAGGATTTCTGTTTATTTTAAGTCATTTCCTGAAAAAGAAAAACCAGACAAAAAAACCGTTGTTTTAATAAATATATGATAGCAAAAAAGAAAATTATTATTGCAGGTGGCGGTTTTGCCGGAATTCAGCTTGCCGGCAAACTCGACGAAAGCTTGTTTGAAATACTGTTGATCGACCGGTTAAACCATCATCAGTTTCAGCCGCTTTTTTACCAGGTGGCATCATCGCAGATAGAGCCATCAAGCATATCTTTCCCTTTAAGGTATATTTTTAAAAACAAAAAAAATGTCCAGGTCAGGATGGCCGAGATACTTGCGGTGGACAGAAACAACAAACAGATAATTACCGAGATCGGGAATTTCAGTTATGATTACCTTGTAATTGCCATGGGTTGCAAAACCAATTTTTACGGCAACGACAACATTGAAAAGCACTCATTGACCTTGAAGACTACCTACGAAGCTATTAGGATACGGAACAGGATACTTCAGATATTTGAGAAAGCTGTTTCTGCTACTGAAGATGAAAGAGAGTCATTGCTTAACCTCCTGATTGTAGGCGCCGGGCCAACAGGGGTGGAACTGGCCGGTGCTTTTGCCGAGATCAAAAAACATATCTTACCGAAAGATTATCCCGGTATAGATTTTTCAAAATTCAACATTATACTTTATGAAGGAAGCCCTTATACGTTGGGCTCTATGAGCGGGGGTGCCAGGGCCTCATCATTGAAATACCTTACAGAAATGGGAGTTACCGTGATTACCGGAACTTACCTGAAACAATACGATGGGAACACTGCGGTACTTAGTGATGGTAAGGAAGTAAAAACAAGGACTGTAATATGGGTTGCAGGAATCACTGCGAACCAGATCGGGGGCCTTCCCGAAACAGCAACTGGTAGTGGCAACAGAATTAAGGTAGGTAGATATAATAAAGTAAATGATTGTGAAGATATTTTTGCAGTCGGCGATATTGCTTATATGGAAACTCCTCTGTATCCTCAAGGCCATCCACAGGTTGCCAATGTGGCCATCGGACAGGCAAGGCTGCTTGCAAAAAATCTTTATGCAAAAACAAAAAATCAAAAGCTCACAGAATATGAATACAAGGATCTCGGATCCATGGCGACCATAGGCAATAACAAAGCAGTGGTGGATTTACCATTTATTAAATTCAGAGGATATTTTGCCTGGTTAGTGTGGATGTTCCTTCACCTGATGCTCATACTCAGCGTAAAAAACAAGCTGATTATTTTTATCAACTGGGCCTGGAAGTACATTACCAAAAACACCTCACTGCGCCTTATATTATCTTCGGAAGAATTAAAAACAAACACTAAGCGTTAATTGAAGTATGAAAAAAGAAATAAAAGAAAAATTCCATGAGTTGTGGAAAAAATATTTTGGAGAGGCTGAGCTCCCGATAGTTTTTTATTATAGCGAGGGTGATGGTGGTACAAAACCCGCGGAAAAGCCCATGGGCTGGAAATGCCTGATTGGCGCACTGGCAGCAGTAAGGGAAGGCTCCTCTATGAATTTTAATGCCGGCACCCTGGGCTGTGGCGGCGCCTTGCGCTATCTCGGTTATACAACTAAAATGCGTCCGGATTTTGAGTATTTCCTTTCGTGCGGCAATGAAAAGATGGAAGGAGAACGATACAAACGCTCTCCCGGCATTGTTCTGGAGATGATGAAAAACCAGCAACAGCTGCCCGTTAACAGAAAGAAAATTGTTTTTAAAAGATGGGATAAACTTACAGAGGATGATCAACCAGAAGTGGTTATATTTTTTGCAAAACCAGACGTGCTCTCGGGACTGTTTACACTAGCCAATTTTGATCAGGTTGACAACGAGCAGGTGATAGCACCTTTTGGCGCCGGCTGCAGTTCTATTGTACATTATCCTTATCTTCAGCATCTGTCAGCCAGTCCCAAAGCTGTTATCGGCATGTTCGACCCTTCGGCAAGGCCTTATGTCAAAGCCGATGAGATTTCCTTTGCGGTTCCTTACAGCAAGTTTGAGAAAATGATTGGATATATGGAAGAGAGTTTTTTGATTACAGATACGTGGAAAACAGTAAAGAAGAGGATAGAGTAGAAAAGCAGGGATTGGAGATTGGAGATTAGATTAAGGCGTTAGTCAGGAGTCATTAGTCAATTAGTCAGGAGTCAGGAGTCATTAGTCAGGAGTCATTAGTCAGGATTCATTAGTCAGGAGTCATTAGTCAGGAGTCATTAGTCATTTAGTCAGGAGTCAGGAGTCAGGAGTCAGGAGTCAGGAGTCATTAGTCAGGAGTTAGGAGTCCGCCGCGGCGGAGGATCAGGAGTCAGGCAGATTGGAGATTGTACCTTGCCTCAAGACATTGTGACAAATATATAAAAAAGAAAAAGCCGCCTAAAAAGGACGGCTTTTTCTTTTAAAAATCCCAAAATCATCCTTTATAAAACGGGAACTTCACGACTTTAGCCTTAATAAGCTTTTCGCGGATTTTTATGAAAATCTCAGTATCAACTTTTGAAAAAGCGGTTTGAACATAACCCATACCAATGTTTATTTGCAGTGATGGCGCCATGGTTCCAGAGGTAACCTCGCCGATTTTATTTCCGTCAGCATCGCAAATTTCATAATAATGACGCGGAATACCCCGGTCGATCATTTCAAAACCAACAAGCTTACGGCTTACGCCTTCGGTTTTATGTTTCAGGTTGTATTCTTTATCAATAAAATTCTTCTCATCGGTAAATTTAGTTATCCAGCCCAGGCCTGCTTCGATAGGCGAGGTAGTATCGTTGATATCGTTGCCATACAGACAGAATCCCATTTCGAGGCGCAAGGTATCGCGTGCTGCCAGGCCGATAGGTTTTATCCCGAATTCTTTACCGGCTTCCATCACGGCATTCCACATCACTTCAGCATATTTGTTAGGGAAATAGATTTCGCAACCACCCGAGCCGGTGTAACCGGTTGTAGAGAAAAGCACGTCATCAATACCTGCAAACTTCAACACTTTAAAAGTATAATATTCCATATCGGTGACCGTGGTTTCGGTCAGTTTCTGCATGGCTTTCAGCGCCAGCGGCCCCTGTATGGCGAGTTGGGAAGTCTCATCAGAAGCATTGGTCAGTTTTACACCCAGGTTGTTGTTTTTATTTACCCATGCCCAGTCTTTGTCGATGTTGGCGGCATTAACTACCAGTAAATATTTTTCAGCATTGAAACGGTAAACCAGCAGATCATCTACTATGCCTCCTTTTCCGTTAGGATAACAGGAATACTGGACTTTTCCGTCCCATAGTTTTGATGCATCGTTTGATGTCACATACTGAACGAAATCAAGAGCTTTAGGGCCTTCCACCCAAAACTCACCCATATGAGAAACATCAAAAACGCCTAATTTTTTTCGGACATTTTCGTGTTCAATAATTAAACCTTCATACTGAATGGGCATATAAAAACCGGCAAACTCAACCATTTTTGCTCCGGCAGCCTCATGAATCTTACAAAATGCTGTACTTTTCATTGTGATTTTATTTTAAAAAAATTTATAAATATGTTATTTTTATCTTGTATTCATCGTTCGGTAAAAAATATCTATCCTGAAAGAAATAAATATGACAGGGCAAATTTATAAATAATAACTAATGAATAACAGAACTTTTTCGGATGTAATATTTTGCGGCTATTAGTTGGAGGCAGATTTATTTTTATCTTTGGCATCTGATTAACAATAAATAAAATGATCTTTTCGAAGCTAAATATTCCCCGCTGGCTGATACTGCTGATCGACATTTGTATTTGCGCTTTTTCAGTGGTGCTGGCGTACATGCTGCGTTTCAACTTCCACGTTCCGGCAACTGATGCCCACGATCTGCCTTATGTGCTTTCTTATATTGCCGGCATCAGAATTATTACTTTTTTTATTGCAAAAACCTATACGGGCATCATCCAATACACCAGCACGGGCGATGCCGTACGCATTGTCGTTGTGACCACCATCGGGTCTGTATTATTTGTACTTACCGATCTCGTCTCCTATTTTTTTATCAATGGCATAAATTTCATCCCTTATTCTATTATCATCATCGATTTTCTCACCACCACCTTCATCCTTATCGCGTTCCGCATCCTGGTAAAGATTACCTATATGGAAATGCATAATCCTTCACGTAACAAGACCAATGTGCTGATATACGGCGCAGGAGAAAGCGGTCTCATCTCCAAACGTTCGCTTGACCGCGACGCAGGAACCAAGTATAAAGTTTTAGGATTTATTGACGATGACCCCAAAAAAATCGGGATGAAAATTGAGGATATCCCGATTTACGGCCCCGACAAATTAGAAAAACTTCTTGAGGACAACACCATTGAACACCTGATCATTTCGATCCAAAATATTAAAGCCTCGAAGAAACAGGAGATTATTGAAAAGTGTATGGCCTACAACACCAAGGTGCTGAGTGTGCCTCCGGTAAGTAAATGGATAAACGGGGAACTCAGTTTTAAACAGATAAAAAAGATCAATATCGAAGACCTACTCGAACGAGACGAAATAAAACTTGATGAAGAAAAAGTCAGGCGCGAACTGTTGGATAAGTGCATACTGGTTACCGGCGCTGCAGGTTCGATAGGCAGTGAAATTGTGAGACAGGTTGTTCGTTTTTCGCCCAAAAAGATCATACTGGTTGACCAGGCCGAATCGCCCATGTATTTTCTCGAACTGGAATTAAACGAAAAATTTCCTAAGGCAAATATTGAGGTCATTATCTGCGACATCAACCATGAGGTAAGGATGCGGAAGATCATGGAGACTTTTTTACCTCAGATCATCTACCATGCTGCGGCATACAAGCATGTACCCATGATGGAAAACAATCCCGTGGAAGCTGTAATGACCAATGTTCTCGGGACAAAAGCCATCGCCGACCTGGCCATAGAATTTAAAGCCGAAAAATTTGTGATGGTTTCCACGGACAAGGCTGTAAACCCTACAAGTATCATGGGTGCGACAAAACGAATTGCAGAAATTTACACGCAATCGCTGAACAGGAAAAACCTCACACGTTTTATCACCACGCGTTTCGGAAACGTGCTTGGCTCTAACGGGTCCGTGATACCATTATTCCGCGAACAGATTGAGAAAGGCGGCCCGGTAACCATCACCGACCCGGAGGTAACACGTTTTTTTATGACTATACCCGAAGCATGCCAACTGGTGCTCGAAGCCGGCACCATGGGCCACGGCGGAGAAATATTTATTTTCGATATGGGCAAGTCGGTAAAGATCCTTGACCTGGCCAAGAAGATGATAAAACTCTCCAGGCTTGAGCTGGGAAGAGATATACAGATAAAATACACCGGCCTGCGCCCCGGCGAAAAACTTTACGAAGAGTTGCTCAATAATAAGGAAAATACATTGCCGACCTATCATCCGCAAATCATGATCGCCAAAGTGGCCGAAAGTGATTTTGACCTGATCTCAAAACAGGTACAGGAGCTGGACAGCCTGCTTGCCGGGCACGACAACATTCAGCTAGTAAAAAAAATGAAAGAAATTGTTGCGGAGTTTAAAAGCAAGAATTCGGTGTATGCAAAACTGGATGAGTGATGTTTATGTCGCCGCATTGCAGCTATATTTTCTTTTTCCACACTAATCCTTCAGCACCTTATTCACCAGGTCGGCGGCATCCTGCAGTTTGATGGCAGAAAATACTTTCAACCCGGATTTATCAATAATTTCTTTGGCTTCTTCGGCGTTGGTGCCCTGCAAGCGTATGATTACCGGAACTTTTATCTCGCCTATGCTTTTGTAGGCATCTACAATGCCGTTGGCCACCCTGTCGCAGCGCACGATGCCTCCGAAAATATTCACTAATATGGCCTTCACGTTGGAATCGTCAAGAATGATGCGGAAAGCCTCCTCCACCCGTTTGGCATTAGCTGATCCGCCAACATCCAGAAAATTGGCAGGCGAGCCGCCGCTGAGTTTAATAATATCCATGGTGGCCATGGCTAAACCCGCGCCATTAACCATACAGCCGACGTTACCATCCAGCTTGATGAAATTCAGCCCATATTCTCCTGCTTTCACCTCGGTGGGATTTTCTTCGGATATGTCGCGCATATTGGCAATGACACAATGGCGGAACAACGCACTGTTGTCAGCCACCATTTTAGCGTCGGCAGCAAAGATCTTATTATCGGAGGTTTTTATCACCGGGTTAATTTCGAGCAACGACAAATCACACTTGATATAGGCTTTATATAGGCACATTAAAAAAGGTTGTATGTTTTTGTAGGCATCACCTTCAAGGCCAAGGTTAAAAGCAATACGGCGGCATTGAAAGGGCTGCAGGCCAACACCGGGATGTATTTCCTCCCTGAAGATCTGACCGGGGGTTTCTTCGGCTACTTTTTCGATGTCCATACCGCCGCGGGGCGAATACATCAAGACATTCCTGCCCGTCTGCCTATTCACAAGCATACTGATATAAAACTCTTTTATGGGGTTCGGTCCGTCATAATAGATATTCTGTTCAATTAGCACTTTATGCACCTTCTTGCCTTCGGCTTTGGTTTGCGGCGTCACCAGCTTCATGCCGATGATCTGCCCGGCATAGTCGAACACCTCCTGAAAACCGCTTGCAATTTTTACCCCTCCGCCTTTACCGCGTCCTCCGGCATGTATCTGCGCCTTGACAGCGAATTTTTCAGAGCCGGTACTGGCATGTATCATCTGCGCAGCATTTTTTGCTTCTTCAGGCGTACCGGCTACAATGCCTTCAGGAACATTGACCTTAAAGGTTCTCAGCAGATCTTTTGCCTGATATTCATGTAAATTCATATTTTATTTTTTATACTGACTAATTCACCATTGATTTTTAATTAATTATCCAGGTGCAGGTCGCGACGAACTCTTTGCCGTTCTTTGAGCCAATAGAATTAATAACTATTGACCACAAAATATCAAAATTTCTACACGATAGTTCTCGACGATTGAAAATTAATCAGGTAATATCGTTACCAAAAATAAGGAAAAAATCCTACAAATGAAATAATTTCTTAAAAAAGAATAAATCAGGCTAAAAAAACGCAACAATCATACTCCTTTTAGTATTAAATTTTTATTTTCGCATTGATGAACAGCATGTATAAAATATTATGGCCCTCACTGATATTATTATTGTTTTATTCATCAGCAATTTTTGCTCAGAAAAAAACAGCTCATGCCACAAGGCTTTCTACCGTTCCTAAGGTTGACGGGGTTTTAGACGATGCCTGCTGGGCGGTATGTGATTCTGTGGATGATTTCACTCAATACATCCCGGTCTATGATGTCAGGCCATCACAACGCACCGTTGTCCGCATCGCTTATGATGATGAGGCCATTTATGTCGGGGCCATGATGTACGACACGGCACCAGACAGCATTTTCAGGGAAGTCGGTACCCGTGATGACGAACTTAATGCCGATAAATTTGCCATACAGTTCGACACATACAACATGCAGACGGATGCCTATACTTTTGCGGTCTGGGCATCGGGGACGCAGGCCGACTGGCGGCAAAACGACGAAACATACAATGCCGTCTGGCAAAGCGCTACAAAAATAATTGATAAAGGCTGGGTTTGTGAGCTAAAAATTTCTTATTCCGCTTTACGCTTTCCAAAAATCAAGGAGCAGGCCTGGGGAATGCAGATCTTCAGGGGTATCCGAAGGCACCGTGAAACCGACCAGTGGGCCCTGGAAATCAAAGGCAATGCCAATTACCTGAAAGACTGGGGAATCCTGCAAGGGATCAAAGAAGTAAATCCTTCGCTGAGATTGTCCGTCACTCCTTTCATTTCGCTTTATGGCGACCATTATCCCT
>Ga0209098_1001042_pt1 | contig 27634 bp, 22 predicted proteins | sample AD_JPNHW1_MetaG_FD_184429 | JGI IMG/M metagenome (GOLD analysis project Ga0209098, IMG submission 184429) | Active sludge microbial communities of municipal wastewater-treating anaerobic digesters from Japan - AD_JPNHW1_MetaG (SPAdes) (version 2) | ecosystem: Engineered > Bioreactor > Anaerobic...
TGTAAGATTGAGTTCCTGCATCATTTCACCGTTAAATGATCTGGTGTCGATATCGAATTCCTTGACAGAGAATCCAATAGTTACACCCTGTGCGTTCTGCTTTTGCAAAGAAATTCCCGGGCTATTCCAGTTTCCCTGGTAAGTTACCTTTTCGGCTGAACTGCTTATAGAAAGCACACTCAGGCAAAAAGCCAGCATAAGTGACCATTTGGAAAGAGTAGTTTTTAATACCATCGTAAATTGGTTTTGACAGTTTGTTAGTAATGGAATTAATTGTGGATCAATGCTAATCCAACAAATTTCAGTAACAAAGGTAAATAAATTCTATATGGGTAATTAATTGGTCGATTGCTTTTTAAGCAAAAAATGAATTTAGAACAGGTATAAATAACAACCAAATGGTTTACTGCTGCCTTAACTTACCGGTTTTCACAGGGGTTTAATGATAAAAAAGCCGGCATTGCCTGATAATGCCGGCTCCTTTTAATAATCAGGCGTATTAACATTGCGGGTTAACGGATCATGAATGCCCTGGCAATTCTTAAGGTCCCATCAGATACTACGCACTGGTAATAGCCGGGCTTGAAGGATGATACATCCACCCTGGACTCGGAGTTGCCATGAATATTTTGCTTGTAGTACAACTTACCATCTGAGGCAATAATCATGAGCTGATAGTGATCTGTTGCTGCTAATGAGGTTTTTACATTCAGAATCTTGCTGGCAGGATTGGGATAAAGGAACACATCCATTCCGGCAGCAATATCCTCAGCAAGTCCGCTGTAATTCCTAAAAGCAGGGAAAACAACATAATCGACCCACGCACAGTCGCTGCCGGCTGAGCCGTAAAAATCTTTGGTGTACTTCCAGGAGAATGAGTGGATACCTGCTTCTACAGGGTAGCTGTGGTGAGCCCAGGGTACTTCTCCCGACCAGGTTTCTTTTTGCTGCTGGTTAATAAAGAAGCGCAGGTAATCAAATTCGTGCTCGGATGATACTTTTGAATAGAAAGAAATGCTGTCGGTTCCCAGCACTTCCACTGTGATGCTGAGTTCTGATGTCTGGCCGTTATCAATTGTGCCTGATTTGGCCGAATAGATTCCTTCAAATGGTAATTCCGATGAAATGGTCCACGGGTATTCGCCCTGTGTCCAGTTATATTTCGCAAAATCCCCGGTTTCAAAATCTTCAATATTCACACCGATGAGCTGGTAATACTCGTTTTCGACTGAAAGGTTCCCGGTAGCTGCACTAAAATCAAACCCGACCAGTGAATACATCGGTATTGCACCACTAACTTCTGCCTGGAATGAAGCAGTAACATTTCCGCCAACCGGCAATGCTCCCAATGATACAGAAGGATTGATGATATTGATGAACGAATTTTGGGTATTGAGTGTTGCTGACATGCCGGCACAGCTGCTGTGGCCATTATTGCTGACCGGAATGTTTATTGTTGCAGTTTCGCCGGGGTCAAGCCTGCCGTTGGCAAGCACACTTTCATTTGTAAGGGTCATTTCGCCGGCTGCAAGTTGTGGAGCGTGAGCTACAAGCGAGAATCCTGAGTACCACGATGAACCTGACGTTGCTGTGATGTCAAATACCAGCTCATGCATATCAGGAATAGTGTCGCTAACAGTGAATGTAAAACCATTGTCAATTGTTACCCAACTACCGGCAGGAATGCTGGGATAAGCCTCGGTTGCATCGGTAATGTTAATATAAGGATCGGATGAAGCCAGCGACACAGTTACATTGGTTGCATCTGATACACCGTTGTTTTGCAGTGTAAGCGACAAACTAACAGTCTCGCCGTAATCGGGAATGCCGTTTTGGTTACCGGTGGCGTCATTAACAATAACCGATTGGTAGAGTATGTAAGCACCGTTGGCAGGAATAAATTCAAGGCTATAACTCGTTGGCTTACAGTTACCTCCCGAAACATAAAGATCAGCGGTGCCGGGCTCAGTCACTATTGGATCAAACTCAACATAAGCTATTCCTGATGAATTGGTTTCGCCCCTGCCGACGACCTGGCCATTCTTAATAATAGCACAGGTAGCACCTAAAACCGGCTGACTGTTGTTCTGAACAGTAACTGTAGTTGTGGTGCTTCCCACTGTGATGGCCTGTGAATAGCTTACATTCGGCGTAAAAGGATTATCAGTCCATACAGCCATGGCCGGATCTCCTAGAACATTGCAGTCGTAAAAACACCAGCGCAATGCACCGGGTTCCCATTGTCCCGGGGCGGTAACCCACGGCATGGTAGTAATTTTCGACTCCATGTGAGCACGGCCAATCCGGGTATAATGATCACTGAAAAGTGCATCCATAAATTCACGGTGCAGATGTCCTGACGGCCCTTCAGTCTGGCCTTCGTTAAACCATCCATACCGTGAGTTGCCAATAAATGCTGCAGCAAAGTTGTTGATGGTCACCATTTTCTCGGCAATACAGTCGTTGTAGTCAAATGCTCCGCAGAGGCAGCCATGTGTATAAACCAGGGTGAAATTGTGCGTTGTACCATTCAACTGGGAGAAATTGGCATTGGTAATATCGCTGTTGCTGAATTTCATCACATAGGTTTCGTTGGCATGCCCGCTGTGGTTAAGCATTGGGTTGCCCTGGTTGAGATGCGCCATCAGGTCACTGCTGCTCCAGTAGTTAACTTCGTCGTACAATTTGTCGAATGTATAGTTCTCAGGAATACCATTGGTAGTGTATCCGTTATCGTCATGATTCCCGATCAGCAGCTCAAGATATTGACTGCCAACTGTGTAAGGGCTTGAATAGAGTTCTTCTCCTGCCATCAGCACCTTACGCATTTCACCCAGCACAGGGTTAAACTGGTAAGAAACGCTCTTATTAATCATTGCGTTCAACTCATTAAGATTACTGAACGGCATACGGCCTACCGAGATGTCAGGAAGCAGGTCATCTTCACCCGGTTCGCCCCATTGGCTGTCGCCATCGGTATTCCAGTTTCCATCCAGTGCTGAATAATAGAGGTCTGCAGGAATATTTTGGTCCTGGTACCCGGATCCTGACTGCACATAACAGTAAAAACCACGGTGCGGGATCAACTCGTCATCGCCACCAAGTATTACGTGTTCAATTCCATTTTGCTGGTATTCATCAATGATGTAATTCCTTATTTTCTCCTGCAGGTCGGCTCCAGTGCCAGAGGCGCTGATGTCTTCAGTGGTGGCGACATGGCAAATGAGGCCTTCGGTGAGATAATGCGAGATGAGGTCGTCGAATGCATCACTGAAAGCGTTGGTAGTGATGATCAGCACCTGGTATTCATTGGTTGAAGATGTATTATCAGTGGCATAGGATGAGGCAGCAGACGGATTATCAACTGCACGCCTTACCAGGGATTCAATCTCGTTGTCCGACCGGAGGTTTTTCAAAGCTTCGGCACTTTTGGCTTCGTGAGCGGAATACACAGTAACTGTTACGCTTGTGTAATATGTGACCGCACCGGTAGCCGGGTTGTATCGCACCGGGGTGAACGATGACAGCGCTACTGACCTGCCATTGAGGTAAGATGTTATAAGTTGTCCGCCGGCATTGCCGGGATACCTGAGGTCAGCCTTGTAAAGGTCTTCGTTTTTGAGAAATATGCCTGAAGGCTCCTCTGATAATGGCCTGACCTGTTGTTGCGGCATCAGGACAAAAGTACCGGGTATGGTCACTTCGTTTGCCCACTCATATTCAATCCTCGTTGCTGTTTCACCGGGAGGCAGCAGCAGGCTTACTTTGCAGTAAGGCAGAGTCGGTTCGCCCGAAAGCCCCGTCTGAAGCGTCTTCTCGAAGCCAATAAGCTGGTAACTGCCGGTTTTGTAAACTTCCGGATTGCTGAAGGTGTATGTTTGCCGTGTTTCGGTAGCGAGTGAAATCTGAGCAAAGGCAAGCAGTAATGAAATAAGCGTAAGGTATCTTTTCATCTGAGATTAAATTGAGTAAGCGGATGATTTACTGTGACAAATGTCAGAAATAATTGGTTACAAGCAGGCATTAATAACATGAAATCGCACAGGAGTTGTTGAGGTATTCCAAAGCTCTCTGCAAACGTTGGTTTAACTTCATGCTTCTCCCGTATTATTAATCGCTCACAGAAAGAATCGTGATGTACCCCGCAAATGTTTTTTTCCGGCTGAAAACGCCGAAAGACATTGTTGTCCTGAGGTATGACGATCAAGGATGAGATGCAGGTAAAACTCTAGTTGTCTGTTGTTTCCGCTCTGCCATAAAGCTTTTTATAAGCAAGATATTCTGGAAGATTCCATGAAAGAACCCCCTTTTCTTCCCATTTCTGTTTGAAAAATACTTTTCTGCTGTCAATGACTGAGTGATAGGTCTCCGGAGTCATGTACCGTACTTTCTCGTAAGGGAAGTTGTGTTTTTGGATCGTATCCAGCTTTTTCAGCTCAGCCAATGGAACGTCAAGATATGGTAAGGCCTTGTCCGAAAGGGCAGCCATAAAATCGAGATGCAGGAACGAACGTTCGGCATGGCTGAAGTTGTATTTTGCAATAAGCGTATCCCAGTTTATCAATGAACTTAAAATCAGCACAATATATAGTACCAGCGCATTGGTGCGAAAAAGATAGAATGCTGTTTTCAATTCCTTCACTTTGATTATTACCGTAATAAGTCCGGCGAGGGTAAGTACTAGGAAAATGATAACTCCGATGCGTCTGTATGCAAGTGCATAATAGTAAATATACCAGAAGTTCCTGATTCCCACTGAAATGGCAAGTACTGCATTTTGGGCCAGCCAGGTATAGCCCAGTATTTTAAGAAATTTGTTACCCGGGTAGAAATTAATATTCCGCCTGAAAAAATAGAGTATCAGGACAATTGAAATCAGTATTGATAAGATGAGCAAATAGGTTCCTTCGTGTACAAATTGTTTCAGGTATTGGCCGTTCCAGCTGAAATTGAACCAGACCCAATATACATCCAGAATATTCACAATCAGAAGGATAACATTCAGAACAAGCAACAGGAAAACGCCAGCCCGGTACTCGTTTTTGAGCGAGATGGATTTAAACCGGCGGTAACGTTTTCCCCTGGTCCTTGACAATGTATCTACAGCTATGCGGTCCTTTTCTGCAATGCGGTTGTTCCTGTATCTGAATATAAGATAGCTGCATACAATCAGTCCGATAAGGAAGGTAACCACTATCATAAAGTCAAAATCCCTGAAAATATATTCAAACCAGTTACCAACTTTTACAAGCATGTTCCTTACCAGGTTATCGAACCAGGGATTGGAATTTCGATAGAGTGCGATAAAAACAAGGATGATAACCACCGGAAGAATAAAGATCAGAATGCGGCGAATTAAGGTGCCGATGTTTTTTCCTTTCAACCTGAGCCCCATCAATTCAAGCAGGAACAGCCTGTGTGAACTGCCGATATTCAGGAATGCCAGACCGGAAGCGGTAATAAGTGATTTTGCCTGAGGGTAGATCAGCATTCCTGTGAAGACAAATAAAGCCAGGTAATGAATGATATATCCGAATACTGAATGTGTTATAATTGTAAAAACCAGCGTAATACCCAAACCGGCAAAAGTGATGATCAGGTAGGGATTGCTGAAATCAACCTGTCGCCTGATGAGCAGCCATGCCAGGTAAATCAGTTCAAAAAATAGCAGGTTAAGCCCTGTTGCCTGATTATAGAACAAAATTGTGAATATGATTGCACCTATGGTGACAGGCAGGGCACCGCTATTTGGTTTCATAAGGCTGTGGTTTGCATAATTAACGCATCTCCGGCACTTTAATTATATGGTGAGAGGATTACATATAAAAGATGCCTTAGTTCCGAGCGGTCAGGGCTGAAATTGGGGCGGACTGCAAATAATTATCATGAAAAAGAAAAGGCAACCCGCCCGGGCTGCCCTTTCTGAAATGTTTTGAAGAAAGAATTATCTCGAAATAACTATCCTGATCATATCCTGGCGGTTAGCTCCGGCAACTTTCAGGAAGTAAACTCCTGAGGGAATGTCTGAAACGTTGAGTTTAGCCGAAGTTGTACCAGTTACAAAGTTGTTGAAATCACGGACGGTTTTTCCATAGAGATTGATCAGGCTGATACCACGTAAGCCACCAGTTTCGTGTGATACTACGTTTACCAGACTACCCGATGGATTGGGATACACCTGTATGTCGCTTGTTTCCTGTTTTGCATCTACGCTTACCCATGAACTGATCACATTCGTGGCGTTAACTATTTGTTTGGAAGATGCATCGAGGAGCATGCCGATAAAGTTGAGTTTGTCATATTTCCACTCGGCCGGCAGTGTGGCGGAATAGGTATGGGAATATTTAACACCCGCGCTGATCTGTGCAGGCAAACTACCGGTTGTGCCATATGGTGTATCCATAATTTTTCTTGCAACGTGGTTGTAATACATGTCCGAAGCAGGAATTGTACCTGGCAGAGATTCAAATCCGCACATGGCACCATAGCTTCCACCGGCATAGTAATTGTGTTGGTTATAACCTGATCCGGTTCCATGAACTGAATCTTCAGTAATGACGGCTACCAGGCGGTATTCCTTGTTCATATCCATAATGAACTCAGTCTGAACATCAAATGTTACCAGGCGTTGGTCAGGATCCCAGCTAAAGTTCTCAAGTGACACTGATGCAGGAGTGAATATACCCGTATGATCAAAATAAACATCCTCAAGTTCTGAAGGGTCAACATACGCATCGGTTCTGTCAACAGCAGCACTCGGGAATCCGGGGAATCCGGGCAGCATGGCCTGAAGGGCATTATCATACTCGGTAATAGCCATAGGATCACCATTATGCACGGCTATTCCGATCCATGTATCCGGGTAGGTTTCTTTCATGTAATCCATAAAACAGATGCCCCTTACACACCAGCCGCACCATGTTCCGGTCGCTTCTTCGCCTACCACCATGCGTTTTGGCAGGAAGGCAAACAGATAGATTTTCTTGGAGAGGGAGTCGTTGGTAAGGTCGTTGTCGCCTGAGGCGCTTCCGTTTACATTCGAAATCCATACTTTGAGGTTATAAGTACCGGGATCAACACTGATAGAATCATTACATACAAAACTGCTTAGCTGACCGGTGGTAAGATTAAGGCCGGTGAGGCTGGTGGTATGAATGTCGCCACTTTCGAGTTGCCAGTTAACATCAGCAGAATTGATGGTTTCGATACCTCCGTTGAAAATTTTTCCTTTTACAGCTTGTGTTCCCGATACCACAGCAGGAACGTCAATTGAGCCCAGGCCGGCATCAAATGCAGGTGGAACAATGATGGTAATATCGTCAAAAAACCAGTCAGTGATATTTGCTGAACTACCATTGACGTAAAGGCAAAACTGGAATTTATTTGAGCCTACGTCGCTGTTATTAATGGGGATTATTAGGGTTTCGGCTTCCACATTTCCGGTCGTATTATGTGTCCAAACATTATGCCAGGTACCATAATTTGCCCTGGTGTCCACCGCAAGAGTAAAGCTTCCGCCAACAAATGCGTGCTTGAATTTGAGGATGACAACTGTTTGCCCGGTAAGGTCAACCATTGGTGAAATGAGCCGCATATAACCTGTAAAAGCAGGAGTATTCTTGAATCGGCCTTCAGGCAAAGTGCCGCCTGCATTATTTGTTTGCGAAATCACCCAGTTGGATGTGTTTCCAAACACCATCCATCCGGTTGGGGGCATTGTTCCACCACTGAAATCCTGGGTAAACAGAACCTGTGCAAACAGGGAAGTGCCCATAAAGGCAAGAAAGAGAGAGAGTAACACTTTTTTCATACGGTGTCGTATATTTGTTAAGATTAATATTTCAGGGAATAAAACCGGAAGCAAAAATAGTATTAGTTCGTGCCCGAATTACAAACATGTAATAAAATTATTATATATCTTTCTAGTTGGATTTGATCATTTTCAGGCATTTATGATAAGTTGACCCATCGAGCACAAACGTATAGAACCCGGGTTGCAGTTTCCCTGCTTTATCATTAAGGTTTAAGGTAAATGAATGGAGTCCTGCTGTAAGATCTGTTTTTCCCAAAACCTTGGTTTCTGTGCCGATATTATTCACCAGTTTCATGGAAATATGCTGTGATTCAGGCAGGTAAAAACTCACTGTGACTTCATCAGTAGCAGGATTTGGCCATAATTTCGCTTCATGTCCTTTTGTCAAATCAGCGGTTTCCACATTCGGGTAGAGGTGAAAATCATGATTGGTGAGCGTTGCCGGAGCAAGGAAGATGGTATCGCAATGAGGGCCAAAGTTTTCGGCAACAGCCCATACAATTTTCTCGCCTCTTACAAGATAAATATCATAATTTCCGTTTGCATCGCCGTAAAAGGTACTGTCGCCCGATATGATTATTCCACCCGGTACCGGCAAACCTGTTTCACCGTTATAGATAACTCCGGCAAGATGTCCCAGCGTATCAGGAATAGCAGGATGCAGTGATGCAATGGCATCGAATTCAAATCCGGCATCATTCACATTGGCCGATCCGTTGTTATCATCAAGGATTTTAAAATACCTTGCCTGATCAACACTATAGGTCCCCATGTCGAATGACGTTGTACCTGAACCCGATCCCAGGCTGATCCAAGGGCCGTCCATGGTATTGCCGGCATACAATGAGTATCCTTCGGGTGAAGCGTCTCCTTCATAAACAATCACATCGTTGCCATCAGTATTATAAATGGTATCCTGCATATCCACAATAATGTAACCGCCTTTGCCAAGCGAATAGCTGACCTGATCGGGTGCCGAAAGGCAGGCTGCCGAGTATCCTTCATCACCGGGAGAAAAACCATCAAAGTTGGGAATATGTGATGTAATCACCCGGTAAGCGTATTGCCCTGAAAGTGGTTGCAATTGAATATCGACAGTGGAACACTGTTCGCTGCCAACACTAATTCCGTTGATAGTTTTTGGCTCGTAGCCGTTGGCAACAACCTTTAATGAATAAGTGCCCGGAATCAGATACCGGTGATAATCACCAACCTGCGGATCGCTGTATGAGGGGTAATTGCTGCCAGCAAAAATTGCCGCCGCCACAGGCTGTCCTGTAATCGCATCAGTGATTGTCCCCTGTACACCGAAGCCGCAATGCCTGATCAATGCCAGCATGGCCGGTTTGTTTATGTTGTAATAATATGATATCTGGCTGGCATCGGGTTGTTTATTGTTCGAAATTTCGATAGACCAGGAAACACTTCCCAAACTTCCATAGTCAAAATCTTTGGTAGCACCCTGTATCAGGTACATAACAAGCGCCCCTTGTCCATAAGCAAGGTATGAATACCCCGATGCGTTTACATAAACCTGTGCAAGCGCATTAAACTGGGCGTTGTCGGGAGCAAGCGTAACCCGGTTGCTCCAGGGATAGGAAACAATTTCGGTGCCGCTGTGATAATTGGTGTAAACGGCAAACTGGTTGTCGAGTTTGCATGAGCGCAAAGCTTTCGATTCTGGTTGTGAAAAAGGACTGCTGCTACCGCCTTCGAAACCCCACATATATCCAAAATCGCGGTTTATATCTACTCCATTCATGTTGTAACGGCTCATATTGTTCCTGCCCCAGGGATTCACACAGTAATAGATCCAAATCTCACGGTGGTCGATAAGGTCAGTAATATCAGCATTAGTACCATAATCCCTGCACAGATCCCGTGCAAACATGATCATGTTTTGAGAACCTCCGATTTCATCGCCATGAATACCACCATCGAAAAGAATTTCCGGTTCATTTTCATCAGCATCCACATTATCACTGATTTTCAACGCAGCAAGCTCCTCCATGGAAGCCGACTGTCCAAAAGTGACCTTTTTGCAAATCGACGGATAAGCTGCCACAAGGCTGTCGGCAATATTCCTGATCTGGTTAAATGAATAGTAACCTTGTGGTACAAGGGCATCACCAAATGATGCTGACCATGCGTTGAGGTCGGGTTTGACTATTTCAAAGTTCAGGCCAGACTGTTTTATGCGGTTTAGTTCTTCGGGCACAACATATGCCCAGGCATATGAGGTGTATATATCGGTGTTTAAATTCAGGCTGCCAAGGAGTTTTGCATCCTCTTGTGTGCCGAGCTGAATTTTCAGCTCCATTTCGCCTTGACGCCAGGCGGTTTTCTGCGAAAACACATTGAATGATGCAAGAAAAAGTAAAACAACAAATAATATTTTTTTCATTTCTGCCGTAGAGATGTTAACAGGCTGTAAAACTACTGATTTTTAGAATCGATTTTCATCCATTTATCCCCGAAAGTATTTCAGATCAAGCTCAGGAAGGTTTGCAAAAGCTTGATTACTAGTTTAATAACAAATAGTTTCAGACGTTTTCCAATTATTTTCGGTCTGTTCGTCTTAACAGTTACTTAATGTACGCTTAACAGGCTCGTAAACAACCCATAGTTCTTTTGTAGCCGAAACAAACACATAAAAATCATGAACCTGAGATTTAAATCCTTCACTGCTGTATCTCTTATAGCAATATTGCTAACAATGATTCAACCATCAGCCATAGCACAGGAATTTGATCCTGAACTTGCTGTAGATAGTTTGAACAATAAAATTGAAAATGTAAGAACCGATCTTGGTTTGCTGAACCGCCTGAAAGTTACCGGGTACATTCAGGCTCAGTGGCAGAATGCTGATACAGTTGGTATATCCTCATTTGCCGGCGGCAATTTTCCTAAATATTCCGACAACCGCTTTGCTGTGCGTCGCGGCAGGGTGAAATTTACCTATGATAATGAACTGTCTACCTTTGTTTTACAGCTTGATGCTACCGAAAAGGGATTGGGTTTGAAAGACGCCTACGTGGCTGTTCGTGAGCCCTGGGCCGAATTTGTGACCCTGACAGCCGGCGTCTTCGACCGCCCGTTTGGCTATGAAATCAGCTATTCGTCGAGCGCCCGCGAAACGCCTGAGCGTTCGCGCATGTTCCAGACACTGTTCCCGGGCGAACGTGACCTTGGAGCCAAGGTAACCCTGCAACCTAAAAAAGGCTCACGTTTCGATTGGATAAAGCTTGATGCAGGTTTATTTGCAGGTAACGGAATCAATTCAGAGTTCGATACCCGCAAGGACTTTATCGGCCGGCTGGGCATGAGCAAATCAAACCGGGCTGAAACTTTCAAATACGGACTCGGCGTTTCGTATTACAATGGCGGGGTATTCCAGGGAACCAAATTTATTTACACCCCCGGCACCATGGCCGACGGATCAACCACCGGGTTTCTCGTTGATTCAACATCCACCAACAAATTTGAGTTCGCCCGCAGGCAGTATATGGGGGCTGATCTCCAGCTAAGCCTGTTCTCAGCCATCGGGATGTCGAGCATAAGGGCTGAATACATCACCGGCAAACAGCCCGGTGGCAAGAGCTCAAATACAAGCATAGCATCCGGTACAGCACCTGATTATGACACATACCTGCGTGAGTTCAGCGGTGGCTATGTTTATTTCATACAGAATATTGGCCAGAGCAGGCACCAGTTTGTTGCCAAATACGATTGGCTTGATCCTAATACTAAAGTGGCCGGCGACGAAATCAAAGCAAAAAATGCCGATGGTAAAAGTACCGGGCTGAGTGCTGCAGATATCAAATACAGCACCCTTGGCCTTGGCTGGACATACAAGTTTAACTCGCAGGTGAAATTCATTGCCTACTATGACATGGTGACGAATGAAAAAACCGCTATTTCGGGAGCCAATTCAACCAACAATTACACAAAGGATTTGAAAGACAACGTGTTCACATTTCGTGTACAATATAAATTCTAACAAAACATAAACATAAATTAATGATGAGCTAATGGTTTAGTAATGCCATAGCCCTTACTTTACAAAAATGAAAACAAAGATGAAAAGGATAATGATAATGGCACTGGTAGCATTTTCAGTATCAGTGTATGCACAAAAGGTAAACTTTAAGATCAAAGGAAGCGATACCGTACTTCCTCTCACCCAGAAAGAAGCCGAAGTTTACATGAAGAAAAACCCCGGCTCAACCATCATGGTAACGGGCGGCGGGTCAGGTGTTGGTATTTCAGCATTGCTCACAGGCACCACTGATATTGCCCAGGCATCGCGCAGCCTTAAACTTGATGAGAAAATGAAGCTCAACGATGCCGGCAAGGCATTTAAGGAAACTAAGATCGCTTATGATGCACTGGCAGTAATCGTAAACCCGGGCAATAAGGTAACGAAACTCACCCGCGAACAACTTGAAGGGATTTTTACCGGAAAGATAAAGAACTGGAAGGAAGTTGGCGGTGACGACATGGCCATCGTGGTTTACTCCCGCGAAACGAGTTCGGGGACCTACGAATTTTTCAAGGAGCATGTGCTGATGAAGAAGAATTTTGCATCGTCGGCGTTACTCATGCCTGCCACCGGAGCAATCGTGCAAAGTGTCGGCCAGACTAAGGGTGCCATCGGTTATGTAGGGCTGGCGTATCTCGAAAAAAGCGTTAAAGCTATCGAAGTATCATTTGATAAAGGAAAAACCTTTACCATGCCTTCAGTTGAAACGGCAAAGAGCAAGAAATACCCCATAACCCGTCCTCTTTTTTACTACTACCTCAAGACAACTGATAGCAGGGTTAGCCCGTATGTAAATTTTGTACTCTCTCCCGAAGGACAGGCAATTGTTCTTAAGGAAGGATATGTTCCTTTGAATTAATTCCTGGTTTTGATTGTTATAAATTCTGGTTAGTTGTATCCGGGGCGGCTTTGAAAAGCCGCTCCGGGTGTTTTCTGCCTGTTGGGCTCTTTAGTCCAGGCCATGGATGTCATGACAGATCAGCAAAACAGGATTTCAATCCAGCACTTTTTTACTCAGTGTTTTAATGGTAAAAATGATGACTATCAGCAATATCACCGCTATAAACAGGTACCATATATAGTGATCAAGAACATCGAAATATTTATGTACCAGGTGCCCGAGATAGTAACCCAATAACGAGTAGATGGTTACCCATGCAGTGATGGCTACCAGGCTTGAGATAATAAATCTGCTTGCCGATACTTTGCTCATTCCCAGCATGATAAGCGTAATCACCCTGAAACCATACATAAACCGGTAGAGAAAAAGTATCGGTCGCCGCCGCTGGTCAAACCGGTTGTGTGATTCGGCAACCTTAAGTTCGAGCGAAGGAAACAATTTATACAGGCCTGCACCCAGCAACCTTGAACCGAAAAAAATACCCCAGTCAACCAGGATTGTCGCCATAAGCGCTATCAGAATCACTATCCAGAGGGTGAAATGCCCCTTTTGTGAAGCGATGGAAGCCGTGATGAGGGCTATTTCACCCTCCAGTGAAATGCCTGTAAACGCAAGAAGATATGCATACCACGAAAGCATCCTTAAACAATGTTATTCTTTTGGCAGTTGATCAAATATTTGCTGACATTTCATGTAAGTCAAACATTTTCAAAGAGATTGAACAGGACTGCAATTTAATCATATTCCTGTTACACATGTTTAAACAAATTAAGCTGCTGGCAACGAGTGATAAAAAAGCACAAAACGCGCCTTTGATTACTCTCCGGCGCGTGGTTCCTATCTGGTTAGCTGGTTGTCAGTGATCGAGTTTGTAAAGTGCAAATGCATAGGCGCCAATGGAAACTGCCCGTGAAGTTCCGAGTCTTGAAACACCCACGCCAACCCGCTGCAACGGATCATAACTCACAGTAAGGCTTGTTCCCGGAACCGGGATTGTCTTAGCCTGGCCTTTGAGGAACATGGCTTTCTGCGAAATGTCTTCGAGGTTAAAGGCGGTAACCTCAGTGCGGCAGAGTGGCTCTCCGGCAATATTGCTTAAAGGGTTATTCATTTCGGCCACAAGTTCGGGAAGAATGAGATCGGCAGCGCCTGATAGTCCGCCACCCACAACAACCAATGCATCAAGCAGCGTGATGGCATTGGCAAGTGCATCGCCGGCATTAACGGCCAGTTGCCTGAATGCTTCCACTGCCGCCTCTTTGTTGCCGGGTAACTGGCCTTTGGCGATGGAGCAGATATCTTTCGGCTCGGGAGCATCATCAAAAGGAATGTTTGACCATTCGGCATAAACACGCCGTACAGCCCTTATGGCAACGCCTTCTTCGGCATATGCATGCGGATGAAGTTTGCTGCGCATTGCCCATATTTCGGCCCCTGCCGAATTGTCGCCAAGGAAAAGCTGTCCATCAATGACCATCCCGCCACCAAAACCGGTACCCAGCGTAATCCCGAAAAGGTTTTTGAACCGTTTGGGACTGCCTGCCTCTTCTAATTCACGGTTTATTTGTGGCAGCAATCCGGCAATGGCTTCGCCATAAACGAACAGGTCACCATCGTTATTAATGAAAGTAGGGATGCCGAATTTCTGTTGTAACATCGGCCCCAGTGCCACACCACCGCGAAAAGTGGGGAGATTCTTCAGGTCGCCGATAATGCCGTTGGGATAATCAGCAGGGCCGGGGAATGCGAAACTGATGGCTGCGGGAGTGCTGCTGAGTTTTGTCCTTACTTCGCTGAAACCGGTAATTATCGTGCCAAGCACCTGATCGAGGTTGTCGCCTTGGGCTGGCAGCCTGATGGGTTCAATTATTTCTTCGCCTGCCTGTGCTGCCGAGAAAACAAAATTGGTGCCGCCAGCATCAAGTGTCATCACTATGCGATTGTCGTGGTATATCTTCATGAATGTGGGTTTGTCAGTTGTAACCGTTCAAAAATACGACTTTCAGTCAATCAACAAAAAACCCTGTCAGGATTTTACATCCCGGCAGGGTTGCGGAAACAGAAACAGGTTTTAACTACTTCTTTTTCAACGCTTCAATCTTTTCCTTCGGAAGCGGTTTGGTACAGAAGAACCAGTCGTAGCATTTCATTTCTTCCTTACCTTCCATGCGGTCTTTGGCAACGCCGCATGAGCCGGCAGGAGGCACTATCACATCGTCACCGGGACGCCAGTCGGCAGGAGTTGCCACTGAATAGGCATCAGCTGTCTGAAGAGCAACAACCACGCGGTATAGTTCGTCGAAATTACGGCCGAGGCTTAGCGGGTAATAAATAATGGCACGTATAACGCCTTTGGGATCGATGAAAAATACTGCACGAACAGCCTTGGTAGTAGCTTCGCCCGGTTGTATCATCCCGTATTTCTTCGCTACTTCCATGGTGATGTCTTCGATAAGGGGGAACTTCACTTCAACGTTCTTCATGCCCTTGTACTCAATTTTCTCCTTGATGGTGCGCAGCCAGGCAATGTGGCTGTAAAGCCCGTCAACGGAAAGCCCGACGAGTTTACAGTTCACCTCTGAGAACTGTTTCTCCAGCGAAGCAAAAGTTATAAACTCCGAAGTGCAAACAGGAGTAAAATCGGCCGGGTGACTGAAAAGAATAACCCAGCTTCCGGTGTAGTCAGCGGGGAAATTAATAGGTCCTTGTGTTGTAACAGCTTTAAAGGCTGGGGCTGCATCTCCGATGCGGGGCATGGAGACTGTTTCATTTTTGATTTCGTCCATAGTTATCTGTTTTTAAAGGAATTAAGTCTTATTCCAGCGGGGCGCCGGCTACACGGCTTTTACTTCGTTCAATCGATTGAAGTGCAAGATATTTATCACCGAATTTCTTCAGGTTGTCAAGTTCAACATCATACTGGTCGTAATGGACTTCTTCCTCTTCAACCAGCAGTTCGAAAAGTTTCTTGGAAACAGCGTCAGCGTTTTTGGCGCATTCGTTAGCCCATTTGTTGTAATCGTCCTGGCTTTCCTGCTCCATTTGTGTGGCCAGCTTCAGCATTTCGGCAGGTTCATGTATTTTTTTAACGGGAACGGCAGTTACCATTTCGACCTCCCCTTTCAGGAACAAAATGCGCTCGGCCAGTTTTTCAACATGCATCATTTCTTCGATGGCGGTTTTGCGGAACAGGTTTGATAAGAGATCGTATCCCTGGTCGTCAAGATGGAAATGGAAATACATGTACTGGTGTACAGCCGATAGTTCATCGGCGACGGCTTTGTTGAGCAGTTCAATGCTTTTTTCTTTCATGGCAAATTGTTTTGTTTGGTGTTGATCCCGATAGCTATCGGGATTAATGTTTTGAATTATTACTTGGAGAACTTTCCTATGATCTGGAGTTTTATGTCCTGAATTTCGAATCCCGGAATTTGTTTATGTATGAAGTAATCCTTCAGTAAGGTGTTAAGTTCGGTATCGTCGTAGTCTTCGATTCGCTCACTTTCAGCACAGTACAAGTGATGGTGAGGCGTCATCACACCGTCGTATTTCATCACGTCGCTGTCGGTTTTTACCCGCCTGATGATGCCGCTGGCTACAAAAGTTTCTAGCGTTTTATAGATAGTACCGGTGGCAATATTGGGATGGGTTTTGCGTATGTAATCGGTAATTTCTTCTGCCGAAGGATGGTTGAGATGGCAAACAGCATCAAAAATAACCAGCCGTTGCGGCGTTACTTTGAGGTTGTTCTCTTTAAGGAAATTACTGATTGCTTTCATATAATTTATCCTAAATAGGAATAATTCTTATAGAGGAACAAAGGTAAACAATTTAATAAGAGCATACAAGCCTCTTAAGAAATTTTAATATTTCTGCAAAGTTGAAATCTCTGAAGTGGAAGAATCATTAACTGGTGCCCTCACGTGTCCCCTGCAAACTCATGCATGACAAGTATTAACCATCAAGGGATTTCACGGAATTGCAAACTAATCAATAACCATTAACTGATAACCATTAACCCATCTTAATGTGCCTCCAGCCAGTTGGCGCCGGTATTCATTTCCACTTCAATCGGCACTTTCATCAGAATGGCATTTTGCATGCATTCTCTCACAACAGATTTTACCGTTTCAGTTTCGTCGCGGTGGGCGTCAAAAATAAGTTCGTCGTGAACCTGCAGTATCATGCGGCTTTTCAGTTGTTTACGTTGAAATTCGTCATGGATGCGTATCATCGCTATTTTGATCATGTCGGCAGCCGAACCTTGTATGGGGGCATTGATGGCGTTTCGTTCGGCAAAGCCGCGCATTACGCCGTTGGCCGAATTGATATCACGGATATACCGCCTGCGCCCCATGATGGTTTCCACGTATTCGTGTTCCCTGGCAAAGCGTATGGTCTCATCCATGTACTTTTTAATTCCTGGGAACTTTGCAAAATACTGGTCGATGATCTCACCGGCTTCCTTGCGCGAAATGCCGATGTTTTCGCTCAGTCCGAATGCCGAGATGCCGTAAATTATCCCGAAATTCACACTCTTGGCATTGCGCCGCTGGTCGCGGGTTACTTCCTCCGGACTGATACCGTAAATGGTTGCCGCCGTGGCAGTATGAATGTCCATTCCATCCCTGAATGCAGCCATCATGCCCTCGTCGTTGCTGATCGACGCGATGATGCGAAGCTCAATCTGGGAATAGTCGGCTGATAGCAGGGTGAATTCTTCACCTCGCGGTACAAATGCCTTGCGTATCTCTCGCCCGCGCTCGGTGCGGATCGGGATGTTCTGAAGGTTAGGATTGTTCGAACTGAGTCTTCCGGTAGCTGCCACAGCCTGGTTGTAGCTGGTATGCACCCTGCCGGTGACCGGATTTACAAGGGTTGGCAAAACATCCACATACGTTGATTTCAGCTTGGTGAGCGAACGGTAATCGAGAACAGTTTGAACGATGGGATGCTTGTGAGCCAGTTTTACCAGCACATCTTCAGCTGTTGAATACTGTTTCGTGGCGGTTTTGCGTACATTTTCGGTGATTTTTAATCGTTCATACAGTATCTCTCCCAACTGTTTGGGCGACTGTATGTTGAAGGAAGATCCGGCCATCTGCCAGATCTGCTGCTGCAGCTCAAGGATTTCTTTGCCGAGTTCAACAGAGTAATCCGAAAGTGCTTTCGTATCAAGTTTCACGCCTTCAAGTTCCATGGCAGCCAGCACCGGAACCAGCGGCATCTCTATCTCATCAAAAAGTTTTCGTGTACCCGTTTGTGCCAGTCGTGGCTCGAAAACGTTTCGCAGTTGCAGCGTAACGTCGGCATCTTCGGCAGCATATTCCTTGATTTGTTCAAGCGGCACCATTCGCATGGTAAGCTGGTCCTTACCTTTTTTACCAATCAGTGTTTCGATGCTTACAGGCCTGTAATACAGGTAGTTTTGCGACAGCACATCCATGTTGTGACGCATATCGGGCTCCAGCAGATAATGTGCGATCATGGTATCGAAAAGCTTCCCTTTCACACGGATGCCATAGCTTGAAAGCATTTCAATATCAAATTTCATGTTCTGGCCGGTCTTTTCAAATTTTTCATTTTCAAAAACCGGTCGGAAATTTTCCAGCAAAGCCAGCGCTTCTTTTCGGCCTGCCGGAACAGGAACATACCACGCTTTTGACGGTTCAACGGCAAACGACAGCCCGACCAGTTCATCGGTGGCGGTCTCAAGGCCGGTGGTTTCGGTATCAAAACAAAAGGATGGTGAAGCCGACAAGATGCTGATCAGTTCTTTGATTTTAGCCCCGTCATCGGCCAGGATGTATTCATGCGGTGTGTTTTCGATTGTGCGAAGGCTGCTGTCGGCCAGTCCGCTGTCTGCATCCGAAAGTTCTGAAAACAGGTCGGGTGCCGAAGGTGTGCTTTTTGCCTGGGGTTGAGGTTGCCCGTGACTTTGTGCCTGCTCACCTTCCTGCAGCGAAAGGTCAGTAAAAACGCGTTTTGCAAAAGTGCGGAACTCCAGTTCTTCGAAAAGCTCACGCAAAGCTGCCGGATTTGGCGGGTCGAGATGAAGGTTTTCCTCGCTGAAATCAATCGGAACATCAAGGATGATGGTTGCCAGCTGCTTCGACTGTATTCCCAGATCAGTGCCGTTGATTATCTTCGTTCGCATACTTTCCGGCTCCACGGTTTCAATGTTGGCAAGAATGTTTTCCAGCGATCCGTATTTTTCAATCAGTTTCTGGGCGCCTTTCTCACCAATGCCGGGGATGCCGGGGATATTGTCCGCAGCATCGCCCCAGATGCCAAGCATATCAATGACCTGCAGCGGATCTTTAATTCCGAATTTTTCACACACCTCAGCCGGTCCCATGATTACTGGCTTTTCACCAAATTTACCGGGTTTGTATATCAGTACATTTTCGCTCACAAGTTGGCCGAAATCCTTATCGGGAGTCATCATGTAAACCGTGTAACCTGCTTTTTCGGCTTCTTTGGCCAGGGTGCCGATCACATCGTCGGCTTCATAACCATCGACAAACAATGTGGGAATGTTGAAAGCTTCGATGAGCCTTTTGATATAAGGAATTGAAGCGGCAAGGTCTTCGGGCATGCGTTGCCGGTTGGCTTTATACTCAATAAACCCTTCATGGCGGGCTGTTGGCGCCATGGTGTCAAACGCCACCCCGATGTGGGTGGGTTTTTCTTCCTTCAGCAGCTTGTACAAAACATTGGCAAAGCCTTGAACGGCTGAAGTATTCATGCCCTTAGAGTTGATGAGCGGGCGCTCTTTATAGGCATAAAACGCCTGGTAAATAAGCGCCATGCCGTCGAGGAGAAAAAGCTTTTTCAAATTTCCTGATTTTAATATCGGTTATAAAAGTAAAGATTTTAACGGGCACTTCGCCTGCCACTATTCAAAGAGGTGTTTCTTTCTGAAATTAGGGATTGACGCAAAAGCCACATTATCATGATACTAAAGTTGCAATTGGCTTGCTTGTTCATTACTTTTACATGTAAATAACCCGAAAAGGATGAAAAAACAGATACTCTTTCTGCTCCTGTTCTTCCCGTTTGGAGCTTTTGCCCAGTGGCTGCCTTATGGCCCATGGTCGGTGAGCGTGACCAATACTGCCACCATGCTGCCGCCGGCATCGATAACGGCGGTTTTCTTTCAGCCGGTTCACCCGGGAATTGCAGCTTCTTACGAATTCGGCTGGCACAAAAAGGAATACAGCAAATGGTTCCAGGATGCAGGCCTTTCTTATACCTATCACCGGTTTGCTTACCAGGCGGTGGTGCTAAATACTAAAGCCGGCTATCGGCGTTACCTGGGGAATCTGTCGCTCGAAGCCTCGCTGCAGGCGGGATATATGCACATGTTCCTGCTCACCGACCGGGCTGTGTGGGACGACGGAAGCTGGAAATCAAAATCAGGTTTCGGCAAGCCTCAATTTATCACCGGAGCAGGCGTAGGGCTTGGGTATAATATTGGCAGTGAGGACGCTATGCGCCGTATTTTCCTCAACTATGATTTCAGGCTGCAAATGCCGTTTGTGAAAAGCTACTCACCGCTGCTGCCAAGCGGAATATTATCCCTTGGACTACAGTTTACTTTGTAAAACCCCGTTTTAAACAAGCTGTCATGAAATCTCATATACAAGTTCTCATACCCGGACTATTTGCCATCTTGCTGATAGTAAGTTCCTGCCGAAAAACCGAGATAACTCCCAGTTCAAAGCTGGACTGCCCGCTTGAAGATGCATCGCTTTACCGGGTAAACCCGAAAAGTGCACAGTACCAGTCGTTGATCGAAAAATATGTGAACCAGGGATTGCCGGGAGTCATACTGCTGGTTAAGGATGAAGATGGATTTTATATCGGCTCAGCAGGCATGGCCGACATTGAAAAAGGCATAAAAATGCAGCCCTGCCATATCTCAAAAATTTGCAGCATCACCAAATTAATGCTTGGCGTAACAATCATGCGGCTTCAGGAGCAGGGGGTGCTTTCAATCAATGACCCCATCAGCGATTATCTGCCCGAAAGCACGCTCAAGCATATTGAAAATGCGGACCAGGGCCTCACAATTCGCAACCTGATGAACCATACTTCAGGGATTTATGATGTGATAGAAGACCAGGGGTTTTACCTGCAGGTACTCAACAACCCGGCAAAACACTGGACTGCCGATGACCTGCTGAAATATGTTTACAACAAACCGGCCAAGTTTCCGTTCGATCCCGAAGATACAGCCGCTTACTCAAACACCAATTACCTGCTGCTGTCAATGATTGTGGAGGCTGCTACGGGCAAGCCGCAATCACAGGTGATGCACGAGGAGGTATTTGACCAGGTTGGAATGCACGACAGTTATTATTTCTATCACGATGAGCTGCCCGAAAACCAGGTGGCACAAGGGTATTACGACCTTTACAACAATCATACGCTTGTCAATCTTTCAACATGGAATACCGGGAGCGGCAACGGTTATGGCGGGGTTTATTCCACCGTATGGGATATGTATCTTTTTGCTGATGCCTTGTTTGTAAAGAAAACGCTGCTCGAACAGACGTCGCTGGAGCAGATGCTTGTTTTCCACAAAACTATTGAATCGCGCAAGAATCTGGGTGTCGCCTGTTTCAGGGATTTCATTGATGTAGGAGGCGCATCCGATTATGCCTGGGGGCATCGTGGCCGCGACCTGAGTTACAGCGCCGATCTTTTTTATTTCCCGCATCACAAGGCCATCATGTCGATGATTGTGAATTACGGAACCGACGGCGACAGTTACCTGACGCCGGTGTTCAAAGAAATGCGCGACGAAATAGCAAAGGTCATCATCGCAGATTAACGGCGTTAACCGAAATTACCTCAGCTCAATTTTGCGGTTCAGGTAGGACGAATAATCAGGTACAGAACGTTCGTATGGCTCAGCCATGAGGTGCGATGAAATCAGGAAGTCAGCCGTGGACCGGTTGCAAGCCGAAGGGATGTTGTACAGCACCGAGATACGGAGCAGCGCTTTGATATCAACTTCGTGCGGCTGAGGTTCCATCGGGTCCCAGAAAAAGATCAGCACATCGATATTGCCTTCGGCAATCATGGCGCCAAGTTGCTGATCGCCGCCAAAGGGCCCTGACTTTAACCGCCTGAGCTTGATGTTGATAGGTTCACTTTCGTCCATCTTTGATGCAATGGCTTCGGCCACAAGCCTGCCGGTGGTTCCGGTGCATATCAGTTCATGATCTTTGAGCAGTTGCCAGTTCCATTCTACCCATTCAACGAGGTCTTTCTTGCAATTATCGTGTGCTACAAGGGCTATTTTCTTGATGTCAGTCATCTGTTTATTATTTGAAAGGCAAGCAGTTAATTGTTATCGGGCTGTTTGATTGTTAAAACATCCGTATGTAAAAAGCGGTGCAAAGGTACTCTTACTTTTTCTGTTCCCTGATCACGATCATGTAAAAGTCGTTTTCGAGGGGCAGGTAGCCGTATTCATAAACAAAGCGGTAGGTGCTTCCTTTCTGGGTGGTGTACAGGTTTGTGAAGTAGCTGAAATTGAAGCCTTTGTTCACAAGTTTATCTTTATGAACAGTCACTTTGTCGGTGGGATTCAGTTCGCTGAGTATTTTTCGGTTTTTCCGTAAAATGGTGTTTACATTCCTTACATAGGTGGTAACATCGGCATTCTGCCGGTTGTTGTAATTGTTGCGGCACTGGTCGGAGCAAAACTTTTTGTCGAGGCGGCCATAAATCGGCTCACCGCAATCGAGGCATCGGCGCTGTTCCATATATCGAAGATGTTAAAAATCAGTTCTTTAATCCCGTATTATCAGTTTCCGAATAGTTCCTGTACAGGCGTTTCCAAACTCAGGCATATCACCGTTACCTGTTCGTCGAGCAGGTCTTCGGGCACGTCGATATAAAGTAATCCGGGGTTTGAACTCCACCAGGGTTTCATCATTACGTTGAAATTGAGCGGGTTGCCTTTACCAACCACCCATGCCGATACCACCTTGTTTGGCATGCCTTTTACAACCAACTGCCCTATAGGCTTGCTGTCGATAAAGAGGTACAGCTTTTTGCGGTCTTTCGAAAGCGTTGAAGGACCGGCGTACCATTCGCGCGGAATACCGGCAACCGTACCGTAAATTGCTTCACTGTGCTTTGTTGTCCATCGACCGAGCTCCTTCAGAATGGCTACCTGCTCTTCGGGGATTGTGCCATCGGCTTTGGGCCCGATATCGAGTAAAAGATTGCCTCCCAGGCCAATACAATCGGCGAAGATACGGATCACCTGGTTGGGTGTCTTGTAATTTTTATCGGTAGGCTGGTATCCCCACGAATCGTTCATGGTCATGCAGAGTTCCCACCAGGGTGATTTTGGCCTGTAGATCGGGACGCCGTTTTCGGGGGTGTCGTAATCACCGTAACCCTGAAGGCGCGAGTTGATAATTGTATTCGGGTTGTATGTCAGCAGCTTTTCCCTGATCTGTTTTGCTTTCCACTGTTCGGGGCCGAATTCCCAGTCGCCGTCGAACCACCACAGGTCGGGATTGAAGCGGGTGGCGATTTCATCGAGCTGGCCGTTCATGAACGTAAGGTATTTATTCCACCGCAACGTGTCGTTCTTATATTCATAGCGGATTTTATTCTTAAGGAAGTTCGGGTAATCGGGCTGCGACCAGTCGAGAAGCGAGAAATAGAGGCCGGCTTTCAGTCCTTTTTCGCGGATAGCCTTATAGAACGGCGTGAGCAGATCGCGTTTGGCGGGAGTTTTCTTCACCACGTTCAGGTCACTCATTTTGGTGTCGTAGAGGGCAACGCCATCGTGATGCTTGCTGGTGATCACCGTGTATTTTGCCCCGCTTTCGGCGATGAGGTCAGCCCAGGCCACCGGATCGTATTTCTTTGCCGTGAAGCCGTTGAGCTGTTTCATATAGTTTTCATAGCTGATCTGTCCGTTGTGAAACGACCATGATTCGCCGATTCCGTTTACCGCATAAATGCCGTAATGGATAAAAATACCGAGTTTGGCATCGGAAAACCATTGCATGCGGGCGGCTTTCTGTTCAGGAGTTTCCTGGGCATTGGCAACCAGGCTGACTAACAGCAGCGGGAGGATCAATGATTTGATTTTTTTCATGAAGTGTATGTTTTTACCGTGTTTATGACTTTTTGTATTTCAGGTAAGTTCCATAGGCTGCCATGCGGCAAATAGTCAGGCCTGCTTTCCCGTCAAGGAAGCCCAGTTTGAAGATGTAATTCCTGGCGAATTTGACTGCAGTTTTGAAATATGGCTTGAACATGCCCGGCTTCTTTCCCCTGCTTTGCAGTTGGCGGGCTGCAATTTCTGCAAAATACCTGGTCTGACGGCGGAGTTCTTTTTCCGAATAATAGCTGTAATGCAGCAGGTCGCCGGAGAGCCGCAGGGTGTTTGAATCGCCGCCGGTCAGTTCAAACCTGTCGTGCGGGTTTACGCCGCCCCATTTGCCTTTGCGCGCATCCCAGAGGCGAAGTTTGCGGTCGGGGTACCAGCCGGAGTGATGTATCCATTGGCCGCAGTAGTTGGTGAGGCGGTTCATGTAGTAGCCGTCGGCAGTCCAGTTGGTTTTTACTTTCAGGATGGATTCCCTGAGGGTTTCGCTCAGGGCTTCGTCGGCGTCGAGCGACAGGATGTGCGGGTAGGATGCAAAGGTGATGGCCCTGTTTTTCTGTTCGATATGGCCGTCGAAAGCATGCTGATAGAAGCGTACCCCGAACGCGCGGCAGATTTCTCCGGTGCGGTCGGTGGAGAAGGAGTCGAGTACCACAATTTCGTCGGCAATGCCCTGCAGCGAGCGCAGGCAGCGTTCGATGTTTTTCTCCTCGTTAAAGGTGATGATGACGGCGGATATGGGGATAGGGTTTTGCATAAGTTAACGTTCCCGGGCTAGGCGCCGGGGCTTTTTATGGTTGGCCTTGCGCGTCAGGAAAAAGCCCTGGCAGCTTAGCCCGTGTTGGCTGCTGGGCTGATTAATGCTAAGTTATTAAATTTCGTCTTAATAAAAGGATTCTTAAGTATTCATATGATGAATAATATTCAAGCTCAGAACTAAAATTACTTTCCATATTGTTAAGTTCTTCCATGATTTCTTCATCATTTTGAAATTTCTTCTTGAAGTAGCTGACTCCATAGATTGGATGCTTGGAAAATAATTTAGAAAATTGGTAATTCAGTAGATTATTTCCAAGAATTATTGTTTCCTCCTGTCCGATTATTGGGTCAAAACTTATTTCCATCTCCGATTCTAAAACTTTTTCAATTATGTGTTTGTTTATCAGGAGACTGTCAATATTATCTTTTGTTTCGAGTAAGAATTGAATTAGAGTGGAAAGGAATAGTTGAGTAACATTTTTATATCGAACATGCTCATCTCTCCGTTCATGACAATTTATTAGTATTGTTGGTTTAAATAAATAATTCTCTATTTGTATTCTGTCAAATCGTTGTTCAGTCAATCTAACTAGATTTTCAAATTCGATTCCACCCTTGACTAATTTATCGAGTTTCAAGATTTCAGATTGAAATTGCTTTAATATTTTCTGGATTTTCCGCCAAATTTTCGTCAAGTACTTTTCAACGAAAATTTTATGGTTATCAATTATTTCGATCAATTGAAATTGGTATTCCTCTCCAGAATACTTGTTATCTTTTGAGTAAAGAACATAATGAATAGTACCATTCATAAATTCCTTGCCATAAAAGACTGAAGAAATAAGTTCATGGGGGCCTCGAGGCTGTCTTCTAATGGGATGGCCAATTAGTTCATTCCTAATTTTTCTATTTGGCTCTTTATCTAGTTTTGTACTCTGCTGGAGTTTAAATATATAAAGAAGTTCATCGATCAAATCTTGTTGACTGTAAATTATTTGCAAAATACCAATTGCTTGAAAAACGCTCTTATTAAAATCCTTTTCAAATTCTGGATTAAAGAGAAAGGTTAAAGTATCTGTAAAATAACTAAGTATATCTCCAAAGTAATTGGTTCTGACCTCCTCATTAAAGTTTATTTGGTCTTGACAGAATTTGTGATACAAGAAAAAATGGTTCCAACTTGTAGTAATTCTTTCTAGTAAAACTGTTATTCTATCCATAGTAAAATGTTGCTAAGCCTTGCAGCCAACTCGTAGATATCTGCAAATATATGAATCCGGTAAAATTACACCGCGTTTTTATTAAATATTTCATTATCAAATAAAAAAACGACAACAAACGACAACAAACGTTTCTATCCGGATACAAATGCTTAATAACCGAATCAGGCTATAGGGCCGGCCTACTTTTGCTTCGTCAATCGCTGATAAACCGGTTGAAAGCAAATCACAAAATAACAATCCCGATAGCTATCGGGACAAAACCCAAAACCCATGAACACACTCAAGAACACTGTTCACCTCATCGGCCGCCTTGGCCAGGATCCTGAAGTACGCACCCTCGATGGCGGCCGCAAGGTTGCCCGCCTGTCGCTCGCTACAGGCAGCACCTTTGCTGCAAAAGAAAACAGTCGCACGAAAACCCAGTGGCACAACCTCGTTGTGTGGGGAAACCTCGCAGCCGTATGCGAAAAATACCTTACCAAAGGGCGCGAAATCGCCATCGCCGGCAAACTCACCTATAACAAATGGGAGGACAGCCAGGGAACGAAGCACATCAATACCGAGATTCTCGTTGACGAATTGCTTTTTGTCGGGAATTCAAAATAATCTGAACACTAAACATCAAACATTAAACATCAAACTTCAAACTCAAACCACCATGAACACAATACGCAATTCCGTAAAACTTATTGGCCGCCTCGGCCAGGATCCTGAGATCCGCAATCTTGAAAAAGGCAGCAAAATGGCACGCCTGTCGCTGGCTACCAGCGAGACCTTTGTCGACAAGCAGGGCAACCGCAAGGAACAGACCCAGTGGCACAACCTCGTGGTATGGGGCAATCTTGCCACCGTCTGCGAAAAGTACCTGAAGAAAGGCAAAGAAATCGCCGTTGACGGCCGCATCGCCTACCGCAACTGGGAAGACAAGAACGGAGGCAAGCATGTATCGACAGATATTGTTGTAAGCGACCTGCTTTTTATCGGCAACAAACAATAAGCAGAAGAAATAATAAATGTCGATTAACAAATGATAAATAATAAAGTACAGGCTTTGACTCAACTGGCAGGTACTGACATAAAAAAAGGATTTAACTGGGAATAGCATGAAAAGGTATGATTTAGAAGACAGGCTGATTGCGTTCGCTGTAAGTTGTATAGAAATTGTCAATCACATCGATCAGAATAAAGCAGGATTTCATTTATCAGATCAGTTGATGAGGTCGGGAACTTCTGCAGCATTGAATTATGGTGAAGCTCAGAGTGGTGAGTCACGCAAGGATTTCATTCACAAGATGAAAGTTGTGTTGAAAGAGCTCAGAGAAAGCCAGGTTTGTCTGAAAATCATATCCAGGGCCAGGCTTTTCCAACCAGAGAGCAGGTTAGATGAAATGCTGAAAGAAGCGTCTGAGCTGGTTGCCATTTTCGTTAAAAGTGTGTCCACAGCACAAATCCGACAGCAAACCATATAGTTTAAGGCTTGCCGTTCTCCCCCAGCCCTAAACACTTCAAAAATTATCATTTGTTAATCGACATTTAGCCTTTAAACAGAACATTAAACATCAAACATCAAACTTTAAACTCAAACACACCATGAACACAATACGCAACTCCGTAAAACTGATCGGCCGCCTCGGCCAGGATCCTGAGATCCGCAATCTTGAAAAAGGCAGCAAAATGGCACGCCTGTCGCTGGCTACCAGCGAGACCTTTGTCGACAAGCAGGGCAACCGCAAGGAACAGACCCAGTGGC
>Ga0209098_1001044_pt1 | contig 27621 bp, 24 predicted proteins | sample AD_JPNHW1_MetaG_FD_184429 | JGI IMG/M metagenome (GOLD analysis project Ga0209098, IMG submission 184429) | Active sludge microbial communities of municipal wastewater-treating anaerobic digesters from Japan - AD_JPNHW1_MetaG (SPAdes) (version 2) | ecosystem: Engineered > Bioreactor > Anaerobic...
ACACGCTAATAAATAAAACGGCGCCCATCACAACCGGGAAATCGAATTTTTCGAGGGCATCTACAATGACGACGCCGATGCCTTTCCAATCGAAAACATATTCGATAAAAACTGCACCTGCAATCAGCGATGCAAACCAGCCTGACACAGCGGTCAATACCGGGTTCATTGCATTTTTAAGCGCGTGCCTGACAATAATCTTTCGTTCACTGAGGCCTTTGGCGCGCGCAGTGCGGATATAATCCTGCCCGAGGACATCCAGCATCGAACTTCTGGTTAACTCGGTGATGATAGCCAACGGCCTGATGGCTAAGGTAAAAACAGGCAGTATCAGGTTTTTTAGACTGATATATTCCCCATTCCCGAAATCATCGACACTGTATAGGCTGCCGAACATGCTAAGTCCGGTAATATCCGACAGAACAAAGGCGAATATCCACGCTATGAGTATGGCGGCAAAGAAGGACGGCAACGACATGCCGAGCACCGACAGCAACAGTGCTGTCTTATCGAACCAGGTATCCTTGTGCAGGGCGCTGAAGATGCCGATTAACAATCCGGCCAGTGTAGCAAGCAGCATTGCGACAGTCGCCAGGATGATGGTCGGAACAAAAGCGTCGGCAAGAATTTCAGAAACAGGTCGCTTGCTCTGGTATGAACGCCGGAGGTAAGGTTGTTTCAACACCAGTAAATGAGCGTTGCCAATATTAAACAAAGGTATCGCTGATGCGTATTTTTCCGGATCAAGAAACCAGTAACTGCCGGAATTTGCACAGTTATGGACTGAGATCGGGGAAATATCATTCAGAAAGTTAAAATACTGGACCGTCAGCGGTTTATCGCGCCCGAGATCACGGTTGATGGCTTGAACGGATGCAAGGTCGGCGCGTTGCCCCAGGATCATCCTGGCCGGATCGCCGGGCAGCGTATTGAAAAGCACGAAAATAAGCGTAATAACGCCCAGTAAAACCAGGAAGCCATAAAGCAGTCTTTTGAGCGTATATTGCAACATAGAAAAGGCCAGGTGTTATGACGGTTCTTTTTGGGTCAGAAATTCGGCTTTGAACTTTTCGTAATCGGGTAAATCGCGCCAGTTCCATTTGTCAATGATGATTCCGTTTCTGAGTAACATAATCCCTGGATTTGAGCGGACCATGGTTTTCAGAACAATGTCATCCGACTGGTAAAACGCTATTGATAGTTTGTTCCTATGGACAAAGTTTACAATATCCGCAGGCTCCGAGGCAACCAGCGCTACCGATGACACGCCGTCACCGGCTGCTTTGAGGCAAAATTTATCGATTGCGCTGAAGGCTTGGCTGTTTGCGGACGAAAGGTCATAGGCATTCACAATGAGTTGAAATTCAGGATTCCTGGTAACAGTTTCCGTAAGGATATTCCCCAGCGTATCGGTTATAACCAATGACTTGCCATAGTATTTATTCGGGTCTTCAACACGCTGGGAAACAAATACCCATTGAGCCATCCAGGTGCTGTCGTCAAAAGGATAATTCGGCGACAGGAATTCTTTCTGTTCCCCTGTGGCATTATTCCGGTATGTCACAAAATATTTCACCGGAACCGGATTTTCGGCATACAGTTTATGCCCTTTTTTCCATTCGGTAAAGTCAATCACCGGAAGATGACGGTAACAATATACCGAAAATGAAATAAACAGCGCTGCCACTATCCCTGTAATCATCCATTGGGCAGAGGGAGAAAAGCCGTTGCTGAACTTTTTCCTGTAACTGAATACAATAATGGCAAGCACTATAAGGACAATGTTCTTGTAAAAAGTCTGCCAGTTTGTAAGTATAATGGCATCCCCGAAACAGCCGCAATCGGGAACCGGATTATAGACGGCATCAAAAAACGTTAGTACCGTGAAAAACGACATCATCAGCAACAGTAACCAGGATGCCGGTTTCATACGTAATTTCAGCAACAGCATGACGCCGATTGATAATTCGAGGGCGCAGGCCATGATGGCGAGAGTTAAGGCGAGGGGTATGGCCCAGTCCATGTGATAGGCAATAAAATAGTCCTCGATTTTATAGGAAAATCCCAGCGGATCTACACCTTTAACAAATCCGGAAAACAGAAAAACACAAGCTGTAAGCAGTCGGCTGATGTTGGCAAGTATCTTCATATTTTAAAATAGCGTTAATTAACAAACAGTTTATTTTTGGTCATTCAGTTGAATCAGGGCAAAGACGGAGTAATTGATAATATCCAGGTAGTTTGCATCCAGGCCCTCGCTGATCAGGGTAACCCCGTTGTTATCTTCAATTTGCTTGATGCGGAGAAGTTTCATCAGGATAATATCGGCTAACGAACTGACCCGCATCTGGCGCCAGGCTTCCCCGTAATCGTGATTCTTATCCGTCATCAGCGATTTGGCCTTGGCGGCATTGGTATTATACAGTGTTTCAACCTTTTCAGACTCCATACGGGCTTCTTCCGATGAACCCAGTTCCAATTGAATCAGGGCCATGATCGAATAGTTTACAATCCCCATAAATTCCGGGCATATTCCTTCCCCTACCCTGCTGTGCCCTTTTTCCTGTAGGCTGCGGATTCTGCTGGCTTTGATATAGATTTGATCGGTGAGCGAAGAGGGACGCAGAATTCGCCAGGCAGTGCCATAATCATGCATCTTATCAAGGAAAATCCTGCGACAGGAGTCAATAACGGCGTCAAATTGTTCCGACGTCCTAGCTGCCATAGAATCAATATCTTTGTGGTGGATCATAAACAGATGTTTATATGCTTGAAATGAAGCCTAAAAATACGGTTTTTCCACATTCCAGAACGCTGAAATGCGGCGATAAATTGCTTAACCTGTCGGAACCGGTAGTTATGGGCATCCTAAATGTCACGCCCGATTCATTTTACGATGGCGGAAAATATAAAAACCTGGACGCATGCCTGGCCCATGCTGACCAGATGATTGCCGAAGGAGCCAAAATCATTGATATCGGCGCTGTTTCAACCAGGCCAGGCGCTCCCGAGGTTACCGAGAGTGAAGAACTGCAAAGGCTGCTACCTGTCCTGAATGAACTTGTGAAGCGTTACAGCCGGATTATTTTCTCCATCGATACTTTTCGTTCGTCGGTTGCCCGGGCAACGGCTGCGTGTGGCGCCAACATGATCAACGATATTTCAGGCGGCGACCTTGATGAAAACATGTTTGCCGTGATGGCCGGATTGCCTGCTTCTTACGTGCTGATGCACATGCAGGGAACTCCGGCAACTATGCAGGTAAATCCGGTATACCGGGATGTTGCAGGTGAAGTTTTCGACAGCCTTCAGGCAAAACTGCAAAAACTTCAGGAAATGGGCGTCGGTTCAGTTGTTATCGATCCCGGGTTCGGATTCGGAAAGACCATTCAGCATAATTACGAACTGCTCCGTAACCTCCATCGCTTTGCTGAACTTCGATGCCCGGTGCTTGTCGGTGTTTCAAGGAAATCAATGATTTATAAATTATTAAACATATCGCCCAACGAAGCGCTGAACGGCACAAGCATCCTGAATACCCTGGCTTTGCTTAAAGGAGCTGACATCTTAAGGGTACATGATGTAAAAGAGGCTGTGGAAACCATAAGCATCGTGAACGAATACCTGAAGGCCGGTAAATAAGTATATTTGCACAATTCATTTGTTGTTGTAAAACTGATTTTATGTTGTCATTTCTCTCGGTGCGGGTCCTGGATATCGTGGATATTCTGTTGGTAGCCCTTCTGTTATACTGGTTGTACCAACTTCTGAAAGGGACTGCCGCCGTCAATATTTTCCTGGGGATACTCGCTATCTTCGCCCTTTGGCGTGTAGTGAAAGCATTGGGAATGGATTTGCTGAGCGACCTGCTGGGAGCTTTTATCAGCGTGGGTTTTATTGCTTTCATTGTCGTTTTCCAGCCCGAGATACGTAAGTTTCTACTGGCTATCGGTTCTCCCGGATTTTTCAAAAAGACAAGTTCGCGGTTTCTCTTCTGGAAGATAAAGCTGGAAGATGAGAACCTTTCGGATATAGACCCCGTGGTTCAGGCATGCCAGCGCATGGCTATGACGAAAACCGGCGCTCTTATTATAGTCTCACGAAAAAATGACCTGACCGAATTCACGGAGACCGGCGTTGCCATAGATGCTACGATTACCGACCCCTTGATCGAGAGTATCTTCTACAAGAACAACCCGCTGCACGATGGGGCGATGGTTATTTCGCTGAACCGTATTAAAGCGGTACGGTGCATCCTCCCGGTATCTTCCAGTTCGGACCTGCCAAATGATCTGGGCTTGCGTCACCGGGCGGCGCTGGGCGTTTCGGAACGCACCGATGCCATTTCCATCATCGTTTCGGAGCAAACAGGAAATATATCCTATTGCAGGGATGGACAGCTTTCGGTCGATATAAAAGCTGCCGGATTAAGGAACATGCTGCTGAACGACTTTAGTCCCGCGGTAAAGTAACCGTCAGAATAAGTATAAACCCTGTTAATCAGGGGCTTTCCGTTCAATTTACTTTTCCTGCACTACCGCAGCACTGTCGGCTTCCTTCTTTTCAAAATCGCGTACAATATCTTCGGCCGGCCGGCCCAGGTATTTCAGCGACATTTCGGCATCATCGGCAAGCGGATGCCCGGGATATTTGGCAATGAATTCCCGGTAAATACTACCGGCTTTTGAAAAATCGCCGAGAGCGTTTTCGTAAATAAAGCCTTGCATGAACAGGCATTCACCAACCCTTGAAAAAGAAGGATAATCTTTCTCAACCTGCTGAAACAGCGAAATTGCCTTTGACGGTTTATTGAAGCTCAGGCACATTCCTCCGGCCCTGAAAAGATACTCAGGGGCCAGTGTGTCTTTCGGATACTTTGAAGCGTATTTACTGTAAGCCTCTACCAGTTCGTTGATTTTTACCGTATCGGCAGGCGATTGCTCTTTAACTTCCTTCTCAAGTTTTGCGATTTTTGCCGACATTTTTTCAGGTGATGAGCCACACGAGGAGAACAGCAAGATGAGCAGGATCGCAAATGTTCCTGAAATGATTTTTTTCATTGTTCTGACCAATATTATTTACAGGTTTTATCAGTATTTCTTCTTTTGGGGAAATATCATTTTGTATGAAACATCAATGTTCCCCCTTGAAATGTCATTCAATTTCCGCTTGAGCATCATCTTACGAAGGGGATGAATTTTATCGACAAATAACTTTCCTTCCAGGTGGTCGTATTCATGCTGAATAACCCTGGCTATAACGCCTGAATACCATTCATCATGTTCAACAAACTCTTCATCACGATAAATAATGTGTACATCGGCCGGACGAAGTACGTCTTCATGAATATCCGGGATACTCAGGCATCCTTCATTAAAGGCCCATTCTTCTCCTTTTTCCCCGACGATGCGCGGGTTGATAAAAGCTTTTTTAAATGTTGACGCTTCAGGATGTTCTTTGCCATAAGGCGTTGCATCGATCACAAAAATTCTTATCTGCCTGTTTACCTGGGGGGCCGCCAAACCAACTCCGCTGGAATAGTACATGGTTTCATACATGTTGGCGATCAGTTCGTTCAGTCCTTCATACTCAGGAGTAATATCCAGTGAAATTTTACGGAGGTTAGGATGTCCGTATGCTACAATCGGTAAAATCATAAATTAAACGTCCTTGTTTTTATCATAAACGGGGTAATATCCCGGAAAGTTCATCAATCCATTCCTTTTCTTTCAAGGTAGCTTTGCAGAATGATCGCTGCGCTTACCCTGTCAATCAGCCCCTTATCCTGCCTTTCCTTTTTCTTCGCTCCTGAATGCAGGATGGTCCGGCTTGCCATTTTACTGGTAAACCGCTCGTCGACCCTTTCGACCGGAATTCCCGGGAAAGTGCGGCTTAAAAGACGGACAAAAGGCTCGATAAATTCGGCGGAAGAGGAAGGTGAACCATTCATCTGAACCGCTTCTCCCACCACCAGCACATCAACTTTTTCCCTTTGGATATAATCCCGGAGAAAATCCATCACTTTTACCGTAGGGACCGTACAAAGCGGCGACGCGATCATTTGAAGCTCATCAGTGGCTGCAAGTCCCGTCCGCTTTTGTCCATAGTCGATGGCTATTACCCTGCCCATCTCATTTTTGCTGCAAAGTTACCCAGAAAATCAATTCGCCTGATAAGTTAACCTGCAAGGTTTTCAACTGATCACAGCATATTTTACATCTTTTCATGCACAATTCTTGCCTATCTTTGAGGGAGTACATTTTCCCCGATATGAATGAACTTAAAACACTGATTGACAACGCCTGGGTTGAGAGGAGCCTGTTGAAAAACGCTGAAACGCAACAGGCAGTTTACAGCGTCATTGAGATGCTCGATAAGGGCAGCCTTCGCGTAGCCTATCCGGAGTTGGATACCTGGAAAGTCAACGACTGGGTTAAAAAAGCTGTTATCCTGTATTTTCCGTTGCGGCAGATGGAGACGATAGAAGCCGGGCCGTTGGAATTTCATGATAAAATCCCTTTAAAGCATGGTTATGAATCATTGGGTATCCGGGTTGTTCCCCATGCCGTAGCCCGTTACGGAGCATATATTTCTCCGGGGGTTATCATGATGCCTTCTTATGTTAACATCGGCGCATGGATTGGACCCGGCACCATGGTTGATACCTGGGCTACGGTGGGCAGTTGCGCCCAGATTGGCGCCAGCGTTCACCTGAGCGGCGGGGTTGGAATCGGCGGTGTCCTTGAGCCTGTCCAGGCAGCCCCGGTCATCATCGAAGACCATTGTTTTATCGGATCCCGCTGTATCATTGTCGAAGGGGCGCGAATTGGGTCCGAAGCTGTTCTCGGGGCCAATGTCGTGATAACCGGCTCAACAAAGATCATCGATGTTTCGGGCAGCGAACCGGTTGAATATAAAGGCAATGTTCCACCCAGGTCGGTGGTCATCCCCGGTTCCATTGAGAAAGAGTTTCCGGCAGGCAGATACAACGTCACCTGCGCCCTTATCATCGGCAAACGCAAGCCTTCTACCGATTTAAAAACATCGCTTAATGAAGCGCTCCGCGAATACAACATCGCTTAACCAACTGATTTATTACAACTGCCCTAAACCCAAACCTTCTTGCCCCGATTTCTGATCATACAAACTGCATCCATCGGCGATGTCATCCTGGCAACAGCATTGCTGGAGAAACTGCACCATCATTTCCCTGATGCCACACTCGATTTCATGGTAAAAAAAGGAAATGAAGCCCTTTTCGGGGAACATCCATTTATTAACGAGCTGCTGGTTTGGGATAAATCGGGAAACAAGTATCAGAACCTTTGGAAATTGCTGAAACAAGTGCGGGAAATACGTTACGACCGCATCATCAACCTGCAACGGTTTGCTTCGACCGGTTTATTTACGGTACTTTCCAAAGCCAGCTACACAGCAGGGTTCAACAAGAATCCGTTTTCGAGGTGGTTCACCCATCAGGCTGAACATCACATCCCGGCAAAAGACGGAGCTCATGAAGTAGCCAGGAACCAGGCTCTCATCGCGCCGTTCACCGACAACCTGCCGGCAAGGCCCCGCCTGTATCCGACGGCATCAGATATTAAATGCGTTGAAGCCTATTCGTCGGACCGGTATATTTGTGTTGCTCCTGCGTCATTGTGGTTCACCAAACAGTATCCTGCCTCCCGGTGGATTTTATTCATCAAAGAACTTCCGGCAACGATCGGGGTCATGTTATTGGGATCAGGGGATGATAAAGATCTTTGCGACAATATCATCAACGAATCCGGTAAAGACCGTTGTTATAACCTGGCCGGTAAACTGACGCTGCTGCAATCCGCCGCCCTGATGAAAGGGGCCTTGATGAATTATGTGAACGACTCATCCCCCATGCACCTGGCCTCCGCCATGAACGCAAATATCACGGCAATTTTCTGTTCCACTGTTCCTCAGTTTGGCTTTGGCCCGCTCAGCGATAACGCATTTATTGTTGAAACCCCGCTCAGCCTTGCATGCCGTCCTTGCGGACTTCATGGTCACCGGGAATGTCCCGAAAATCATTTTAACTGCGCAACCTCAATCGATACCCGTCAACTTCTCTCAAATTTAGCCTTATGAAAGACCCTGAATTTCAAGAAGATATTGAAAACGCCCTGAAAACGCTCCAATCGGGAGGTGTCATCTTGTATCCTACCGACACCATCTGGGGACTGGGATGCGATGCCACCAACCATAACGCGGTTGAAAAAATATATCGCATCAAACAACGGATTGAATCAAAAAGCCTGATTATCCTGATCGACTCTTTTGAACAACTGAACAACTATGTTGATAAAATTCCGGATGTAGCTTACGACTTACTGAAATGCATCGAAAATCCTGTAACTGTGATATACAGCAATGCCAAAAACCTGGCATCGAATGTTATCGCCGGGGATGGGACCATTGGAATCCGCATTGTTAAAGAAGAATTTTGCATTAACCTGATCAGCCGGTTCGGGAAACCTATTGTATCTACATCGGCGAATATTTCGGGTGAGGAATCGCCCGTAATTTTCAGCCATATTTCAAAGGATATCATCAGCAATGTTGATTACATTGTTAAATACCGACAGGAAACGTTTTCCCAGTCAAAGCCTTCAACTATTATCCGGTTAATGGAAACCGGTGAGTATATTATCATCAGGCAATAAACCTGGCTGCGCCTTTTCCGGCCCGCCAAAGTAATCCAGTGAGTTAAAATTTCATTATTTCGCTGCATCGTCGGCAGGAAAACCTGCGTCTGAAACCAGTATCAGAATTTCAGCCCTTACATCCGTTTTTGTGTGTCAAAACAGGCGTTTTGCTGAAATTTAACAGTAAAGGTATCTGCCGGATGATAGGTTTTATATATTTGTAAAAAGATACTTTCCCGAAAAAAACATACATCATGCTGACTAGTGAAGGAAACATGCTGATCGCCAAATCAGCCTCATTAAAGGAATTGTTTATCAGCCCAAAAATGGCAAACCGCCATGGCCTCATTGCCGGAGCTACCGGAACGGGTAAGACCGTTACCCTCCAGGTGCTGGCTGAAGCATTCAGCCTGAAGGGCGTGCCTGTGTTCATGGCTGATATAAAAGGAGACCTTTCCGGCATAAGCAATACCGGCGTTGATAATCCCAAAATTCTTGAAAGGGTTCAGGCTTTGCAGCTCCAGGGCTATATGCACCGGGGATTTCCGGTGGCCCTGTGGGATTTGTACGGTGAACAGGGGCACCCGTTGCGCACGACGATATCGGAAATGGGACCGCTTCTTCTGAGCCGGCTCATGAACCTGAATGATATCCAGAGCAGCGTTCTGACCATAATTTTTAAAATCGCCGACGATAACAACCTCCTTCTTCTCGACATGAAGGATCTGAAGAAGATGTGCGAGTATGTCGGAAATAACCGTGATCAGTTCATAACCGCATACGGCAACATTTCCGTTGCGAGCATCGGGGCTATCCAGCGCGAACTGATCACCCTTGAACAGCAGGGCGCCGATAAATTTTTCGGGGAACCCGCCATCGACATATTTGATTTCATTCAAACCGATTCGAACGGATTGGGACAGATCAACATTCTGGCCGCCGACAAACTCATGATGTCGCCCCGCGCTTATTCCACCCTCCTGCTCTACCTCCTTTCCGAATTGTATGAAAGGCTTCCTGAAGCCGGAGACCTGGATAAACCAAAGCTTGTTTTCTTTTTTGACGAAGCTCACCTGCTGTTTAATGAAGCGCCCAGGGTGCTCCTCGATAAAATAGAACAGGTTGTCAGACTCATCCGTTCAAAAGGCGTCGGCATTTATTTCTGCACACAAAACCCCATTGATGTTCCCGACGTTGTGTTGGGACAACTCGGCAACAAAGTTCAGCATGCGTTGAGGGCTTTCACTCCCCGCGACCAGAAAGCCGTTGCCACAGCAGCCGAAACATTTCGTCCAAACCCGGAAGTAAATGTTGAGCAGGTCATTACCGAACTGGGGGTTGGAGAGGCGTTGATTTCGTTCCTGGACGAAAAAGGCATTCCCTTACCGGTGGAGAGGGCAAAAGTGCTTCCTCCCCAAGCCCAGATTGGGCCGGTATCACCCGAGGAACGGTCACGTATCATGCGCAGCTCATTGATTGCAGGCGTATATGAAAAAGAAGTAGACCGGGAGTCGGCTTTTGAAATACTTCAGGCCCGTATTAATAAAGAGCAGGAACAAATAAGAATGGAAGAAGAACAGGAAAGGCTTGAAAAAGAAAGGATACAAGCTGAGAAAGAAAGGGCAAAAGCTGAGAAAGAAGCGGCGGCAGAAGAAAGACGCAATCATTCGAAAGGGGATATTTTTACCGACCTGACAAAAACTGTCGGGCGATCGGTTACCTCGACCATCGGAAGGGAAATTGGCCGAACCCTCATAAGGGGGTTGCTCGGCGGTTTGACCGGCCGTCGTTAACACCGGATTTCCCCTGGTTTTCAATCGCAGAAATCATTCGCGTGATTTCTGGTCCTTCAATTGGATTATGTTTGAGAAATTCTTGATTCATCCCTGCCGATATATCCTGCATTGTGATTAATTTCGCAATTCATTTTGTTCATCCACCTCTACATCCATCATTATGAAACTCGACAGAATCTTTGGCTTCCTTGTACCGAAAGACAAGAAGTTTTTCCCGTTGTTTATACAGGCAGGCGAAAACCTGGTGGTAGCATCGGAACTGCTGGTAAAGCTTATCCGTGAAAACGACATGCAAAAACGTGAAGAATTTATTGTCGCCATCAAGAAAGCCGAAAAAAACGGTGACAATATCACGCGTGACCTGATGGATGAGCTTAACAGCACTTTTATCACCCCGTTTGACCGTGAAGATATTCATGAATTAGCTTCGACGCTCGACAGCGTGGTTGATTTTATCCATTCCACATCCAAGCGCATCCATTTTTACAAATTACACACCTTCCCTCCTGAATTTGTTACCATCGCCGATCTTATTCACGATGCCAACAAGGAAATACTTAATGTGATCCGCGACATGAAAGATGTTGCCGGGCTTGCACGGCACAAAGACTCATGTATCAGGATCAGCGAAATAGAAAATGAAGTAGATGACATTTACCAGGCATTTCTGGCAGATTTGTTTGAGAATGAAACGAATGCCATTGACCTTATCAAAAAGCGCGACATTCTTGCTTCCCTTGAAAAAGCCATTGATAAGTGTGATGATGTCGGCGATGTTTTCTCCGGCATCATGATTAAGATGTCGTAATGCTGCCTTTCATTCTCTGCAACTCATCGGATTTCAAACAACACATCACTAATCAGTAAGCGGATGCCGAGCTTTACACTTTTAATCATCATAATAGTCCTCGCGTTTTCATTCGACTTCATCAACGGTTTTCACGATGCGGCAAACTCAATTGCCACCATTGTATCCACCAAAGTGCTCACCCCTTTTCAGGCCGTAATATGGGCGGCATTTTTCAATTTCCTTGCGTATGCCATCTTCGAACTGAATATTGCCGATACAATCGCTAAAGTTGTCGATACCAACGCCATTGATCTATACGTGATTCTTGCCGGGATCATTGCAGCCATAATCTGGAATTTGCTGACCTGGTACCTGGGCATTCCTTCAAGTTCATCGCATACCCTTGTCGGGGGATTTGCCGGCGCCGCCGTTGCCCACGCCGGCTGGGGAATTGTTCATACCGGGGTGATCGTAAAAATAGCCGCTTTCATCTTCCTGGCCCCCTTTCTGGGTATGTTCTTTTCATATGTCATATCCGTCACACTGCTGAATATCTTGCGAAAGGCCAATCCCTATAAACTGGAAAAAGTATTTAAAAAGGTCCAGCTTTTCACTTCGGCCCTGTTCAGCCTGGGACACGGCGGCAACGATGCCCAAAAGGTGATGGGCATCCTAGCGGCAACGCTTATCGTTTATTTTCATGGCGCTGATCCTTCACAGATACCTCACTGGGCCCATATTACCCTTGTCAATGGCAAGATACATGCCGTACCCCACTGGATCGTGCTCGGATGTTATACTGCCATTGGATGCGGAACTCTGCTCGGAGGATGGAGAATCGTAAAAACCATGGGAAGCAAGATCACCAAACTCACCCCCTTCGAAGGAGTCGCTGCAGAAAGCGCCGGGGCTCTTTTACTGTTCGGGACAGAAGCTTTCGGCATCCCGGTGAGTACCACCCACACTATTACCGGCGCCATTATGGGCGTTGGCATGACAAAGCGCTTATCAGCCGTACGCTGGGGCGTCACCATCAACCTTCTCTGGGCCTGGATTCTTACGATACCCGTCTCGATGATTATCTCAGCCGCCGTATATTACTTGTTCCTGCTGATGAATTGGGCCATTTAATAAAAGTCGGACCCCCTTAATAAAAACGGAGGCCACCGCCTCCGTTTTTATTCGGGAACAACCGGAATGAACCGGGGCCGAAAGGTAATCCTGCAGCTACCTTTCGCCGAAAATCAACGACCCTATCCTTACCATGGTGCTTCCTTCCTCAATGGCAATCTCATAATCATTCGACATTCCCATCGAAATCTCCCGGAAAGCCGGATCGTCGTTAAAATGTGATGTTTTCAGCTTATCGAAATGGGATTTGAGCTGGCGGAATTCATTCCGGATGAGCTGTTTATTATCGGTAAATGTAGCCATCCCCATTATGCCGCATATCCTTACGTTCTGCATCCTGGCGGTATCCGGATTATTGAGCAATGCTGCCGCTTCTTCGAACGATAAGCCGAACTTTGTTTCTTCGGTTGCAATGTGAAATTGTAACAGGCAATTGATCACCCGGTTGATCTTTGCGGCTTCCCGGTTGATTTCAGATAAAAGTTTCAGACTGTCAACAGAATGGATGTACCCGACAAACGGAACGATAAACCTTACCTTGTTGGTTTGAAGGTGCCCGATAAAGTGCCAGGTAATGTCGGCAGGAAGGACAGCGCTTTTTGCGGTAAGTTCCTGAACCCGGTTTTCGCCGAAATCCCTTTGCCCCGCATCATACAACTCCCTGATCATTTCAACAGGCTTTGTTTTGGAAACAGCTACCATCCTGACTTTCCCGCCAAGGGCTTTGTATAAATTTTCGTAATTGCTTACAAGCTGCATATCTTACTATTATGAAAACGAATCCGGGAAATAACCGTTTTTCTTTCCCTGTTCAAAGTTAAGGAAACATCAACGACGCCGGCCAAAAAAATAATGGCTGATGGTTATCCTGAACCGCTTCAGCGATTCACATCGCCCATTACCGCATGATCATCCGGCGGGAATTATAAATTTAGGAATCCGGCTCCGGTTAAACAGAAACTTTCGTGACCTTTAAAATGGCAGCAAAAAAAACGCACAGAAGTCAATTAATCAAATCCTTATTCATGTTTACCATTCCGTTGTATACTATTTTTGTAAAAGAGGCTTCTGAATAGTAAAATTTCGTGTACATTTATTCATTGGAAATCAGTCACAGCAATGTCCCCGAACAATCAAACTGAAAGAGTGCAAAAAAAGCGCCGTCGGCTAAGCCTGACGAATATCATCTTCATTCATATTCTGATTATCGTTACTGTCTCAATGATCGCCATTGGCACATATTCAATAATCAGAAAGATACAAACGTATAATCACGATGTAAGCCGGTTAAGAACCGAGTTCCCGATGCGGCAAAAAAACGAACTTAAGTTCAGGGTGCTCGAAGCCAAGGAATATATTAACTGGGTTGTTACCTATCCCGAAAAGAGTATAAACAGTCACCTCCCGAAACTCAGCATGAGATATGCGCGTCTCATGGAAAATTCAAAAATCAGTAAAACCGGCAGTTCTTATTTCATACCGCAAAAAATTAAAGATACCCTGAACTATGCGAACCTGAATTGCGTGATCAAAATGGCGGTATATGACTCTGCTTTTCAGCCTGTTTACCTCCCTGAACTCAATGATCTGCCCGGCGAGGTACAATATATGCCGTTGATAGAAAAGACTATATCGGCGATTAAAAAGGAAAAATCAGAAACGGGTTTCTATCCAGCTATCCGGAGCATCAGCGAAAAATCCGGCTATGCTGCCATGGCTTCCGTCAATAACGGGGATTTCTGGGTGGCGGCTGTATTTTCCGGGAACGACCCGGGGAAGGCGTTGCAGGAAATTGTCCTTGATAGTCTGAGCCGTGTTAAATTTGAAGATAATGAGTATTTCATTATAAATTCCGCGGACGGAAATGCCTATCTCACACGTACCATCTGGGACAAGGATCCGAAAAATATCCTGACAGGAGATGATGAAAACTGGAAGAAAATATTCCGAAATGAGTTATTGGTAGCCAGACATCCCGGCGGCGGATATATTCTTTACAACTGGAAAAGGAAATACACCGATTCCCTTTCGACCAAGATTTCTTATTTCACAGGCATCAGCCAATGGAACTGGATCATCGGTACCGGTAAACATCTTGATGCGCTCATTCCGTTACTGGAAAAAGAAAAAAATCAGCTTAGGGCAGAAATACGCGCCGACATCTTAAGCAAGGCGATCTTCGCCATCATCATTTTTGCCTTCATAATTTTTCTCGTTCAGTATTTTTCCAGGATGATTTCGTCAAACCTCAGGCATTTTAACCTGTTTTTTCAGAATGCCGTACATGGAAATCAACATATTGACGAGGAAAGCATCCATTTCAGGGAATTCGGGTCATTGGCCAGATCGGCTAACCTGATGATCGAAGAAAGAGAAAAAATGCGGGCCATACTTGCCGAACAGCAGTCGCGGTTGCGAAATATTATTGATTCGGTCCCCGACCTTATTTTCTTTAAAGATACCGACAGCCGGTTCTTGGGATGTAATAAAGCCTTTGAAAAATTCGTCGGAAAAAAAGAAGCAGAGATCATCGGAAAGACAGAATTCGACCTTTTCACCCCGGCCCAGGCCGAAATGTACCTGGCCTCCGACAAGCATCTTATGCTTACCGGAGAAATAGCGCGGAACAAGGAATGGAATAGGTTAAAGGAAGGTTACAGCATATTGCTCGATACATTGAAAACCATTTACCGCGATGAAGAAGGTAAAATTTTGGGCATTATCGCTATAAGCCGTGATGTTACCGAAATGGAGGAAACGCGCCAACGGCTCGTGTTAGCTAAAAACAAGGCGGAAGAATCGGATCGGCTGAAAACGGCATTTCTTGCCAATATGTCGCATGAAATCCGCACTCCCATGAATGCCATAATCGGTTTCTCCGACCTGCTGGCCGACGATGACCTCACTCCGGAGGAAAAGCAGGACTTCATCGCTAAGATCAAACTATCGGGTGAAAACCTGATGAACCTCATCAATGATATCATTGATATTGCAAAAATTGAAGCCGGCCAGCTAAAAATCATGGAATCAACCTGCAACGTGGGTAAGTTGCTTGAGACGTTGCACGGCACTTTCTCTGAAATCAGAAACCAGCAGAAAAAAAACGCTATTGAACTGCGCTGTTACAAGGAACCTGATGAAGGCGATTTAATCATAATTACCGACCCGCTGCGGTTACAACAGGTGTTAACAAACCTGATTGGCAATGCCCTTAAATTTACAGAACAAGGATACATTGAATTTGGCTGTAAAAGGAAGAATGGCTTCCTGGAATTTTTCATCAAGGATACCGGCATCGGTATACCTCAGGACAAACATGATATACTTTTCCAGCGGTTTTCACAGGTCGACGCTTCTAAGACAAGAAAATTCGGCGGCACAGGACTGGGACTGGCTATTTCGAAAAACATCGTGGAACTATTAGGCGGCAGCATCTGGTTTGAATCAGAAGCAGGCCAGGGATCCACTTTTTATTTTACAATTCCTTATAAACCTTCGTCGGGTGGAGAGTTGGCAAATTCTTCGAAAAGGCCGGCTACTGATTATGACTGGTCGGATAAAACCATTCTGGTAGCCGAGGACATTGATGAAAATTTCATGCTGATTGAAGCGGCATTCAGGAGAACCGGAGCTAAACTGATTCATGCCTGCGATGGTTTAGCCGCCGTAAATGAAGCAAAAAGCAACGATTCCATCGACCTTATCCTCATGGATATACAGTTGCCTATCATGACCGGCTATGAAGCCATCCGGAATATACTGATAGCAAAACCTGACATGCCGATCATCAGCTATACGGCCTATGCCCTTGCCAATGAACGCGAAAAGAGTATTGCTGCCGGCTGTGTGGATTATATCGCAAAACCGATCCGGCATGAAGTTATCCTGCCTATTATCAATAAATATTTAAAGCCCGGAACCTGAAAAAGGTTCGCGGGCTTTAGCACAAAAAAGTAAAATGCGGCCGTCAGACTGCCGGAATTTTATTTCTTCGCAGAATAAAAACAGCGCTTCGGCGATTCAATTTTTCCCGACGCAACAAGGACTTTGATTGCTTTATCGACATCTTTCTTGTCGATACCGGCTTTCTCGGCGATATCTCCTGCTTTGAGCGGCTCTTTCGACGAGGCGAGCGTTTGAAATACCAAATCGTTTGTTTCCATGATATGAAGTTTTAAGAATCCAGCTTATGAATTACCAGTCCGCTTCTCAGTTTGGGTTCAAACCAGGTAGTTTTTGGAGGCATAATGTTTCCTGAATCGGCGATATCAATAAGTTGCTTCATCGATACAGGATACAGCGCAAAAGCGGCTTTCATTTCACCGCTGTCGACGCGTTTTTTAAGCGCGCCTAAGCCCCTGATGCCTCCCACGAAATCAATACGTTTGGAGGTACGAAGGTCGGTTATGCCCAGGATGCGGTCCAGCACAAGATTGGATAAGATTGTAACATCAAGTATTCCGATCGGGTCATTATCGTTGTATTGCCCGGGCTTGGCGGTAAGTGAATACCAGTTTCCTCCCAGGTAAAGGCTGAAATTATGCAGGCAACAGGGTTTGAAAATTTCAGTCCCTTTTTTTTCAATCGTAAAAACCTCTGAAAGTTTATCAAGAAATTCTTTTTCAGTGAGGCCATTCAGATCCCTGACAACCCTGTTGTAATCGATAATTTTCAATTGGTCGTCGGGAAATATAACAGCCATGAAATAATTATACTCCTCTTTACCCGTATGAGAAGGATTGTGAGCTTTTTTCTCCTGGCCGACCCGTGCTGCGGCAGCAGTGCGATGATGCCCGTCGGCTACATATAAACTCGGAATTTCATCCCTGAATATCTCCACGATCCTGCTGATCATCCTGCTGTCGTTGATAACCCAGAAATGGTGCCCGAATCCGTCGTCAGCAACAAAATCGTATTCAGGTTTGTTCTCCTTAACATATTTTCCGATCATGTCATCCAACTCCTTATGCGAGGGGTATGAGAAAAATACCGGTTCTACATTGGCATCGGTGATGCGGACGTGAATCATGCGGTCGTCTTCCTTATCCTTACGGGTAAGTTCATGCTTTTTAATGACATTGTTGAAATAATCATCAATATGGCAGCAGCCTACTATGCCGTATTGTGTCCGGCCTTCCATCGTCTGGGCATAGATGTACAGTTTTTCTTCGTTATCCTGTACAAGCCAGCCTTCTTTCTGGAACCGGTCAAAATTCACCACTACCTTATCATATACCGCCTGGCTGTGCTCATCTATACCGGGCTCAAGGTCTATTTCGGCTTTGGTAACATGCAACAATGAGTAGGGATTTCCTTCGGCTTCAATCCTTGCTTCGCTGGAGTTGAGAACATCATAGGGCCTCGAAGCCAGTTTTTTTACAATTTCCTTTGGTGGCCTCAGGCCTTTGAATGCTTTTAAAATAGCCATAGCAGTTTCTGTTAGTTATATAGTTCGTTAAAAGAATTTTACAGTTTTTGCAGGTCTTTCAAACCGTCCGGCAAATTTATAAAACACTTCCCACTTATTCCCTGAAAAAAAAAGCCCTGCTGAAACGTTGTCAGCAAGGCAGGAGTGTTGCATCAATAAATGCTGAGGATGCCGGATCAATCGTCATCGGTATCGGTGATCCCGGCCGAACGCTGCAACGATCCGATAAGGGCGCCCAGCATTTTTGTCATTTCCATTAACTGGTTCCGTGATTCTTCTTCTTCGGTGTGCGAAAGGAATCCTTGTTTACTGGCCATGGCCGTGTGGACGACACATTCCCTGACAGAACTTTTTGCCATCTTCAGGTAGTAAATAAACTGGCTTTTATTCCGGGCCGAACCTTCGGCTATGTGCAACGCAATAGCCTGGGAGGAATCGAAGAACCTGCGGCTCATGGTCGAGGAACCGTCTTCGGAGAATTTGTTCACTTTCCTGTAAACCCAATCAATGTAGTCGAGCGATTTGTGGTACACTCTCAGGTCTTCAAAACGAAAGAATGTAGTTGTTTTTTCAAGTTCCGAATCCATAGTAAAAGCTTTTGTGGTTAGTTGGTGGTTAGTTCTGGTTAGTATTTCATAAATAATGAAAACATGATGAAAATCTTAGCTAATATAATCAGAGATAGGATACAAAAACAAAAATGTTGCCTGATATTTTTCTCATTATCGTGAAAAATCCTCTGAAGACTTTTCGGCTGCTGATTTTTTCCAACAGCATTAACTAATAATGATTAAAATTTCAGGCAACTAATTTGAATGCAAAAACAAGGTGTGTAATTGATTTTCAGGTTGTTACTTTTTATTTACCTGAAAAGTAGTATCACCCGTAGCGAAAAATGAATTTATCTGGCGTGCTGCAGCCAGGCCGGCATTGTTGTTGGCTTCGGCTGTCTGTGCCCCCATTTTCTTTGGAGTAAAGAAGAAGCGCCCTGTATATTTTTCAGCAAAATCCGATTTGCAATCGGGCTCTACATCCGACATATACTTAAAATCGGGACGTTGGGCAAATACCTGCAGCAATCCTTCTTCGTCGATAACTTCCTTGCGCGCCGTATTGATAAGGGTTGCCCCTTTTGGCATTTTTGAAAGCAGTTCGAACCCGATGGATTTTTTCGTCTGCGGTGTTGCGGGTATGTGCAGTGAAATATACTGGCACTGGCTGTATAACTCATTCACATTGTCAACCGGGATAATGCCGTCGCTGATCATCGCCTTTTTATCAACAAAAGGATCGAAGGCATACACTTCCATTGAGAATCCTTTGGCAATAGCGGCAACTGCTTTGCTGACGTGGCCGTAAGCATGCAATCCGAGTTTTTTTCCTTTAAGCTCGGTGCCGGAAGTTCCGTTGAAATTATTGCGCGCGGCATAAACCATCATGGCAACAGCCAGTTCGGCAACGGCATTTGAATTTTGTCCCGGCGTGTTCATGGCAACTATACCAGCTCCCGATGCAGCTTCCAGGTCAATATTATCGTACCCGGCTCCGGCCCTAACGACAATTTTCAGGTTTTTTGAGGCAGCAATTACCTCTTTATCAACAATGTCGCTCCGGATTATCATGGCATCGGCGCGGGCAGCCGCAGCTATCAGTTCGGCTTTGGTAGTATAGTTTTCGAGCAGTATCATCTCGTGACCTTCACCTTCGATGATGCCTTTTATGCCTTCGACGGCGGCTTTGGCAAAGGGCTTTTCGGTAGCAACCAATACTTTTTTCATGATTTGTTTATTTTTATGAAAAAGCAGCTATCCCGGCAATTGCCTTGCCAGGATAACTGCCTTTCTGTTAATTATTTACGCGTTTTCCTTTTCAAAATCATGCATGCAGTCGATCAGCGCCTGAACGCTTTCAACCGGTAATGCATTGTAGCAAGATGCCCTGAAACCGCCTACAGAACGATGGCCTTTTATACCTACCATGCCGTGCGCTTTCGCAAATTCCATGAATGCGTCTTCCTTGTCCTTGTACTGTTCTTTCATTACAAAGCAAATATTCATGATGGAACGCGAATCCTTTTCAACTGTGCCAACAAACATTTTGCTGCTGTCGATGGCATCGTACAACAATTTTGCCTTTGCCTTATCGAGTTCTTCCATCTTCTTTACGCCACCAATACTCTTGAGCCATTTGAGCGTTTCCTTCAGGGTAAAGATGTTAACGCAAGGCGGCGTGTTGAACATAGAACCGTCTTTAATATGAGTGCGGTAATCGAGCATGGTTGGGATTGCCCGGTCAACTTTGCCAAGCATATCTTCGCGGACGATCACGAAAGTTACACCGGCAGGACCTGCATTTTTCTGGGCGCCGCCATAGATCATGGCATATTTTGAGATGTCAACAGGCCGGCTGAGTATATCGCTCGACATATCGGCGATCAAAGGAACGGGGCTGTTGAAATCTTCCCGGATTTCGGTTCCGTAAATGGTGTTGTTTGTTGTGATGTGGAAGTAATCAACATCCGTCGGAATCGACCATCCTTTGGGAATATAGCTGAAGTTTTTATCGGATGAAGATGCAACCGTTACAACTTCGCCGAATAATTTGGCTTCTTTTAAAGCCTTCTTAGCCCACACGCCTGTTTCGAGGTATGCGGCTTTTTTATTTAGGAAATTATAAGGCACCATGCAGAATTGAAGGCTGGCGCCGCCGCCCAGGAAGAGTACCTGATAACCTTCGGGGATTGCCAGAACCTCCTTAAACAGAGCTACCGCTTCATCGATCACAGCCTGGAAATCCTTGCTACGGTGAGAGATTTCAAGTATCGACATGCCAATACCATTGAAATCCAGAACAGCGTTGGCCGTGTTTTCAACGGCGATGCGCGGCAAAATGCAGGGGCCGGCATTGAAATTATGTTTTTTCATCCTGAAAAAATTTAGTGAATATATTCTGATTTAAATCATTAAGCAACGTTTGGTGACGATTTCCTTAAACACCGTTTCTGTTACAAAAGTAGAAAAAGGCTTCCGGCATTCAAAGATAATGCAGAAAAAATCATTTCGTCGGAAACAGGTTGTAATTGACCGGTTTATGTTCACTGGCATTTTTACCTGTGGGAGGGTTTCCGACTTCCACCCCTTCGGCAAATGACCATTTACCTTTATTAAAGAAATAGGCATCATAGCTGTCGCCCGACGGCACATAATACTCATATTGCCCTTCGAGCTGCGGCGTCATCGGAACAAGGTGATCGGTCACTATCATCCACATACTCTTCCTTTTCACGCCTTTCCCCCTGGGCAACAACAAGGTCTGATAATCATAACGCAAAACCAGCGAAGCGTTTTCGGCATATTTGATGATCACCCTCGGCACAACACCTTTCGGAGTATGAAAAACAGGCATGCCGAACACCGGAGAGCCATCAGGGGCAAAACTCAATACCTCAATCAGTTTGCTGTTCATGTTATCATCAATCCCATCCCAGCCCAGCAGCAAATAAATGTTTTTTTTACCGCTTTTTGACGGGATTATTTTATAATACAGCGCCCCATACCAATGTTCCGGAGTGGAAAAATCAGCATTTGCCAGGTTTTGTTTACCGGGAACATCGGTAAGCGGAAATACCGCAGGATGTTCCCCACCGGTTACCAAAAGCCCGTCATAGGAGAATTTTCCATCCGACGAACGGCAGTTCCAGGTGAATATCCTGAACCGCTTGTCTTCGGAGGTAATGCGGCCTATCTCTTTCAGAGAATCGAACGGATAATCAAAACTTCCCGGTAATTCCATCACCTGCCGCAACTGTTCGGCAAACTTTTTACTGTATGCCTTCACGTGCTGGTCGTCTTTCTGTTGCCATATTCTGATGCTCATCTTTGCCAGTGAGTCTTCCAGCGCAGCAAAATCGGCCTGCTGCCCGTAACTGACTAACGATAAGGCAATAAAAGCCAATACAAGGAAGGTATTAAAAAGGCTGTTTTTCATAACCGGAAATCCTGAAAGATGCATTAACGGAAATACAAACGGAATTAAACGCAAACTTAGTATTTACCTGCAGATATCGCAACATTCGCCTTAATTTTGCATCCAGGGTTTGCCGAAGCAAGCCTTCACCGGAGGACACGCAAGATGATTACACTTGAGAACCGCATCAGGGCTTTTATAAAATTAGGAAATCTGATGGGACAGGCGTCTGCAAACCTGAAGCCTGCAGCAAATGAACCCTGTTATACGGCTTTTGAAAACCTGATAAAGGCCATGAAACAGGCGTATATCCAAAATCCCTGGTTCACGCCCGATAACATTGCCGCATCCTTCAGGGCTTGGTCATATTCCCTGTCTGAACAAAAAATAAGACAATGGCTGAATCCATATGTAACCCTGCTGGCTGATGATCCTGAGCCCAGGAAAACAGCCGTGATCATGGCAGGAAATATTCCCCTCGCGGGATTACATGATTTAATCTGTGTCCTGATATCCGGGAACAGTTTACTGGGAAAGGTTTCAGCCGATGACGCCTGCCTGCTTCCTGCCATTGCCGGCCTGTTATGTGCCATTGAACCCGGTTTCGGCCCCCTTATTGAGTTTTCAACGGAAAAAATGTCGGGTTTTGACATGGTTATAGCAACCGGCAGCAATAATACTTCCAGATATTTCGAACAATATTTTGCCGCCTATCCCCATATCATCCGTCACAACCGAAATGGGATTGCCGTCCTTAACGGACATGAAACTCCGGCCGAACTTGAAAACCTGGGCCACGATATTTTCAGCTATTTCGGATTAGGCTGCCGGAGCATGTCAATGATGTATGTTCCGGAGAATTATGATTTCTCTCTTTTTTCGGGAGCTGTAGCTGTTTACCGTGACCGGATGATCATGCATCATAAGTACATGAACAATTATACTTACCGGAAAACAATTTTTATGCTGAACAATACACCGTTTATAGATGGCGGTTTTTTCCTGGCATGCGAAAATCAGGACTTTATCTCACCCATATCGGTGATCCACTATTTCCACTATAAGAGTCTGCCGGCGCTGGCTGAATATCTTGAAAATGAACATGATAACATCCAGTGCATCCTGAGCAACATTTCCACACTTCAGCATGCTGTTCCGCTGGGGAAAGGCCAGCAGCCGGAACTCTGGGATTGGGCCGACGGAACCGACACCCTGAAATTTTTACTGGAAAATATGCCTCCTTTCGAAAAAAATGAACAAGGCACTGTTAAATAAATCTTTCATACTGTTTGCTCGAATTGAAAATATCATTACTTTTGCACCCTCGAAAACAAAGCCTTCATTATCATGAAAAAAGACATTCACCCTAAAGAATACCGGCTGGTAGTTTTTAAAGATATATCGAACGATTATGCTTTCATGACGCGTTCAACCGTAGCCACCAAGGAAACCATCAAGTGGGAAGACGGAAAAGAATATCCGCTTGTAAAACTCGAAATCTCAAACACTTCGCATCCTTTTTATACCGGTAAAATCAAGCTGGTTGACACCGCCGGTCGCGTTGATAAATTCCGTCAGAAATACGAGAAATACCAGAAACTGCGTAAACAGTCAGAACAGTAAGACTGGCATAATGTTATTGAAAAGGCTGTCCGCTCTGGCGAACGGCCTTTTCTTGTTATCTGCTCAGGTATTTTTTTAATTTTATGTCAGGATAGAGGCCAATGAACAAATTTGCCGGATACCTGTTAGCAGGAATATCGCCAGCCTGAGTACTGGCACAATAATTGACATGGCAGCATCATCCTGTACCAATTCACCATTCTGACATCCTGTCACCCCGACTGAAAATGAAAGCAAACAAAGACTACCCTATCTTATTATCAAACATCCTGGACGACGAAACGGAATTTATTCCGCTCCTGTCAGCCGAAGATGAAGAACATATCAATGCCGAAAGCGTACCGGAAGTTCTGCCGATATTGCCGTTGCGCAACACGGTTTTATTTCCCGGGGTAGTAATTCCTATTACCGTCGGACGCGATAAATCGATCAAACTTATCAAAGAGCATTATAAAGGTGAACGGATCGTCGGCGTCGTCGCTCAAAAAGATCCTGATGTGGAGGACCCTGGTTTTGATGATCTTCACGGTATCGGAACGGTAGCCTATATCATCAAGATACTGCAGATGCCCGACGGTAGTACGACCGTTATTATCCAGGGGAAGAAAAGGTTTGAACTCGGGGAACTGGTGCAGTCGGAACCTTATTTTAAAGCATCTGTAAAAGCATACGGGGCTTCGCCGGAAGGCAAGAAAAAGAAAGACAAGACTTTTGAGGCCCTGATGTCCTCCATCAAGGATCTGGCAACCCAGGTAGTTCAGCAGTCGCCCAACCTGCCCTCAGAAGCCGGCTTTGCCATTAAAAACATTGAAAGCCCTGTTTTCCTTGTAAATTTTGTTGCTTCCAATCTCAGCATCGATCTTTCGGAAAAACAAAAGCTGCTGGCCATTCCTGATTTCAACGAACAAGCCAATACCGTGCTCGGATTGCTGACCCGTGAGATCCAGATGCTCGAACTGAAAAACCAGATTCAGAATAAAGTGAAGATTGACATGGACAAGCAGCAGCGCGATTATCTGCTGAACCAGCAGTTGCGCCTGATCCAGGAAGAACTCGGCAACAATCCTCACGAGCAGCAGATTAACGAATTAAAGACGAAAGCCTCCAATAAAAAATGGCCCGAAAATGTCTCCCAGGTATTCGAAAAGGAAATTGCCAAGCTGAGCCGCATGAACCCTGCGGCTATGGAATATTCCATCCAGATGAATTACCTTGAAGTGATGACCGATTTGCCCTGGGATGAAGTCACAGACGATAATTTCGATCTGAAAAATGCGCAACGCGTGCTTGACCGGGATCATTTCGGCATGGAGAAAATTAAAGAACGTATCATAGAGTACCTGGCCGTGCTGAAGCTAAAGAGGAACATGAAATCTCCCATCCTCTGCCTGGTCGGGCCTCCGGGCGTTGGGAAAACATCGCTGGGTAAAAGTATTGCACGGGCGCTGGGACGTAATTATATCCGGATATCGCTGGGCGGACTGCATGATGAAGCTGAAATCCGCGGTCACCGCCGTACCTATATCGGAGCCATGCCGGGACGAATCATCCAGAGTATCCGGAAGGCAAAATCATCCAATCCCGTTTTCGTTCTTGACGAAATTGATAAAGTTGCCGGCATGACCGTAAACGGCGACCCGTCGGCTGCCCTGCTCGAAGTGCTTGATCCCGAACAGAACTCGGCATTCTACGATAACTTTATGGAGGTTGAATACGACCTTTCGAAAGTGATGTTTATTGCCACCGCCAACACGATGAGCACCATCCACCCTGCCCTGCGCGACCGTATGGAAGTCCTCGACCTGAGCGGTTACCTGCTCGAAGAAAAGATAGAAATCGCCAAACGGCACCTTGTGCCCAAACAACTGTCGGAACATGGCCTGACTTCAAAGCAGGTCACCTTCACAAAACCGGCATTACAGAAAATTATCGAGGATTATACCCGCGAATCAGGCGTCAGGAACCTTGAGAAAGTCATTGCCAAACTTATCCGCAACAGGGCCCGGTATGTAGCCATGAATGAAAAAATTCCTGCATCGGTTACTCCTGCCGATATTGAAAAGATACTCGGATCGCCTCACTTCCAGCAGGAAAAAAGCCTTTCAAATAACATTGCCGGAGTTGTTACCGGCCTTGCTTGGACTGCCACCGGAGGTGAAATCCTGTTTATTGAAGTCAGCCTCAGCGCCGGTAAAGGAAACCTGACCCTTACCGGAAACCTGGGCGATGTAATGAAAGAATCGGCTACGCTGGCATACGAATACCTGAAAGCCCATTCCGATCTCCTGGATATTGACCCGGGCGTATTTGAAAAATGGAATGTTCATATCCATGTACCGGAAGGCGCTACGCCAAAGGACGGGCCATCGGCTGGGATCACCATGTTTACGGCGCTTGCTTCTGCATTCAGCCAGCGCAAAGTAAGGAGCAAAACAGCTATGACGGGTGAAATCACCCTGCGGGGAAGAGTGCTGCCGGTTGGCGGGATCAAGGAAAAAATTCTTGCCGCCAAGCGGGCTAAAATCACCGATATCATCCTTTCGGAAGATAACCGCAAAGATATTCTTGAGATTAATCCAATCTATATCAAAGGATTAACATTCCATTACATCAGCGAGATGATTGAAGCGACAAACCTCGCCCTGCTCAATGAAAAAGTCGGCCATCCTCTCTCACTGAGCTGAGAATGACCGGCTTAAACATGACTTCCGGCTTCTACTTCGAAACTACCAGCTTTACCGAATGAACCGAATCGACGGTCTGAAGCCTGCATGTATAAATGCCGGATGCTAAACCGGATGTTTGCAGGTTAAAGGTATGATCTCCCGGGTTCAGATAACCGTCCATCATCGAAGCGACTGCTTTTCCGGCCATATCAAAAAGCATCAGCTTAGCGTCGGAGGCTTTCTCAATATGGAAGGCAATGGTTGTTTGGCTGCCAGCCGGGTTCGGTGAAATGCTTTCGATATAACTCTTATTTTCGGCTACCAGCGGCTCATCTGTCGAAACGATGGTACTCCCTTTTTTCAGGACTATCTGGTTGTTTGGGTCAAAGAAAACAGTTCTCGGTTCTTTGTCCGTAAAATCGAACGTAAAAATCTGGTCGTTGTAAGAGTTAAAAACCTTGACAAGGGTATCCGACTGGTCCTTGAAGGTTATCCTTAATTCAACCGGCATCTGCCAGTAAATGGGCGCCGCTGCCTGACGACAGGTAAAAGTTACCCTCCAGCCGTTGCCGTATGGTTTGATATCATAGACATTCTGATACTTGGGATGGCCGCCGGTATAAATCCATTCATCAAAGAAATAATCCAGTTCCTGTCCCGAAACCGATTCGATTTTTTCTTTGAAATCGTAAATGGTAGCCGATTTGTACTTAAAATCAACCGTGTCGGTGGCATAAGCCTTTATAGCGGGGAAAAATGCGCTGTCGCCCATAACATACCTTAACTGATGCAGGACGCAACTTCCTTTCATATAGGTAACACCATAATCAAAAAGGATGTCGACCGAAGGTGTTGTCACAGCCCATGCCGGATCGGAGATAGGCCAGGGACTGCCATAGGCGAAATAGGTACTGGCATTATTCTTAATCTCGTTTTTATAAGCGGTATAGCCGTCTGTATTTTCGATCCAATGGGCCTCGGACCAGGTGGCAAACCCTTCGTTGAGCCAGATATCAGCCCAGGTAGCGCAGGTAATCATATCGCCAAACCACTGATGGGCAAATTCATGGGCGACGAGCGATTCGGTCCAGCAATTGGGACAAAGGCTCGTCAACGTTTGATTTTCCATACCGCCCCAGGTGAAATCACTGTTCAGGGTGGCAAAACCATTTTTCTCAAAAGGATGGTCGCCATATTCCTGCGAATAGAAAGTTACCAGATCGGGGAAAATGGATTCCATGCCATCCGGGTTTTCACCGGGGTTGGAATAAAAACGCATCGGGGTCACTTCGCCTGTATTCGGATTGGTCCAGTTAACAATATCCAGGTTATAACCAGCGCGTGAAGTAAGAATCGTCAGGTAGGTGGCCACCGGATCGCGGCTTATCCAATGATAGGTCAGGATGTTGCCATTCACAGTAGAGTCCTGCAACCTCCCGTTCGATGCCAGTTTTACATTCAGCGGTACCCTGGCGGTAAGATCTGTGGTGGCTTTATCCGAAGGGTGGTCATAACAGGGAAACCATTTCCGGGCGCCTTCGGGTTC
>Ga0209098_1001045_pt1 | contig 27614 bp, 20 predicted proteins | sample AD_JPNHW1_MetaG_FD_184429 | JGI IMG/M metagenome (GOLD analysis project Ga0209098, IMG submission 184429) | Active sludge microbial communities of municipal wastewater-treating anaerobic digesters from Japan - AD_JPNHW1_MetaG (SPAdes) (version 2) | ecosystem: Engineered > Bioreactor > Anaerobic...
GTTGCCGGACAAAAACACAGTATTTATAATTTACAACCTGCTTGGAGAACAAATGGTGAATATTCCACTAAAAAATAAGAGTGCCGCTGTAGAGGCTGATGATATCCCTGCAGGTGTTTATTATTACAAGATCGAAGTTAATGGACAGCCTGTCCAATCCGGAAAGCTTGTTTCACAGAATAAATAGTGCATGAGTAAACAGGAGCATAACTTTAAAAATCATGCTCCTGAAATTTTACAGCTTTCTTATTTAATCTGGCCGTGAATTTTATTTTTTCTGACCAATAACTACTATGCCATATTATTTATAGGAATTAGCGATAATTTCAGATTTGGTAAATAAACCAAATTACGCATTTTACTAAAATAACCAAACAAAAAATCAATAGTATTAAAATAATTTATCAATCTTATTATATTGACAACCGGATTTTTTATGGAAATTTCCAACAAACACTATTTATTTCTGCTGACGATTCTGGATTGCGTTGTGCTCAATTCAGTAATAACATCCTTATAAATAAGATATAATTCTTTCAGGTTTGATGAATAAAACATGAGGCTTACATTGAATTTTTTATTTGTAATCTGGTGCTTTTTCAGGATAGAATAATAATAATGGCCACTCAACTGGCCGACATCCCTTTTTGCCTCCCGTGCTTTGGCCAATGCGGCTTCCGCCAAATGAAAATCAACCAGCACGGGCACCATCTGTTCGGGAGGGATCACATCCGGGGGTATAGATACTCTCTTTTCTTTTGAGCATGCTGTAAACGTTATCGCAACAACTAATATGATCAGAAGCTTTTTCATCATGATCGGGTTCATTTTCAGTCTGGGTTAAAACGCAGCCTCATCCCTTTTATTTTATCCGAGACCGTTTGTCCGTCATATACCATTTGTCCGTTTACAAAGGTATTTGAAATTTTTGAATGAAACAGTTGTCCTTCAAGTGGCGACCACTTACATTTGTACAATATATTACTTTTGTCAACAGTGGTCTGCGTTTGAAGGTCAAAAACCACGAGATCGGCATAATAATTTTCCCTGATGAATCCTCTTTTCTCAATTTTAAAGCACTTTGCAGGTTTATGGCACATCAATTCAGCGATCTTTTCGAGTGATAACAGCTTTTTGTAATAAAATTCAAGCATCATCTGAAGTGAATGCTGTATCAGCGGCCCGCCTGATGGTGCTTTAAAATAAGATTGCTGTTTTTCTTCCAGGGTGTGCGGGGCATGATCGGTAGCGACAATGTCAACCGTGCCGTCGAGGATAGCTTCGAATAAGGCCTTGCGGTCGTTTTCAGTCTTTATGGCGGGGTTCCACTTTACCATTGTCCCCTTGGTCAGGTATGCCGAATCGTTGAACCACAAATGATGAACACAAACCTCTGAAGTGATGTTTCGGGCAGTTAATGGCAATTTATTATTCAGCAAGGTCAGTTCTGCAGCCGTTGACAAATGAAGGATATGAAGACGGGTGCCATTTTTTTCAGCAAGTTCAATAGCCCTTTTGGTAGATATATAGCAAGCTTCGGCGCTTCGGATTAGTGGATGACATTCCACAGGAACCTTTTCTCCGAATTTTTGCCTGTAAATTTCAGTATTTGCCCTGATGGTGTTTTCATCTTCAGAATGAATGGCAATCAAAAAAGGCAATTCAAAAATTTGTCGCAGCGCTCCTGCATCGTCTACCAGAAGGTTACCGGTGGATGCCCCGAGAAAAACTTTAATCCCGCAATTATTTACCGGATCAAATTTCTTCAGTTGTTCAATGTTATCATTGGTCGCACCCAGATAAAAAGAAAAATTCGCCACTGATCGTTCAGAAGCTAATGAATATTTTTGTTCCAGTAGTTCAATGGTTGTTGTCGGAGGCTTCACATTGGGCATATCCATAAAACTTGTCACACCACCGGCCACCGCAGCCGCCGATTCTGAAGCAATATCCGCCTTGTAATCCAGCCCCGGCTCACGAAAATGAACCTGGTCATCAATAATGCCGGGCATCAGGTATTTGCCTGAAACATCAATGACCGCTATCCCGTTTTGTTTTTGAAAATCAGCCGTAAGCTCCATCTGTCCTGCGATACCAGCAATCAGGCCATCGATAATCAGGATATCATTTTGATGTATTTCACCCTCGTTGACAACTAAAGCATTTTTAATCAGATAATTGCAACTCATACATCAAATAAATAAAAAAAAGGATGAGATTTAAGCAACTTTTTTATAGGAACGTAACCAGCTTCTTACTTTTAAAGAAAGTACGCCAAATATGGCTTCCTTAAAAATCCCCTTGCTCATTTTGGACTGTCCTTCGGTACGGTCGGTAAAAATTATAGGAACTTCCTTGATTTTGAAACCATGTTTCCACGTAGTGAATTTCATCTCGATCTGAAACGCATAGCCGATAAAATGTATCTTGTCAAGTTCAATTGTTTCAAGTACTTTTTTGGTATAGCATTTAAAACCTGCCGTAGTATCGCGGATCTTCATGCGTGTGACAAACCGCACGTAAGCTGAGGCATAATAGGACATCAGCACACGTCCCATAGGCCAGTTCACTACATTTACGCCGTTTATATATCTTGAGCCAATGGACATATCTGCACCGTCTTTTGCACAGGCATCGTAAAGGCGGATCAGGTCGTCGGGATTGTGCGAAAAATCAGCATCCATTTCAAAGATATAATCATAATTGTGCGCTATGGCCCATTTAAAACCGTGAATATAAGCGGTTCCCAAACCAAGCTTCCCTTTACGTTCTTCGATGAATAAACGTTCCGGAAATTCGTTCATAAGATTTTTTACAATGGCTGCAGTACCATCAGGGGAATTATCCTCCACGACAAGCACATTAAATTCTTTTGGCAGCGAAAACACCTTGCGGATTATTTTCTCAATATTTTCGCGTTCGTTGTAGGTTGGGATGATTACTATACTGTCTGTCACAAAATTTTATTTTTAAAAACGTAACAAACCTACATAATATTTTCCAAAAAACCATAAAAAAGAAAAAATTAATCGGTAACCATATGCACTGTAATCGTCAAATGTTAAAAACCAAACTTCCATAAGAAAAATGTATACAGTTGCATTATAATTTGTATTTTTGACGATTGAAAATGTACTTATGTGTTTTTTCGACAGCATTGTAAAAATATAACAAACTAATTTTAAATAATTTAAAACAAAAAAGTATGAAAAAATTTTACCTTTTAATGATTGCTGCCCTTTTGGGGTTGACTCTCAACAATGCTTCTGCTCAGGTGTTCCAGAGCGGATTTGAAACATGGACCTCGGTGGCTCCTATTGTTCCAACAGATTGGTTCGGCTCAAAAACCAGTTTTGTCGCTGATAGTATTGCACAATATACCAGCAATCCACATCAGGGCACCAATGCCTGCAAGCTTAAAAACCGGTTAAATTCCAACAAAAGGCTCACTACTCAAAACGTTGCTATTGATTCCGGCAAAACATACCAGATGACATTCTGGATTAAAGGACATGGTTTATTAAAAGCAGGTTATTATAAAGGTTTGGGCACCAGTGGCAATAATTATGTTTATAATAGTACTCTTTTTGATACGGTCAATACGAATACATGGATTCAGAAATCATTTAATCTTACGGCGGACACCACTTCAGCAGCGGCTCAGTTTATAATTTTAGTAAAACTGACACAGGGGGATCTTGAAGATATTCAGGTGGATGACGTAAACATCGATACCGTGACTGCTATCATACAACCTGCCGACACCGTAAGTATTTATGACATTCAATATTCAACAGCAGCCAACTTCCCGTCAGCCTACGAAGACTCGACTGTGGTTACAAGCGGCGTTGTAACCGCAATATGTACCCAGGGAATGTTTATCCAGAGCGGTTTCGGCCCATGGAACGGACTTTATATTTATTCCTCCCCGCTGATTGCTTCCTCAGGTGTTCAGCAAGGCGACTCTGTTTATGTTACCGGAAAAGTTGATGAGTATTTTCAGTGTACTGAACTGACAAATATCAGCAGTATCAATATCATTGGTTCAGGATACTCCTATCCGCCTTACGACATTACCCTGTTGACAGAAGAACTCGAAGGTGTACTGGTGAAGATTAGCAATGCTAAGGTAATAGCGCCCCCCGACTATGGCATGTATCCTGTAACGGCTACCGGCAATGATGCAGATTCGGTGAAAGTTCACGACCTGTGCGATACCACCCTTTACCTCGTTGTTAATAATTTCTATGACATCACCGGCCCGGTACATTATTCATTCGATGAATACCGTATCTTATCCATTGACTACCAGGAAACCGACGGCATCTCCGAAAACGGAGAACAGTCTTTCAGCATTTACCCGAATCCTGTTTCAACTAATTTATTTATCAACGATATTGATGGCATTAACCAGGTAAATATTGTTGACCTCCTCGGAGCAACTGTTGCCACCGTCAATGTAAACGGGAATAATGCCCGATTGAACGTAGCCAACCTGCAACCCGGAATTTATTTTGTAACTTTATTAAAACAGAATGTTATTGCCGGTAAAGCCAGGTTTATTAAAGAATAAAGAACTTTTTATTTTAAAAAAAGCTGCTTCATAAACGGAGCAGCTTTTTTTTTGATACGCCTGACGTCAGATTTCTTAGGTGATTTTCCCATCGATTAAAGATTTTTTTTAAAATGGCACCTTGTACATTTGCCGAAATTTTTCAATCAAAATTCACGACCATTAAAACATAATAATTTTGTATTTTTGACACCACCTATTTCACAAACCATTAAATCATACATAAATCAAAAACACATATCTATGAAAAAGTTTTACTTATTTTTAATTGCATCACTGATAGGGTTATCGTTCAGTTCCTCTTCATTTGCTCAGCCATTCACCAGCGGGTTCGAAACATGGACATCAATGGCTCCTATTCTGCCAACCGACTGGTACGGATCCAAATCAAGTATTTCTCCCGACAGCGTTTTTCAGTATACTTCAAGTGTTCATGGCGGAACTTATGCATGCCAGTTGAGAAACATCACAACCACTCATAAACGTTTCGATACTAAGGGAACGCGTATAATTGCAGGAAAAACTTATAAAATCCACTTCTGGGTTCGCGGCCACGGAGAAATCCGGACAGGTTGCTACAAAGGTACAGGATCAGGCGGCGGCGCCTATTACACCTACAATCCCTATATCCTTTTAGACACTTTAGGATGGAAACATTGTGTACAAACTATCAGTATCGACACGACTTCAGACTCAGCTCAATTTATTTTTTCCATAAGGAGTACCAACGCGGATAAAGGCCACATCCAGATCGATGATGTTAGCATTGATACCATTGCTCCTACAATCAGTATTTATAATATACAATATTCAACGCTGCCAACCGGAGATTCTCCTTATGCGAATCAAAATGTAACTACTTCCGGTATTGTAACAGAGTCCTTTTCTAAAGGTTATTTTATTCAGAATGGCATCAACCCATGGAACGGACTTTACGTCTATGACAGTACGCATGCTCCGGCATTGGGAGACAGCATCGCAGTAACAGGCACAATATATGAATATTTCCACTACACGGAATTAAAAAACATTACTGAATATTATACGATCACTACCGGGAACCTTCTACCGGCATCTGTCCCCGTCACAACAACCACGGTGAAAAATGAAATGTATGAAGGCATGCTTGTAAATATCACCGATGCAGAATGCACTTTTGTTCATACGAATGGATGGTGGAAAGTACAACAATCAGCCGATACAGTAGAAATCGGGAATTTTATTTTTGGATTCCCCGCTGCAGTTGTCGGTACACATTATGATGTTACAGGCCTCGTATTTTACTACTACGATTATAGAATTTTCCCCAGGGACATCACCGATATTCAGGTAAATTCCGGTGTGGGCATTAATGAATCCTCAGCACAATTAATGAATATTTACCCTAATCCGGCATCTGAAAAAATATTTATTGAGAATATAGAAGGAATTGGCCGGGTAAAAATCTCAAACACACTTGGAGAAAATGTCCTCGACTATGAAATAACCGGAAATTCATTAAGTTGTAATGTAGCCAAACTGCCAGGCGGAATTTATTTCATTACGTTCATTAAAGACAACTCTATTTCCGCAACACGAAAATTCATTAAGCAATAACAAGCTCATATAATTCCATTAAAGCTGATTCAGAAACGGAGCAGTTTTTTTTTTGCTTTTTTGAAATCGCCACGGTCCAAAAAAAAGGGAACTATTCACTCCATTGAAACACCTGAAAACAAAAAAGGTCTTCTTCTCGTTCCAATAACTATCAATACTCTCGGGATGACAATCGCAAAAAAAAAGGTTGCTCCCTGCCGGAAACAACCTTTCGAAAGAAAAGTGTTTTTTCTAATTTTGCTTACCCATAAGCGACACATTCTTTATTTCCCAGGTACTAGTTTCATTGTTTGATCCCGTACTGATATATTTAAAGGCAAACCGAACGTTGGAAGCGCCGTTGAAAGCTGCAGGAACATAAGCCTTACCCGAATTGACAAAAGTCCAATTATTACCTGCAGGATAATTAGGAACCGACACATTTACCCAGGTGGTGGCTGAAGGATTAGAAGCGTTGAAATTGGTGGTAATCCACACAGAATGACATCCCTGAATATTTGATCCATAATAGTAATTTATGGCATGGTCAAAAGCCAGGTACACGCTATCGTATTGACTCAGATCCAAAGCTGGTGATATCAGATAATCGGTATTGGCATAGCGGCTGCCGCTTTCGTAACCGGTGATAGTCATACCGTAGCTGGAACTGAATGACCAGGCCTGCGTTCCCAGAGAATCATAGGTGGTAAAATCGCCCAGCCCCGATTCGAAGGGTTCAGTAAAAATAGCCTTTGTGGCAAAATCAAAACCTTGCAAATCATTAAAATCTCTGATTAAAAGTTGCCAGGTGCTGTTATATTTTGTCAGTATGCCATAGATGGTTCCCTTTCCTGAAGGAATAGTCTCCCTGTGAAAATCGGCGTACCAGCTTATCCTTGCGGTAACATCGCCGGAACCATCAGTAATGATGCGGTTTAAGGTTTCTTTATAAGCATCATCGTCATTAAAAATCTGCCCGGCAGCATTGAAAGAAATACTGTCGAAACGCACCAGCATACCAAGATGATCGTCCGTCAGGTTGCCGGCAGTATGCAACATGGCTGCTGGTGCCGGCCCGGGAAGGCCGTCGCGGATAATGCGGTCGTTAACAAAAATCTCAGGTATGGGGATCACGGCACCGTTAAAATACCCTCCCAGATTGGGCATACCTTTTTCGTAACCAAAGTGCAGTCCCTGACATTTAACATACACACGCTGTCCCACAGGATAGATGTTAAACATATTCACCTTATCAATTTCAATACCCAGTCCTCCGGTAGAATCCTGAATATAAAGGTATTTGTAAATATTTCCGGAAATATCGTTGCCGCCAACAATTCCACTGATGTAAACATCATCGGTCACAATGCCTGTGGTGGTGATTTTAAAATCTGCAATGCTCTTTAAGGTAGCACCGGCGGGTAAACTAAATGCGGGGACTTCAGGCTGTGGTACATCAAATTCCTTTTTGCAGCCGGTCATAAAAAACACAAGGGCGGTGAACGCCAATATCCAGATTTTTTTAGTCTTTATTGTTTTCATTTTATTTATTTTAAATATAAACTATATTATAGTTCGAAATAGTATTCAGCAACAACTAAAACACCACATCATTTATATCGCGCAACAGCAATTGCCAGGTGGTGTTGTACTTAGTGAGTATTCCATAAACCGTTCCTTTGCCTGATGGGATGGTGTCGGCATGAAAATTTGCGTAGCCGCTGATGCGCAGGGTAACATCCCCTGTACCATCTGAAATGATTCGGTTTTGCGTACTTTGGTAAACATCACTGTTGAAAGTTTCTCCGGCATCTGCAAACGAAACACTGTCGAACCGAACCAGCATGCCGAGCAGATTATCTGTCAGCCCTGAAGTAGCATGCATCAGTGCATCGGGCGTTGCGCCAGGTAACCCATCACGAAATACATATTTGTCTACATCATCCTCAGGAATGGCAGCCTGTGTTCCGTTATAAGGAATGCCGAGGTAAGGCATACTATTAACAAAACGAAAATCGAGTCCCTTACATTTCACATAAATCCTCTGCCCCACCGAATAAATATTGTAAAGGCAAATTTTATCCAATCCAATGCCTATACCACCCGTGGTATCCTGAAAAAACAGGTACTTGTATATATTTCCCGAAATATCATTAGCGCATACCGTACCGGTGATATAAATTTCGTCGGTTACTGTCCCGGCCGGGGTGGCTTTAAAATCAGCAATAGTCATCAGGGTAGCTCCTGCAGGCAATGTAAACACCGGCTCTGCAAGGGGAGGTGTATCCAATTCCTTTTTGCAACTTGTCATAACGACCAGGATAGCCGCTACGGCCATTATCCATATTTTGCTTGTCATTTTGAAAGTATTCATATCCTTGTTTTTTTATTCAATTTGTGTTTAGTATCTGAAAGTTATCATAAAATAGAAAGTCCGTCCCAATCCATAGTAATATTTGGGAGGAAATTTATTAATATCCAGCGTATTGTAGTCAAACCTGAGTTGTTCGTACCCGGAGGTAATCATCTTGGTATTGTTCAAAATATTGCTCACGCTTCCGTTCAGGATCAGGTAGAATTTATTGATTTTAAAGGATTTGCTTACCGAGGCATCGAGGGTAAACTGTGGTTTTTCGTTGGCCTTGTATTGTTCGGTGATGCTGTTAACTCTGTCATCTCCCGGATACAGATACTGAATGGCTTCGGCGGTACGGCGGGCTGCACTGAAATCAACCCAGTTGTTGGCAAAAAGGTTCGCGTTAATGTTGGCAAACCAGAAATTATGATTAAACTTCAGTCCCAGAGAACCTGCTGCCTGAGGCGTGCCATTTACATAGAAGTTTTTACAATATATTGTTTGCATGGAATCAGGCAGGGAACCGTTTTCAACCGACATATACCCTGTCGGCCTGTTGGTGTATCTGTAATTTCCGTAAGAAGCCACCAAAGTAGCTGATAAAACAGGGATAATCTTGACTTCGGCGCCCAGTTCAATACCCTGGTGTACTTTGTTAATATCAAACATCATGTAGTTCACAAAGGCCCTGAGGTCATCGTGATAAAAACCATTTACTTTAGTATCATTCCAGAACATCGTTTGGAAGGCGGTAACACGTGCGTTAAATTTAGGATAGCGAACAATATAACTCAGGTCGGCACTGAAAATCTTTTTTGATTTAATATCGGGAATAACTGTGTTTCTAACCCTGGGCGAGAGGTACACATCGCTGAAAGAGGGCGCCATGGTCATGTAGCCACCGTTCAGTAGAATATAATGACGTCCGGTGGGTTTATAAGTTACACCGGCTTTTACAGCATAATCACAAAAATTGTGCTTTTCGGATTTTCCATAAGAATCGTCGGCGAAACGACCGTTTTTCATGTTGCCTACTCTCCAGAACTGGCTGCCGGTAAGGTTCAGGCCTGCATAAAAATCAAAATGGTTAAAGGTAAATTCGGCAACACCCCACAGGCTCCCTTTATTCATATGGATATCGTAGTCATAGCCATATTTATCGCCTTTTCTGACTATCCTGTCGGGATTGTTCAGGTCGTTCTGCAGAATCAGGGTGTCCGAGGGAAAATCGCGTTCAGAATACTGGTCAATATCCACCCACCAGCCTTCGTAGGCTTCGCCGGTATTGATATCTGACATGCCATCAAGCATATCGGCTATCACTTTATAGTTATGGCTTTTGTATAAGTTGATATTTATTCCTCCGGTAATGAAGATATGATTGTTGACCTCGTAGTTAAGATGGCTTGATAAACCACCCTGCACATGGTCGAGACGGCGTTCTTCGAGTATGTATTTTGCCTGGTCGCCATTCAGGTAGCTAAGGTAGTTGGTCTGATAAAGCCTGTTCCAGTTGATCTGGCTGTAACTTTCATCATTTTGCCACGCTTCGGTAAGGGCCTGAACCACCAAAGGATCGGCAGGTTCGTCGAGGTCTCTGTTTTCCTGATAACTTGGCAGGTATCTGTAGTAATCAGGGCGGGGGTCAGCGGCATCATACCAGTTGAGCGCCGTGGTTCCCATGCGGCCAAAGCTGGTACCAATGGTTGTGGTAAGCTTCATCTTATCATTAATATCATAGTAATGCGACAGCGTAATCACCGGTTCGTGGGTAGTTCTTATCCTGGAATTTCTCACTTCGCCATTTTGCCATCCCCAGTTGGGGTTGTAATAATTATCGCCTAACAGGTCGTACACTTCCTGAACAGCAGCGGACTGCATGCCTCTTTTGGCGGGAGCTCCAAAGCCGGTAAAAGAAATGTAGTGTTTTTTCCCGATCTTCTTTTCAACAGAAAGAAAATAGGAATAGGCGTCGTAGGAAGTACCTTCCACAAAGCCAAATTTTCCCTGACGGGTAGACAAGGATGCCGTAACAGCCCAGCCATTCTCCATCATGCCCGTAGAACCGGTAACCATAGCACGGTGTTGGTATGAACGGTTGGAAAACGCATAGGAAGCTTTTACCTGTTTGCGCTGATGCGAAGCCCTTACATCCAGGTCGGTGGTCCCTGCCAGCGAGCCAAAAGCAAATCTTGACGGGCTAAGACCATAAACACTTTCTTTGTACCGTGTAGCATCGTTAAGGCCGCCCCAGTCAGAATAATTCGGACGTCCCGTTTCCGGGTCATTCATGGAAAGGCCGCCAATAGAGACCTCGGAATATTCATTGTCATATCCACGCGGACGAAAATAACCTGCACTCAGGGTATAACCGGCTGTAGACACAAAGATATCATTGGCCGAATGTAACAGCCCCCCGATATATTGTTCTTTGATGTCATCTTCCGATTCCACCGCACTGGCAGAAACCTCCGACTGAGATATCACGGTCTTTTCGAGGCCTCCCGCCTTCAACTGTACCATACCCAGATTCACTTCCGGAGAATTTACTTCCACGGTCATCGTTTTGGTTTCATAACCATCCATATCAAAACTGATCTCGGCGGTACCATAATTTATTCCGGGAACAACAAACCTGCCTTCGGCATCTGAAAGAAACGGTTGCATACCGACCATTACTTTTGCGCCAACCAACGGTTTCCCTTCGGCATTGGCAAGCGACCCTCTCAGGGTTGCATTTTGTGCTTGTACATAAATTGACATAACAACTACAAGCAAGGTTAAAAAGAACTTTTTCATCATGTTAAGATCACTTAGTTTTTAAAGATTTCTTTCCTGTAATTTTTTGAAACAAAGGATTTGTTATATTATTTATTTAACGTATATATCCTTACAAAAAATTTGGGCAAAGGTACTTAAAAAACATTTATTTGAATTATTTTCTAACCAATTTTGGTAAAAGAAGTAATTTTGTTTCACAATAAGCCAAACAAAAATCCGAAACTATGTTAAAAAAAACCCTGACTTTAGCACTTATCCTCCTGATTAACCTGACATTAAATGCACAGGACAAGAAACTCAATATTGCCATTGTGGCATTTTATAATGTTGAAAATTTATATGATACTATCGACGACCCTATAAAAAATGACAATGAATTTCTTCCAACGGGAACACAAAAATGGGATACCGAAAAGTTTAAGTTGAAATTGCAGCGTATTTCCGAGGTAATCTCAAAAATCGGCCAGGATGTCGTACCTGATGGGCCGGCCGTTTTAGGTTTGTCGGAGGTAGAAAACCGTGATGTAATAGAGCAGCTCATTGCAACTGAAAACCTGAAATCAAAAAATTATGGAATAGTTCATTACAATTCTCCTGACCGGCGTGGTGTTGATGTGGCTCTGATCTATCAGAAAAACCGTTTTGAACTTGAAGGTAGCAGGCCTTACAGGCTGAAATCCTCAGACACGTCGTTCCGCACCCGCGACCAACTGCTGGTATGGGGCAAACTCGATGGCGAAGAAATGTATTTTCTGGTAAACCATTGGCCTTCGCGCAGCGGCGGCGAACAACGCAGCGCACCACGGCGTAAGGAAGCAGCCCTGCTGGCAAAACATGTCACAGATTCGTTGTTTGCGTCAAACCCAAACACCAAAATTTTTATTATGGGCGACCTCAACGATGATCCCACCAATGCCAGCATCGTAAAGCATCTTAACGCCAAAGGAAACCTTGAGGAGGTCAAACAGGGAGGCCTGTACAATCCCATGTATAAACTCTTTAAAAACGGTGTAGGTTCCAATGCCTACCGCGATGCCTGGGATTTGTTCGACCAGATCATTGTTTCATACGCACTTACAGGCAACGATTTCGGCACTTACAAACTGATTAAAGCCAAAGTGTTTAATGAACCATTCCTCCAGCAAAAAACAGGGACTTTCACCGGCTATCCATGGCGCACCGCTGCCGGAGGACAGTATATTATGGGTTACAGCGACCACTTTCCTGCCTATGGCATTTTAGGACGGGAAGTTAAATAAGTATCTGAACATTGAAAAGGCCAACCTATGGCCGGCTAAAATACATATTATGAAAAAAACATGCTTAACGGCGGCAGTTTTTTTGTTGTTATCTGCGGCTTTATCAGCTCAGGTACGTATTTCTGCCGATTCACGGCTTTTTATATCAGACCTGAAAAAGAGCGGGGCAAAGAATAGTTCCTCTTACGATAACAAGTTCCTTGAAAAATATCCTGTCCGTGATTTCAATGGGAAATATTATGTGTCATGCCTTGCAAAGATCAATGAAAGCTATGAACAGCATATACTCGAAGCTCAGGGGATGAGAATTGGTTCACAAACAGGAAACATCATCACATTACGCATTCCTGTCGAAAATTTTCAGGAAAAAATGGATATCCCGGGTATTTCATATATCGAAATAGCAGGAAAGGCTGGCCCCATGCTTAACCGTGCTGTAAAAGACACACGTGTCGACAGTGTCTGGCAAAGCATCATGCTTCCCCAGCCATTTACAGGAAAAGATGTCCTGATCGGCATTACCGACTGGGGATTTGATTACACCAATCCCATGTTTTACGATACTGCACTAAACCACACGCGTATCATAAAAGCCTGGGACCAGTTTCGCAATGCAGGGCCTCCGCCGGCAGGGTTTACCTACGGAACCGAAATTGCTGGCGAAACAGACCTTATGCTGGCACAATGCGATACATTTAATGTATACCAGTGGGCAACCCATGGTTCTCATGTGGCAGGCATCTGCGGAGGAAGCGGCGCAGGGACTATTTACCGTGGTATTGCTTACGAAGCCAATTACCTGTTGGCTACATTTCTGGTAGATATGGCCTCCGTGCTGGATGCTTACAACTGGATGTACAATTATGCCCAGAGTGAAGGCAAACGGCTCGTGATAAATCAAAGCTGGGGATTATACTGGGCAGGTACTCTTGACGGAACATCTTTGCTGAGCCAGGCTATCGATCAATTGTCCGCAAACGATGTGGTCTTTGTCTCAAGCGGCGGTAATAACGGAAATGCATATTTCCACCTGAAACACACTTTTATAAGCGCTACAGACACCATGAAAACACAGGTGGAATTTGATAATTATTCTTACTACCCCACCATGTGGGGACAATCGGTTACCATCTGGGGTGAACCAGCCCATAGTTTTGAAATAAACATAAATGTACTGAACAACCTCAACGAAATAATTGCAACTTCAGCCTCATACGCTACAAATACTGCTGATCCTTATTCAGAAGATACCATCATTATCGGGACAGACACAATATGCTACAATCTTGCCTGCGACTCGGCCAATCCACTGAACAACCGCCCCCATATGCGACTTAGGATACGCAACCTCCACACATCACAGTACAAGATCGCCCTTTTTGCCAATGCTGATTCCGGCACCATACATTGCTGGAATGTGATCGAACTCACCAATGATGTAGGAAACTGGGGTTCGCCGCTCAGCGCACTCATTACCGGGTGGGATAACGGAGATCTCTATTCAGGCATCGGAGAACCTGCCTGTACCCAAAGTGTAATAAGTGTTGCCGCGCATACTTCTGAAATATTACTTTCCAATAATACAATTGCCGGTGGGCAACTTGCCAGTTTCTCAAGTTACGGGCCAACATACGACGGCCGGCTGAAACCGGATATCTCGGCTCCGGGTGTGAGCGTTATTTCTTCGGTTTCTTCTTTTACAAACCAGTCGCTTTCTACGCCAGCGGCTACCATATCTTTTAGTGGAAGAACTTACAAATTTGTTGCATTTTCCGGAACGTCCATGTCGTCCCCTATGGTTACTGGAATTGTTGCACTTATGCTTCAGGCCAATCCCACACTCACACCGCAACAGGTAAAAGAGATCATTATTGAAACTGCCCGCGAAGACAACCGCACGGGTGTCATACCCGACACCGGTAGCTACCGCTGGGGATGGGGAAAGATCAATGCCTGGAAAGCCGTAAAAATGGCATATGCGGGTATCAGTGAAAATTCAGTGGATGACAAATATCTCATCTATCCCAACCCTGCCGTAGATCAGGTATTTCTTTTCAGTAAAGCAGAGATCAATCCACTGACAATAAATCTTTATAATACCATAGGTAATTTAGTATCATCACAAACCATGAACGAAAACACCATTGATGTCAGCCGGCTGCGATCGGGAATATATTTTATTGAGATCAAGGACGAAAAAAGCAGAAATATTGTAAAACTGGTAAAACAGTAAACAACCTGCCTCCAAAATGGCTGGGTGTTAAAGAACCAACTGAATCATTCCATTACGGTTTTGGGTTCCCCCGTCAATGGTTTTGTACGAGAGCACATAATAATAATATCCTGCAGGCATAAGGGTTCCATTATAATAGCCATCCCATTTAGCATTTACATCGGATGATGAAAACAGTTTAAGGTTTTCATTATTATAAATGTTGAGCGAAAAATTTTCAATGGAAATATTGGCAAAAAATGGATGCCAGTAATCGTTCACTCCGTCATTGTTGGGAGAAAAAGAATTGGGAATATAACAATCGCTGCCTGAAAAAAGCACCAGCACCGCATAATCAAATTCGTTGTCGTGGGTGGTTACCTTAACCGAATAATTACCTTCCTGTGTGATGGTGATCATGGGGGTAGTGTTATAATCAGGCATCCACAAATAGGCCACTGCACCGGAAGTGGTAGCATCCAAGGTCAGAATGGTATTTTCGGCCATAGTATATACGGTATAGGCAGTATTGACTTTCAATGTATCGTAAAGTGTTTCCGAAGGAGGCACATCCTGTTTTTTACATGAAATAAAAAATCCTGTCAGAACAACAATCATTACGGCCGAAAAGCATAATTTTTTCATCACTATAAACTGTTACCGTTGATTACCAAACTGCAAACGCACATTAACCCCTGCATAATCAATAATTCCGAAATTATTAATCAACACTTTGCTCATGGGTATTCCGCTGCGGATATTGATAATAACATTATCTTTGATATTAAATCCCAGCACCAGCCCTGCATTTTTCAGATTACGGAACTCGGTGCCAAAAAGCAACCATTTTTTATAGGTGAATAACATCCCTGGCGAGAAATTAAACGTTTTTTCGTTGTACCGGAGTTCTGCAACAGGCAACATGCCAAAGTAATCGTTTAAGGAATAGTTATATCCTGCAGACAACACATATTCGCGGGGTAGGTTATACTCACTGATGATACCCTGGTTGGGCGAAGTCAGGTGCATGGCGGAAACTCCCACATACAGCGATTTCCAGCTATACCAAACCCCCAGGCCCATATCCAGGGAATTTTTGCTGGTCTTGCCGGGGAATGCTTCGGAAGTGCCTAAGACAAAACCATGGTTGGCATCGATCATATCCGGGAAACTCAGATTATCGGAGTTGAGGCCGCTGGTATAGTACGACAGCGAAGCGCCTACCCGCAGATTATGGTATTTGGCAAGGTTAAAGCGATAAGAAAAAGTAAGGTCCACATCCATAATTCCTTCAGCAGCACCGATAAACCGTTGGTAATTGATACCCAATCCGCAGTTTTTTCTTTTTCCGAAGTTAAAATCATAGGCAAAACTGTATCCGAAAGGCACATTAAAATTGTTTCCCGGCTTGTACAAAGGTTTATATACCATAGTGGAAACGGCGATGGTGTGGCGCTGATTGTAGCCCGTATAAGCAGGATTTAACGCAATATTATTCACAACACCCACTTTATAATCAGGAGCAGCTTCGGGGTTTTTCTTTAAAAGGTTCTTGTTTTTATTGCTATGTTTTTTGTCTTCTTTGGCTTTGGCTTGGTTTGCGTTATAATCATCCACCACACTCGTCTGTTCCTCTACGTCATCGGAGAGGGGGGCAAGCAGTTCTTCCTCGCTATAGCCGACATAAAATTTTTCTTTGTCGGTAAGGATAGCAGTGTTTATAAAAGTCACATTTTCTTCACCGTTATTGGTATAGTCCATTTTCACACCATTCACATAGCTCTGATTATCTGATTTTAGGACTACTGCCGGCACTTCTTCCGCGACAACCTTATTATCTGACTTGTTATTCGCGACTTGCACCTGCGCAGCAGCTGTCTTAGAAGCATTGATACCTGATTTATTGAGTTTTTTTGCCGGGGTTGTTGATTTTTGATTATTTAGTGCTTTTGTTTTTTTTGCAGATGGTTTATTTACGGATGATGATGTAATATTTCCTGATACATTATTTTGCTGGTCTGCAGTTTGGGTTTCTGGCTGGCCGGTCAGATTTTTTGTTTCCGTTGGCAACACCATATTTTTGTTGGTAGTATTTTGGTCAGCAAGTTTTCTGTTTGAAGCGGCAGTACCAACAGCCAGTTGTCCGCTGACAACATCGGACTGTCTTGACCTTTCCAGTGCCACATAAGCAACAATGCCCGTAGTAATTAAAAAAACTGCGGAGATTATTATTATGATGTCGGAAATACTTTTTCCGTTAGTTTTCATGGCGGTATTGCCCGGGTTAGCCAGCACCGATTTCATCATTTGCCAGTGTTCGGGCACATAGGGCGGCTCGTACTCACCAAGTTTTTTGTAGAATATGTCGTCTATTTGATTTTTCTTATCCATTTATGATAGACTTTTTGGAATTTAGTTTTTGTATTTTGTTCATTAAAATACGGCGGGCATTCAATAAATGCCATTGCGAAGTGCTTTCAGTAATATTCAGTACTTCGCTGATCTCTTTATGATTATAATTTTCAAACACATACATATTAAAGACAGCCCGGCTTGAGGGAGGCAGATCCTCAATCAACCTGATGAGGTCTTCTTCGCCCAGCCTGCTTACAGCATCGTTCTCTATATGCACTGAATCATTGTTGATATTAAGAGGCACAGTATTATTATAGCGGTTTTTCTCGAATCGTATCTTATCCAGTGCTGTATTTACCATGATCTTTCGTATCCAAGCATTCAGATATTCCCCATCGCCTTTGTACTTGTCCATGTTCTGGAATACTTTCAAAAAACCTGTATTAAGAACCTCAACGGCATCATCGCTGTTTTTTGCATACCTGAGACAAACATTCATCATCTGGCCATAATACATTTTATATAATTTTTCCTGAGCATACGAATTTCCCTCTCTGCATAATTTCACCACATCCTTCAGTTCGTCCCCCTGATTCATATGCTCAATTTAATTATTAAACGCATTCTTTTTAAAAAGACTTGGTTCTGCTATGTTTTTTTTTAGTAACCTGACTGTTCGCTTTTATAATGGTTTCTCCGGCACGCTATGCAAATATAACAAAAATTTATTTAACACCCTTTATTTCCTCAGGTTCATCAGAAGTATTTTTTAACCCGGAAATGAAGTCGAAAGAAACATAATTATCATAACTCATGCATACATTTGTTGCAAAACGGATGGCCATACGTATCATCTGTTCATATTCGGCAGGTGAAAGATTTTGTAACTGTATTTTATTGATATTATGCGTGAACAGCCAGTAAGCCATTCCGGCGGTAAATGTATCTCCGGCTCCCACAGTACTTAACGGTTTTATACCAATAGCGTCGTAGTGTTTCTGAAAATGGCCGGTACACAGATCCACACCATAGCGGTTGCGGGTATATATCAATGATTTACATGACAACTTGTTTAAAACCGAGTATGTTCCATCAGCATCCTCCGTATGGAAAATATTCTTAAAATCCTCATCCGACCCTTTAGTAATATCGGCATTAGAAATATTTTCCTCGATAAAAGGCTTTAATTCGGAAAGTAGTTTCAGATGGGCAAGGCGGAAATTCGGGTCATAAATAATTACGGCATTGTTGTTCCGGCAGGTATTAATGAAGTCAGATACCATGCTTCTTATCTCTGGCTTGATAGCATAATATGAACCAAACAACAACATATCATCAGGTTGCAAAACCGGGAACCGGATATAAGGTTTATCTTCGATCCTTATTTTATAAAAGGAATAATCTGCATTATTTTTTTCATCTAAAAATGCCAGTGCAATACGTGATTTTGCATTGGTATACATGGTTATAAAGGATGTATCTACATTATTTTCCTCCAGAAACCTCTTAATAATGTTGCCTACCCGGTCGTTTGCAAAATCGCCCACAAAACAAACCGGCAACCCGAGCCTTCCGAGGGAAACGGCCACATTGAGCATCGCCCCGCCGGGCTTGGCCTCAATAGGTTTTTCATTTTTAAATATGATGTCGTAAACAGCTTCTCCGAAACAGTATATTTTCCGCATGTTTTTTTGTTTCCAAAAATACTGCTTAAAACTGAGATACTAAAATGTTTGTTTATTATTCCTGAAAAAAGATGTTATCGTGCTGTAAGTCTTTCAAGTACAGTAGTTATCAGTTTTTCCATCAAGGGTTTGTAATCTTTACTGAATTGTTTTGCAATACGGTTGGCAATGATAACACATATGGTAAGAGTATCGTGCCCCAGTATTTTTCCCAGCCCATACAATGCAGATGTTTCCATCTCGAAATTAGTAACCCTGTTGTCTTTAAACGCAAACCGGGTAAGGCGTTCATTGAGATCAGGGATAGCCAGTTCGCCTCTTAGCTCCCTGCCCTGCGGGCCAAAAAATCCGGGAGCAGTGGCTGTGATACCTTTTATCATATCAAAAGCCACTTTTTCCAGCAGTTCACCGGAGGCTTTTACCATATAAGGCTTTGCCAGAAAATCAGGCCAGTTGGTTTGTTTAATGAATTCGTCATTCATCTCTCCCTCAATAATTTCAGATGTTTTTTTGTAAAAGTTCAAAACACCGTCGATGCCGAGGCCATAAGCAGAAGCAACAAAGGAATCGACAGGAACATCGCCCTGCATGGAACCTGAAGTACCCAGCCTGATGATATTCAGTTTTCTGTGATCGGTTTTCGCGGTACGGCTTTCCAGGTCTATGTTGGCAAGCGCATCAAGTTCGTTGATGACGATGTCGATATTGTCAGGCCCCATACCTGTGGACATGGCAGTTATCCGCATATTATTCAGATAGCCCGTATGCGTAACCAACTCCCTGTTCTGAACTTTAATATCGATGCTGTCGAAAAATTTTGAGACAGTCGCCACTCTTCCCGGATCTCCGACAACAATGATCGTATCGGCAATTTCATCCGGATGCAGGTTTAAATGATAAATCTTTTTTTCGGCAGATAAAATTAACTCCGAATCTTCATATACTCTTTTCATAAATTAAAAAATTTATATTATCTTTGCGCCCGATTAACAACAAATTAAAAACAAACTTATATCAGATGCTGATTGATAAAAAAAATTTTTTGTTTCAACGTGCGTTTTGATATATTTTTATAACCGTACAAAATTAATAAAATTATGGAAAATTACAGAAACATTTTAGTTCCTTTTGATTTCAATGAACAGTCGGAAATTGCCCTTGGCCAATCTTACAATCTTGCCCGCATGTTAAACCTTGAAATCACCTTATTGTATGTTTATGAAGAAGGAGGAATGTTAAAAAAGTTTTTTTCAGCCGACCAAAGCGAAGACCTGATTGCCAAGATGGAATCAGAACTTTTGGCCTTTGCCGAAGAAAAAGCCAAAGAGACCGGCCTTAAAATAAATCACATGGTCGCTCGTGGCAAAGTATATGAAAAAATCACAGAAGTTGCTGAGATGATTCAGGCACTATTCATCATCATGGGAAAAGAAAGCAATGTCAATACTTTAGAACCCTCGGTGGGCGCAAATACTTCAAGGGTAATCCGCATATCAAAATGCCCTGTAATTACTATCAGCTCCGAAACCCATTTCGACGGCTGCCGCAGTATCCTTTTACCCATCGACCTTACCCAGGAAAGCCGCCAGAAAGTCACCTGGGCCATTGAACTTGCGAAAATGTTTGGCTCTACCATTAAGGTCGTTACAGTTTTGTGGTCTGTAAATCATAAAGAGATAAAGACACAACTTCTTGCAAAAATGATGCAGGTAAAAAACTTCATCGAAGAACGCAATGTGAAATGCTCTGCAGAGATGATCGAGGCCAACAAAGAATCGGATATGGTGCCATCAATGCTTGTTTATGCAAAACAGCAGGGTGACATTGATCTTATCCTGATCATGACACAGCAGGAAACCGGACTGGTGCCATTTTTTGTAAACTCCCATGCTACAGAAGTTATCCGGAGAGCAGATTTTCCGGTGATGTCAGTTGTTCCCAAAGACATGGGCGAGACACTTTCTTTCGGATGATTTCATCTGTCATCAGTATTGGCGATGAACTGCTCATCGGGCAGACCATCAACACCAACGCTTCTTTTATTGCTTCGGAACTGAACAAAGCAGGCATTGCTGTTAAAAGCATATTAACCATTGCCGATAAGCGGGAAGATATATTGGATGCGCTGCAACAGGAATCCGGCCAGTCAGGGATTGTACTAATTACCGGCGGGCTGGGGCCTACCAGGGATGATATTACGAAAAATGCCCTTTGTGAATATTTCGGCTCGAAGCTGGTCATGCACAAAGCTTCTTTAGAAAATATCCGTAAATTATTTTACAAGAGAGGCCTGAAAATTACCGGAGTCAACCGGGACCAGGCATTGGTGCCCGACAACTGTTCCGTCATAAAAAATTCTTTAGGTACAGCTCCCGGGATGTGGTTTCAGAAAAATAATACACATTATATTTCAATGCCGGGAGTACCATTCGAAATGAAGGCCATGATGACCGGTGAGATCATCCCGCGGCTGATCAAACTTAAAATCTCTAAGCCTATCGTTCATAAAACCATACTGACTACCGGTATTGGTGAATCTGCGCTGGCTGAACTGATCAGTGAATGGGAAAACAAACTGCCCGAAACTATTAAATTAGCCTATCTTCCTGAGCCGGGAATTGTCAAATTACGTTTGTCATGTTATGAGGCTGAGGATAATAAAAGCATAAGGGCCGTAACATCTGAAATAAAAAAATTAAAAAAACTCATCCCCGGCCTGATCTTCGGCTCTGAAACCGACACACTCCAGTCTGTCACAGGGAAATTGCTGTTAAAAAAACAGGCGACAGTATCTACTGCCGAAAGCTGCACGGGGGGCTTCATTGCTCACCTGTTTACTTCCGTACCCGGAAGTTCAAAATATTTTAAAGGCGCGGTGATCGCTTACGATAATGCTGTTAAGACCGGAGTTCTGGGTGTAGATAAAAAACTTATCGAAAAACACGGCGCTGTGAGCGAAGAAGTAGTACGTGCCATGGCCTCGGGCGTCCGGAAACTGATGAAAACCGATTATGCGCTGGCAGCCAGTGGTATTGCAGGCCCTGATGGCGGCACACCGGAAAAACCGGTCGGGACAGTATGGATAGCCTTAGCAACTCCGGAGGTTATCGTTACCCAAAAACTGTTGCTTGGCGGCGACCGCGAACGCAATATCAGGCGGGCAAGCCTGGCAGCCCTGAATATGCTGAGGAAACAGCTTTAGGCGGAAACAAAAACGTTCGACTCCGCCGTAGTCGCTGTTTGTAATTATTGAAACCATTTTACCAATATTTCACTCTACGGAGTGACCTTATCGCATTTGTTTTATTGATTGTTCAATTGTGCGAAGTTTGTAAATCGCACCAAATATTTTATTGTTCAAAAATGATTTTCACTCCGAGAAAGTTGAATTTTGTTTTATCTTTGACAAAATAGAAATTTTAATAAAATATCGTTGATCATGTCACAGGAAAAATTCATAGAACAAGTTCAGGCCGGATATACTTTTTCGGGCAAAAGCATTAGTCTTGGCGGAGGTATGTATGATAAAAAAGCTGTCCCCGGATTGCTGGTCAGGCTGCCTCTGGCCACCATCAACCGGCACGGGCTTATTGCAGGCGCTACCGGTACCGGTAAAACAAAATCCATACAGCGTATTTCGGAATCCCTGTCGGAACAAGGTGTCAACGTGTTGCTGATGGACATCAAGGGCGATGTCAGCGGTATCTCAAAGGCAGGCGCCGAAAACCCAAAGGTCAAAGAACGTATGAACCTGATAGGCCTGCCCTGGGCTCCCTGCGAATATCCCACAGAACTGATGACCATCTCGCACGAAAAAGGATTACGGCTCAGGGCAACCGTTTCAGAATTCGGGCCGGTGTTGTTTTCCAAAATCCTGGAACTGAACGAAAACCAGCAAGGAACGGTAGCCATCGTTTTCAAATATTGTGACGATCACCAACTGCCACTGCTTGATATAAAAGACTTTCGCGCCGCGCTGAATTATGTTTCGACCGGTGATGGCAAAAAGGAGGTTGCGGAAAATTACGGGCTGATATCTCCGACCTCTGCGGGTGTTGTTATGCGCAAACTGTTAGAACTCGAACAACAGGGCGGCGACCTGTTTTTTGGCGAAAAATCGTTTGAAGTAGAAGACCTGCTTCAGAAAACCAGCGACGGCAAGGCCTACATCAATATACTGCGGCTCACCGATATCCAGGACAGGCCTAAGCTTTTTTCGACCTTTATGCTTTGCCTGCTGGCAGAAATTTACAATAAATTCCCTGAAATTGGCGATAAAGGCGAGCCGAAACTTGTCATTTTTATTGATGAAGCCCACCTGATATTTAAAGAGGCCTCCGACGCGCTGATGGACCAGATAGAAACCATCATAAAACTCATCCGCAGCAAAGGTGTAGGCATTTTTTTCTGTACCCAGGCGCCTACCGATATTCCCGCCATCATACTAAGCCAGCTCGCCACCAAGATACAACATGCCCTGCGTGCTTTCACGGCCAAAGACCGTAAAGACATCACGCTGGTAGCCGAGAATTTCCCCCTGACAGATTTTTATGTTACCGATCAGCTCATCACCGAGCTCGGAACAGGCGAAGCCCTCGTTACCGTGCTGAACGAAAAAGGCATCCCTGCCCCGCTGGTACATACGATGATGTGCGCCCCCCAATCAAGAATGGATGTTATTACACCGGAAGAACAAGATGAGAAAATAGCTTCTTCGAAAATTGCCCGAATCTATAACGAAGAAATCGACCGGGAAAGCGCCTATGAACTATTGAAAGCAAAAATTGCCTCCGCTGAACAACCCGTTCAGCAAGCTGAGCCACAGACCAAACCAAGCTATCCTGACATAAAATATCCCGATGTTAAGGTGCCCAAAAGCACTCCTGTACCCAAACCGACCACTTCGGAAGCCGGAAAAACATTAAAGAAAATCGCCAACAGCGGGGTGGCAAAAACTATCTTCCGCGAAGTTACACGGGGGTTGCTGGGGGTGTTGCTAGGAAAGAAAAGCTCTAAAGGGAAATCAATTTTTTAATAAAATTACAATTACTACAGATTATTTAATTAGGAAAAAAAACACAAAAAGGTTTTGTCTAAAAAGATCAAAACCCTGAATATTTAACATTTTATCACATGCCTTCTTAGATAATCAAAACAATCAAGTCCCATCAGGGAATAAACTTTGTACCAAAAAACTAAGCAAGCTATAACTTTGCTATCATCAAAAAAATATTTTTTCATATATATTTTGCATTTTCAAAAATATTTCTGACCTTTGCACCCCATTTTGAAAAGTTCTTACTAAGAAAAAAAATTGTACCATGTCAAGAATATGCGAATTAACCGGAAAAAAAGTGATCGTAGGCAACAATGTATCACATTCAAACATAAAGACTAAACGCCAGTTTGTACCCAATTTACAAACCAAAAGATTTTTTATCCCTGAAGAAAACAAGTGGATAACACTCAAGGTTTCAACGGCTGCTTTGCGTACCATTGATAAAAAAGGCATCTCTGCCTGCATCAAAGAAGCCCGCGAAAAAGGTTTTCTGACCAAATAAGTATTGAATATTAAATGGTATTGAAATGCTGCTGCACTTTTGCGGCAGCATTTTTTTTTATGTTTATCATGTGAAATAATTTTAATTTTACATCGTTTATTCCGGTAAAAAATATATACTCCTGTTGCTACAAAAAGTCCCTTATGCCAGAACGTTTAAAAAGATTCTTCTGCCTGACTTCCTTACTTGCTTTGCTGCTCATCTCCGTCCGTGGTTCCGCACAGGTTATCTCCGATACCACACTGGTTCAGTTTTCTGGTATTGTGGTTACCGCCGACAGTATCAAGCCGATCCCGTTCGTCAACATCCTCATCAAAGATTCATGGCGGGGAACGATCACTGACCTGTATGGCTTTTTTTCATTTGTGGCTCATCCTAAAGATGTGGTGGTTTTTAACGCTTTAGGATACAAAACAGCATTTTACACCATTCCTGACACGCTTACCATTAACAGGTATTCACTTATCCAGGTCCTTCGCCCGGATACGCTTCTCATGAACGAGACCGTCATATATCCCTGGCCGACGTACGAGCAGTTCAAACAGGCATTTGCAGATCTAAATGTTCCGGATGACGATCTGGAACGCGCCAAAAAAAATATCATCGAAATTGAAAAACGTGTGCTTTTTGACGATGTAGCCATGGGCAGTTCCATGAATTACCGTAATTATATTGACAACCGTATAAGCCAAAACTACTATAGAGGACAAATGCAACCAAATAATTTGCTGAATCCCTTTGCATGGGCACAGTTCATAAAGGCATGGCGTGAAGGGAAATTTAAAATTAAAAAACGGGACGATTAGCAACGGATGAAAAAATGCCTTTTCTATATATTATTTTTACTTCCTGTAATCTCTGTTATTGCACAGGACAGGGCCTCAATCTCCGGAAAAGTCACGAATGAAAAATACGCACCTCTTGAATTGGTAAACGTTGCTATATCCGGGACAGCCACCGGCGTTACCACCGATAAAAATGGCTATTACCATTTAAATGTTCCTGCAAATCAGGAGATCACCATTGGATTTTCGTTCATCGGATATCAGAAAGTTTCCCACACAATTACTCTTTCGCCGAACGAATCGAGGAAAATGAACCAGATCATGGTCTTGACCACTACCGAGATACCTACCTTTGAACTCATTGGCCAAAAAGATGAAAGAGCGACCATTACCCGCATTGACCACAAACAGGCCGCTTTTATACCTACCACTTCGGGCAATGCTATCGAAGAATTGATAAAAAAAACCAGCCTGGGCGTATATTCCAGCAACGAACTCAGCTCTGCCTATTCTGTCAGGGGCGGCAACTTCGATGAGAACCTGGTTTATGTCAACGATGTGGAGGTGTACCGTCCGCTACTCCTGCGTTCGGGACAACAGGAAGGACTGAGCTTTGTAAATTCAGATCTGACATCATCGGTGCTTTTCTCTTCGGGCGGTTTTGACGCAAAATACGGCGATAAAATGTCGTCGGTTTTAGATATCCAATACAAGAAACCCAAAAAATTCGGAGGTTCAATCATGCTGAGCCTGTTGGGTGCGTCCGGACATATTGAAGCCGCGTCAAAAAACGAACGGTTTACTTTCCTGCTGGGAATAAGACAAAAATCAAATCAGTATGTCCTGAATGCCATGGAAACCAAAGGACAATACAAACCTTCGTTCACTGATGTTCAGCTTTATACCACCTACCAGATCAGTAAAAAACTCGAGATAAGCCTTATGGGCAATTATGCCCGGAACAAATACATGGTCATTCCCGAATCACGGGAAACACAATTCGGAACAGTAAAAGAATCTTACCAACTGAAAATTTATTTCGACGGAAAAGAAATTGATTATATAAATACTTACCTCGGGGCGCTTACACTGACCTACAAACCAAAGTCAGACCTTTATTTCAAATGGAACAATTCCGTATATCAGACATGGGAATCGCAGCGTTACGACGTTCAGGGACAATACCTCATCGGCAGGCTGGAGGCTAATTACGGCGAAGAAGATTTCGGCGAAATGAAAGAAGTGCTGGGCGTCGGCACACATTTTCAACATGCCCGCGACGAGCTGATAGCAACGGTCATGAACTCTGAAATACGAGGGGGATACACCAAAAAAAATCACTTCCTGCAGTTCGGCGTAAAATACCAGCACGAGATTATCGATGACAAACTGAAAGAATGGGAAATGATTGATTCGGCTGGGTTTACACTGCCCCATCCGTCAGATTCTATCGGTTATACCAATCCTTTTCTGCAGTCCGATAATCCTTTGCTTTTACAGGAAGTCGTCAACAGTAAGGTAAACATGCAAAGCAACCGTTTTTCAGGTTTTTTTCAGGATACATGGACCTTTAAAATCGACAGCGCTGAATTGCTTCTGACATACGGCGTCAGGGCTGTTTATTGGGATTTCAACAAACAATTCTGCCTGAGCCCCAGGATCAATTTATCATACAAGCCACACTGGAAAACGGATGTCGTGTTCCGCTTTGCCACCGGGATGTATAACCAGCCGCCATTTTACAAAGAAATAAGGGCTTTCGACGGAACGATACACCCGGAAGTCAGGGCGCAGCGTTCTATACATTTCCTGCTGGGCAGCGACCTGAACTTCACTTTGTGGAACCGTCCGTTCAAATTTGTCGGGGAAGTTTATTATAAGATGCTCGACAACCTGATCCCTTATGAGATCGACAACGTTCGGCTCCGGTATTTTGCAAACAACAACGGCAAAGGCTACGCAACAGGGATAGACCTGAAGATCAACGGGGAGTTTGTGAAGGGTGACGAATCGTGGCTTGGCATCTCGCTGATGCGTACCCGCGAAAAAATCACCGGTGAGACCTATACGGATTATTATAATGCCAGCGGCGAAAAGATCATTTACGGATATACTATTGACAATATTGCCGTAGACAGCGTGGTTCACCAGCCCGGCTACATCCCGCGTCCGACAGACCAGTTGCTGAATGTGAACATTTTTTTCCAGGATCATTTTCCACGGTGGCCGACCTTTAAAATGCACCTGAACATGGTGTATGCCAGCCCCCTGCCTTTTGGCCCGCCCGAACATAAAAGATATATGGACACGCTGCGTATGCCGGCCTATTTCCGCGTGGATATCGGCTTTTCAAAATCTATCATCGACGAAAGCACCATCCTCAGAAAGAAAAATCCTTTCCGTTTTATAAAATCATTATGGATCTCGGGCGAAGTTTTCAACCTCCTCGGGCGCATGAACACTGTTTCGTAC
>Ga0209098_1001048_pt1 | contig 27586 bp, 43 predicted proteins | sample AD_JPNHW1_MetaG_FD_184429 | JGI IMG/M metagenome (GOLD analysis project Ga0209098, IMG submission 184429) | Active sludge microbial communities of municipal wastewater-treating anaerobic digesters from Japan - AD_JPNHW1_MetaG (SPAdes) (version 2) | ecosystem: Engineered > Bioreactor > Anaerobic...
TAGTTTTTCCTTCCTGCCCGGCTAAAACCTCTTCATTGTTTTTCTTATCTAATTGAATATTTAAAATATCATTGAGAGAATGATCACCATATATCGCGATAAAAAGTTGATGTAAATGTGATAAATGGTCGGTAGTTTCATCAATGGTTAGTTGAATGCGTTGTTGCAATTTTGAATCGGTTGTGTTATGAAGAGTTTTGTAAAGGCAACACAAAGAATTATTGATATTTTGAATTTCTTGAATAGATTCAATTTTATCATTATTTGATTGTTGTTGTTTGATCAAATTTCCTATTATAGGAATGTCGGATAAGAATGATTTAGTGGACATAAGAGCCTTAGAAAAGCTACTTGCAATTGAATGATTAAAGATTATTATATATTTTATATATCGTGTGAAAGGCAATAAAGAAAATGACAAAAACAGCAAAAGAAGTGTTTGAAGAAAGAAAAGAAGCCTTGAAAAAAGGCGAATCAATGGAGTTTCAATCGACAGTATGTCAGATGCAGACGCTTCGAATCATGGTCAAAGTCAGGATGCCCGAAACGGCCTCTATTAAGGATCTGTTGGATGAGCTAAAAAGAGCAGAAGCCAAGCTAAACACGAATACAGAATTTGAGTTCAAATTTGACGAATTAAATGGTTGAAGGAATTTGACATTGAAACAAAGGGGGGATATGGTTGGTGCATTCGGGGAAACAAACGAGGAGTTACGAGTCCATGGTCATTATTGAAAAAAAACTACAAGTGAATTTGATGCCGAATGTTGCTCAATTGACGATGCCAGTTATGTTGGCACAAGGGTATTCACGTAAACATATCGTAGCACTATTCGAAACGTTGGAGAGGGAAGGGTTTGGTGATTATCAGCAAGGACAACGCGGCCCTGGTCTTGCTGCTAAATTCGTGAAGAATGATACTTGCCCAGATGAATTCAGCTTGGTGCTATCAGAAGGTCCACGAAAGCCATACAAAACGAGAAACAATCAAGCCGTGAACACGATTGTTTGTGAAAATCCGCCTGTTGAAGGTCAAATGGATGAGGTTGCGCAAGCAATTAATGCAGGTGAATTGGTTGCAATTGAAGAACCTGTAGAAATTCCAACGATTGTGGTTGATTCTGAGCAAGGTTTGAACAAGCCAACATCAGATATCGCAGAGGTTTGTTCCAGCATTGAAGATTCAAGCGCTGTTGAAATTGCAATGTCCAATGAAATTGGAACGCAAGAACAGCAATTGCTTGAAAACGCATGATGTAAGTTGATATGAACGTTTGGGGAAAGCATTTTCCCCAAACGTTTTGTTGATTGATATTATTAATTAAACAAAACTAAGGTGTTTGGCACCATGAAAAATACTGCGGAAGATATTGCACAACTAAAACAAACTGTAGAAAAACATGAAAAAATGTTTTTGATGTTTATGGAGTTTGTTAATAAAATTAATTCTGTTAATTTGTCCGATGCTGCTAAAACAACATTGGATAATGTTGATATTCCAGTTGAAAAAAATATTGTTCAAAAACCTATTGTAAAAGATGATGATGGTGAAGATTGGGATGATTGTGATGATGAACCATCAGCTAAAAAGAAAACAACGCCATCTAAAAAAGTAGATTCAAAATCAAATGATGAATTGAATCCAGTTGATTTGATTGGTGAATGTGCTTCAGATGATGAATTGGATGGCACATATGGTGATCCAAAGGTTTTTGTAGAACCCAAAGATTGGAAGGGTCCATCTTTTAAGGATAAGAAATATTCAGAATGTCCAATTGAATATTTGCTTAAGCTTGCTAAGCTAATGGATTGGATTGCGTCGGAAAATAAAAAAAGAAATGCTATGGCAAATAATGGAAAGCCAAAGCATGTATATAACGAAATTGATGCGAAACGCGCACGTGGTTGGGCAAAACGGAAGATGAATAGTGGAACAGTTGAAACGGTTGATGTGCCAGAAGAAAATAAAATTAATCCTGATGGATATTCGTTTTAAAATCGAATATATTATTAACAAGTAAGAATTTGGTTTGTGGTTGAATCTAGCAAAGGTGAATAATATGTTTCAAAATGCAAATTATACAAACAATGAATCGTCTACGCAACACAGTTATCAGCCTTCAGTAAAAGGCAAACTAAATATTAGAGAAGAAGGACTTGTAAAACTAAATAAGATGGGTGGAGAGATTATTTCAGTATTGCCTAATATCCCTATTGAAGCTTATTTGGATGATTTGCTATTTATTATTACGATTCCAAATGTAGGTCAAGATCGGGCACCAGTATATATTAGGTTGCAAGATCGAGATCGAACGGTAGATCGTAGTGAAGTTCAACAGTTTTCTGAAATTCATACTACCGGATATTTGAAGCAAAAGACTGGTCAATTTATTGTTTGTGCTGTAGATACGCATGTAAAAGTAAAGCTATCACAGTTGGTAATTATTGCTACGATTCCAACGGATGGAAAGATGAAGGCTCCTTGTTATATCAAGCCACGAACACCAAAGAGTGGAATGATTGCAAAGGTAAAGCCTGAATCATTTAATATTAGAAGTGAAAGCCCAACACTTGAAAGTGATGATTTTGAAATTGAAGATGATGATTCTGGATTGACAAGCTAGATTGTTTGTGTTTGTGTTTGTGTTTGTGTTTGTGTTTGTGTTTGCTATATAAATAAAAAACAGAATATAACAGCCTCCTCAAAAGGGAGGCTGTTTGTTTTTAATAAGCAGGACATAAAAGGTCTAGATTAGTACATTCATTTGGAGCAATTCTTGAAGCACAATCGATTTGGGAACAATTTGTAACTTTGGCCATACAACCTGGATTTAGTTGTACACTGTTTTTTTGAGTATATACACACCATTCTACACATTTTTCAGGGCCACCGTTTGGCGAATCTAATAAATAGTCTTTACAAGATTGATCAGTTTTGCTTAATGTAACCATAACATTACAAAAAGTTGAACAATCATTTGCGCCAGGTTGTTCTCGAATATTAGGTTCAATACCGTTTGTTCCGCACGAATAACAACCAACACATAATATAGCAACTAACAAAATTAAGTATTTCATATTTCTCCTTATAGTGTTGCAACAAACAAGTCATGTGTAATCTTAGCTTTTATATATTCAGGTGTGAAGTAGGTATAACCTAAATCACCCCAATCTTCACCCCACGAATTTCTAATTTCAAAAACGTTTTGTGAAGCAGACCATCCGGTAATAACCATTGCATGACCACCAATATAATCACCAGAAGGAGGTGATATAATTTGTTTGCCTCGGATTTTTGGAAAGTTTGAATCGAGTTTTGTTCCAAATACAACACATCGACCAGTTGATAATATTCGAATAATATCAGCTACTCGATCATCTCCTGTACTATTAATGGAAAAGTAATTAGCAATACGAGCCATATATCCATGAGCATAAGCTAATGGACTTGGACGATTGAGAACCTCTTTGATATTATAAGGCCAATATTTTTCACTGGGAACACCATATCGACGAATGGTATCAAATGCTAATGCAATATAAGACCCTTTATCTTTATCATAAGCAGGAGGACTTTCGTTGTTTCGAGCATTCCAATAAATAAATAAACGAGAAATGTCAGGAACATCATCAGGTGAAATGCCTTTACTGCGAGCTTGTTCAGCTTCTGTAGCGTCAGCGGTTGCATTTGCCACACATGAACCTAGACTTAATTGATTGCTGACAGGTTTAAAATATTGTTTATTGCTTAACTCTTCTTGTAACGAGCCGTTAACAAGGGGAGTATTAGCAACTGAAATATTTGATTTACAAATTTTTGTTGCATCATCACTATGTTCAATATAACCAAAATTAATTATAGTATTTGATAATGATTTAGCAGCTAATAAATCCGTTGTAGTTGTAATAAGGGTGGGAAACATACGATTAGGTTTGATAAATGGTGCCATAGTTGCCTCTATATACAATGTTGTAATAGAGAAAGATTTGACAATTTTTATTTTCGTGCTATAAGTGTGAGGATATAATGAAAAATACATCTATGACAAATGTTGCTGAAACCGTTACTTCTAAGAAGGCTTCTCGAAAGGGCGTTGCAACGCCTGCACCTTTGGCAGAGCCAGTAAAAGTGATTGAAACGTTTGCTGGGTTTGAAAAGGAATATGAAAAGTTTACACAATCAGTTGAAGCTAATGATAAAAAGGATGTTCAATTTATTAAAAACATTTTGAATGTATTTGTGAGTGATGAACTTCGTGATCAAGTTATTAAGAGTGTAAAGATTGCTTCAAGAATCACAGCATTGACATATGAAAAGAATAATATAGAAAAGAAATTGGTTAATTGTGGTAGTAAGGCTATTGATTTTTGGAATGCAAAATATCCTGTTCCATCTATGTTGACGAAATCAATTCGTTATGTAGTTGCTGATAATGTTGATAATTCTGTTATGGTAACAATGCGCAGTTCATACCCAATCAAAAGTGATTTGGTACTTGAATTGAAGAAAGAATTGGGGGAAACGTATGATAAGATTTTTGCAGAAGAAGAAATTTGTGTTTTGAAAAATGATCAAAAAGATGTTTTGTTCAAACTGCTAGAAAAAATTATGGGCAAAGCTGCTCAAATTAAGGAATTCTTTTTTGATACAAAGGTATCAGTTACGTTGAAGAGTTCTACAGAACTTGAAAAGTTTTATGCTTCAAAAGATATTTCTGATGATTTGAAGAATCGTATGCGTATGGCTTGTACAAAGCAGAAAACGCCAAGTATATCATATCCAACAGTATCTGTATCAAAGTAAATTAAATACAATATGGAAAGGCTACTTAAAATTTGTTTTAGGTAGCCTTTTCTGTTGTTATGAGGTGTATAATGAATCGCTGCCAAGTTGTGAACAATGTTTTTAAGAGTTTTTCAATAAAGGCAAATTGTGTAAATACAAAAAGCAGTGATTATTATGAGATATTTGAATTGAAGCTTATTGATAATTGTAGAATTGCTAGTATTGAAAAGATTGGGAAAGAATTGCAACTTGCATTGCAAATTGATACAACACCTGTATTTATACCAGATTATTCAAGTGGTTATTTGCAAATGATTTTTGTAAAGAGAAATAGTTCAAAACTAAATTTGAGTGATATTTTTACGAGCAAAGTTTTGTATAATTGTGAATGTCAAATTGGAATCGATAGTTTTGGAGAGGTTATTAATTTTGATATAACGAAGGCTCCTCATTTGTTGGTGGTTGGAACAACTGGCTCAGGTAAATCGGTATTTCTAAATGTATTAATTGCTAATCTTGTGGCTATGGGAAATGAAGCAAGTGTTTATTTGATTGATCCAAAACGAGTTGAATTTGCTGTTTATGAAGATGCGTGGATGAGTTCAAATATTAATGTTGTATATCATACATATATAGACACAATTTTATTGCTGAAAAAAGCAATTCATACTATGAATGAACGATATAAGTGGATGGCAAAGAAAGGTTATAAAAGTATTAAAGAGATTAATTCAAAACTGCAAACTATATATATTATTATTGATGAAATTAATGATCTAATTCAAAAAGATGTAACTGGTGAATTGTCATCTATGCTTTGTGAATTGGCACGAAAGTCACGAGCAGCTGGGATTCATTTGATTATTGCGACACAACGAGCATCAGCAAGCGTGATTAATGGGCATATCAAAGCCAATTTTCCTACTAGAATCATTTTCAAAGTAGCATCTGCTGTTGAAAGTCGAATTGTGATGGATGTAAATGGCGCTGAGCGCTTGAGTTCTCGTGGAGATGGGATTATATTTGGTTATGATGGTAGTTCGATAATTCGATTCAAATCAGCATTTGTCGAGTCGTCTGAAGTATTGACGTATACAAGGCATCTACACGCAGTAGCATAAACTACATACGACAATATAAACAATATATAACGGAGAATGATCATGGGTTATAATATTGAGCAAGTTCGAGAAGCGGTAATGAATAAGTGGGATTGGGAAAATCCTGCTAATAATGTTTCAATTTGTGTTTGGGGACCTCCTGGTGTTGGTAAGACTTGGATTATTGCATCAGTTGTTGCTCAAAGACAGATTTATGAATATGAGAATATGTTGAGTCGTGGTGAAGGAAATAGTGCAGAACTTCAAAACAAGATAAATCGTTTGAAGAATTATGTAGATCCAAAAGAGGTAATGGATATTCTTATTGAGAATATGCTTGTACTTCGGTTGGCAGAACGTCCTATTGAACAAATTGAAGGTGTTCCATTTTCGTATGTTGAAAAGGGATTTACAAGGTTTTTGATGCCAGAAAATCTTGTTTATTTGAAGTCTGCCAAATGGGTTGTTGTATTTCTTGATGAATTAGATAAAGCAAGTGCTTCGAAAATGGCAGCTTGTACACATTTGATTGAGAGCGGTTGTATTGGTGATTTTCAATTGCCATTAGATTCGTTTCTTGTAGCTGCTGCAAATCGTACACAAGATTCATTTTTGAGCAAACCAATTGCACCAGAATTATGCAATCGAATGGCTCATATTGAACTTGATCCTGATGTATTGACTTGGATTAAATGGGCTGCACCACATGGAGTATCTGAAAATATTATTAATTTCCATAAGTTTAATGTATTGAGAAATGAAAACTATTTTACGCGTTATGGAAATGATGATAACGAAGGGAATTCCCCTCGTGCATTTGGCAGTGCGCGTTCATGGTTTACCGGCTCAAAACAAATGAACAAAATTTATCAACGTTATAATGTGAAATATGGTAAAGATGATAATGTAGATAAGATTGCATTTTCTGAATTAGAACAATTGGTTGGAGAAGCTTGTAGCATTGAATTTATAACATATTTGAAATTGTTTTCAAAGGTTGATATTAAGAAGTTTTTATCAGGTGAACAAAGTGTACCTGAATATATTGAAGAAAAAGTTAATACTGAAGAGAGTCAAACAGTTAAGAATAACGTTAAGAAAGAACAGACTCAAAACAAGCGTGAAAAGGTTATGTCAGAGCAATACATTTATGCATTTGCTTTGATTGAACAATTGACAGTTGATATGTTGTCTTCGAAACAGCATTTATCAAATCTAATTAAAGGTATAACAGCAATGTTGCCAGAAATTAGAACTGTATTTATTCAAACAATTAATACAACTAAAAAAGATGTTTTGAGAAAAATTGGCAATGCGCCTGAAAGTGAAGCATTGCTTGATGAGATTATTAATTACCTATCAGATTAATCATTTGTTTGTTTTTTGATAATGATAAATGAGGCTAGGTATGCTTTATTCTGAACAAGATATCATCGAACATAAAGAAGATGATTTTATTCTTGAACGTACAAAAGAAATTAATTTAAAACTAAATGATGTTAATAAAATACTAAATAGAGTTGGCGAAATTCGAACAAAACTTATGGTAGACATACCTATGTCTATGCCTATTATGAAGTTCCCTGTTCGATTAATAAATAAGCCTGGATGTTATGGTGCGATAAATGGCAAAACGTTATTTATCAATCATACAAATTGGGCTCCTTTACCAAACAATCAAGCAGCTGGTGTTATTTATCATGAATGGATGCATGTAGCATTATTGCATCTTTTTAGAATGGTTAATAAACATGCTAAAGTATTTAATTTTGCTGCGGATTTTTTTATCAATTATCATATTAAAAATGATTTGAGAGAAAGTCAAATAGCATTAGCTCCTGGAATGTTATATGACACTTATTATTCAAGTGATAATTGGACGGTTGAAAGAATATATCATGATTTAATGGCTGAAGTTGAAAAACGCAAAGCTTTATTTGATCAAGATATTACAGATACAAAATTGAAAGAAAATATACTTCCAAGTTCAGATTCAAATTCTAATACAACAAGATATTGTAATAGAGAACAAGCAATACGTATATTAGCATTTGAAGAGTTTTGTGATTGGGTTATGAGCAATGACATGTTGCCATGTCCAATTGATGAAAAAGTTGATACAAAAGAATTGATTAGAGAAATTATTAAAGCAGGAGAGTTGCATAAAAAATCCAGGGGTTCATTGCCTAGATTTTTTGAAATGCATATAAATAATTTACGCAAAGCAAAGGTTCCATGGGATAGGGTGTTTCATGATTTGTTTTTGGAATTGGTAGTAGGGTCTGAAGATAGAAGTTTTGCAAAACCCAAGCGATGGGCATTATCTCAAAATTTATATTTACCTAGTGAAGTTGGGTCTAAAAAACAAGATGTTGTTTTGATTATAGATTCAAGTGGCTCAATGTATAATGAACATATTTTTCAACGTTTTATTGGTGAATTAAAGAAGATTATGGAATATGTTAATACATTAACTTTGATTAGTGCAGACGCACAAGTGCATGAAAAAGTTAAAATCAATTCAATACAAGATATTATTGGACAGCATAAAAAGTTTCGTTTTCTAGGTGGTGGTGGAACAGATTTTCGACCAGCGTTAGCACAAGCTGCTAAAATTACTCATGACATTTGTATTTATTATACTGATGGACAAGGAATATTCGGAAATAAACCACCGTCAATGAATAATATATTATGGGTATTAATAGAAGATTGTGCAGTTAAACCACCATTTGGAAAATATATATTAGCATTGGAGTAATAATTATGGATTCGCGACAACATTTTTATTCAACTGCTGTTTTGCGAGTGTTAGAAACGGTTGGTATAATTTCTAAGGAAATGCCAACCATAAAACAAAAACAGTTTCAACAAAATGAAAATATATGGGCTGGAAAAATAATTGTAGATGATAGCAGTTATATTTTAATTGTATATGCAGAATTAACTGAATTCAAAATTGTTATGAGTAGAATGGTAACAACAATAAATGATGAAGGATTTTGGCATTATGTAATATGTGGTGATGAAACTTGTAATAATATTGATTTGAATAAGGTATTGATTGAAACAAAATTTAGTACAATTGATCATAATACAAATGAACCTACTGACAAAATCATAACAACTGATATATCGTGTTATGATTTGTGTGATTTTATAAAAGGTTTTGAAATAATTAAAAGGTATATGCCAAAATTAGAAACTATTACATTGACTAATGATATAATAGATAAAGTAATTAATGTTAGCAAAACTTTAACAATCGAAGAGACGCATGAATAAATTAGACCCCAATTCGATTATATGTCATCGTGGTGTAATATTAAGGGCAATGAAAGAAAGAATGCCATATGTTAAATTTTATGATATGATGTATTTTGTTAATGCTATTATTGGGTTATTAAAAAAACGTATATTAGAAGATAGGATGATTATTGTGGATGGCTTTGGTACAATTTCAAGGGTAGTACATAAACCAAGACGATTGTATAATGTGAATAAAAAAGATTATAACACTGTAGTCAGCTATAATATTTACTTTAGTCCACATGAGGATTTTTTAAGTTTGATAAATTTAATTGGGAAAGATTTTATAAAGGAACTTGTAAGAAAGAAATCGAGAATAGAAATTAGTAAACGAAAATTTAGTAAAGTTTTGATCTAAATCAATAATAAGATAATAAGTCAATTGTCTTATTAAAGGTTCACAAAAAGGATTGATAATTATGTATAACGACGAAACACTTGAGCATTTTAAAACACTTATTGAAAACAAGATTTCTGAATTGACAAAGAAATCATATGATTTACATGTAGATGAAGATGGAGACGAGGTTGATCAAGCTCAATCTGCATTGATTATGAGTATGGCATATGAGCAGCGAGATCGTTCAAATGGAAAGATTGAGCAACTAAAAGATGCATTAAATAAAATTACAGATAAAACTTATGGAGCATGTGAAGAATGTGATCATGATATTTCTGTAAAGCGATTAGAAGCATGTTTAGATGCTAGATATTGTATTGGTTGTGCAGAAATTTTGGAAAAGAATCAAAGAGCATATCGATAATGGAAAAGCAAGATAAGTTAATTGAATTAACTGAAATTGTAATTGCTTCAAACAATCAAAATAAAATTAATGAATTTTCATTATTATTTCCACAAATAAAACTATTAACAATTACAGATGTATTGGGTGAAAATTATCCTGAAGTAATTGAAGATGGGGATAGTTATTTAGCCAATGCTGAGAAAAAAGCAATTCAAATTGGAAATGCTTGTCGTAAAATTGTTTTAGCAGATGATTCTGGTTTGAATGTTGAGGAGTTGGATGGTCAACCAGGAATTTATTCTGGTCGTTACGCGGGTGAACATGCTACTTATAAAGAAAACAATGAAAAATTGATGCACGAACTTTTTGAATGTCGTAAAGATGTAGATGCATATTATGCAGAATTCATCTGTACATTATATTTTTATAATCCAATCATAGATCATCATATTGTAAGTTGTGGAATTTGTGAAGGAGAAATCATTCAACATCCACGAGGTACGAATGGATTTGGATATGATCCATACTTTTTGTTATTGAATCACAAGACAATGGCTGAATTGACAAATGAAGAGAAGAATAATTTAAGTCATCGTGGTCGAGCGGCAAAATTGATGTTAGATAATATACAGTTGTATTATTCGTTGACAAAGAAAGATTGAAGATGAAAAAAGTTAAAGATTATCATAATTCATTTATATATGAGCGTACAGCTGAAGGGGAGGAAATGTATGATGTTTTTTCTAGATTGATGAAAGAACGGGTAATATTTGTTACAGATGAAATAGAACAAACAAGCACAGATGCTATTGTTGCTCAAATGATGTGGCTATCTCATCAAAATGATAAAAAGGAAATAAGTTTATATATTAATTCTCCTGGTGGTTCTGTATCATGTATGTTTGCTATGTATGATACTATGCAAAGTATTTCTGCACCTATTCATACAGTTGTTATTGGGCAAGCCGCATCAGCGGCTGCAATATTGTTAGCATCTGGACGAAAAGGATATCGTTTAGCCGCACCACATTCTCAAATAATGATCCATCAACCATGGACAGGCGGAATAGATGGTCAAATAACTGATATTTCTATTGAAGTAAAAATGCTTGAAAATTACAAAAGAAAATTAATTGAAACATTGGCTATTCATACTGGGCAACCTTATGAAAAAGTAATGCAAGATTGTGAACGAAATTATTATTTAGATGCAAATGAAGCTGTAAAATATGGCATTGTAGATTCTCTTATTAGTTATAATAAGGAAATCCCTCCGTTAATTGAAAATGATAGTAAAATAAAATCAGAAATTAAGCGGATAAAAAAATCAAAAAATAAGCAATAACAAGAAGTTTTCTAAGTTAAAGTCATTTTTGGATAGTAATAATTGGGTATATTTTTACATCGCCCAATTGATTACGAGTCCAATGAATTATATTCCACCAACAATAGCTCAACAAAATCCAATTACAAAAGAAGCGGCAAATCCAATATCTCATGCTTTAATAGCATTGAAATCATTGCGAGATCCGTTTCGACAAGAAATATCTGATATTCGTCATGATGTTGATGATGTAATTAATGTAATTGACACATGTCTATATACATTAGCAACTGGACAAGAAAATGAATTACGTTCTGTGACAAGCAATATACAAGCAATTAAAATGACATTGAGGTCAATTTCAAATATTATATCTCGTGATGTTACTAATAAAATAATTGATTATGCTAAAATGAATAATTCGCCAATTATAGAACAGATGACAAGTTTAATAAATAATGTTGAGGGTGTTGGAGTTAAGAATGTAGACCCATTTTCTACAAATAAAATCAGTTTAGATGAGGCGAGTTTAAAGAATAAGGAAAATAATTTTCTTGATGCGACTACACCTGATGAATTAATTAAAAATTTTGCTTCTTTAAAAACTGAATACATGCAATTACTTGAAAAAGTGATGGCATTACAAGGTACTATTCGATTACAATTTATGCAAATCAATAACAAAAAAGATATTATAGTTCCTAGATTTGATAATGATAAAACGTTAGCTGAAACTATGCGAGATTTAATGACAAGAGCAAAATCTATTCATAATTCTTTACAAAGAGCAGCAGAAACTCCTATATCTAGTATGGTTGGTTATATTGAATTATTTGATAAAATTAATAGTAAGACTGTTAATGCTAGTAATTTTGATGCAGCTAAAAGTACATATAGAGTAGTGTATAATCATTATAATGAAATGAATATAAAATTTAATAATTTATTTAATGATGTTCAATTGGTTAAAAATCAAGTTGAAAAAATGTTAAATGAAGCACCAACAGCAACGAAAGAAGAAGATGTTGATGGTGATGACAAAAAGAATGGTGGAGCAACTGTAATAGTATCTGATTCATATAATAAAGTGATGTTAGATTTTATTATTAAACATGCAACTGCACCAAGTTTATTGCAAGATTTTCATAGGGGAGTAAATGAAATTGGTCAAGATGTTATATCTCCAGTAAGTGATGTTGTAAGGCGAAGAGTAAGAATACGTAAATCATTAAAAACTATTAAAGAAGCAGTAATTGATTTTCTTGTTGAAATTAGAAAAACAGCGGGCAAGAAAGAATCTATTGAACAAGAAATTGAAAGATGGGATATAATCATTAAAAGTTTTAATATAATTGGAAATGTATTAAATAAAGAAATTGCAAATACATTAATATCTCAATTAAGTATGTCGAATGCAGATGTGTTTTCACAAAGACTACGAGAAAAAGATACATCACAAACTTCTACACATGATCGTGAGCAATTGAGATTACAAGACTCTCTTCCAAATTTACAATATGCTATGCCAGAACTTCCAAGTATAAAACGATTAATGTTTAATGTTATTAGCATTGCTATGAAACAATAAAGGTATGAATGGCATTTATAATTATTGATGGAATAGAGTTTGAAAATGTACAATTAGCCGTAACAGATAATGAGCAAAATGCTGGACTTATGGGAGTAAACACTCCAACGTTAATGGCATTTCCTTATAAAAAAGCTGGTATTCATAAGTTTTGGATGAAAGAAACTCCTCTTGCCCTTGATATTATTTTTTGCAAAGCAAATGAGGTTATATACATTGGCAAGGGAGAACCGTATAATCACAAAACATTAATTGGTCCAGAATATCCTGTTGACCTGGTGTTAGAAGCGCCACGAGGTTTTGTAGATTTTCATAATATTAATGTAGGTTCGCGGCTTAGAATGCGATATAGCAAATCTGAATTGGTTAATATTATGAAAAATGGTTCTCCAAAATTGGAGAACGTTCATGACAAAGATCAAATTAAATAATGGAAATGAAACAGAAATTAATAAAGGTGATATGTTGTTTTTGACATTGACACCTGAGAATAGTTCTATTTTAGTTAGAGGAAGTTATATTGAAACAAAAAAAGATGGCAATGTTTTATTTTCAATTGTAAATTCGAAGTATGAATTAGAAGAATATTCAGCACCTTCTTCTCGTGTTGTGAGGGTTGAGCGATCAAATTGATGTCGAGTAGATTTTTGTTATCTGTAATAGACATTCATGGCACGCACTTCAGAAAATACTTTTGAAAGTTGTCGAGAATTTCTTAAAAAAAGATTTCCTAAAAAAAGATTTTCAACTATTTATGATCGCAATAAATATACTGGTATAGATAATATTGCTATTTATATGTCTAAAGATAGAGTTATTAAATTTACATGTAAAAAAAAAGAAGCAAATGCTTGTAAACGTTTAATGAATAAGCGATTGAAAAATGTTGTGAAAATTCATAATGTTTATTCTTTATATTGGCCTGCTGAATGGGCACCTAGTAGTAATAAATTTGGTTATGAACAAATATATGCAATTGAAATGGAAAAGCTTTATTATAAAGAGAGGTTTGCGCAATCAGATTTATTGATTGAGGATATAATTTATAAATTTTCAATTAATAAAGGTTGTGAATTATTGTCTGACATTGTTAATGGATATAAAGAATTGATGCGATATGGAATTTTTTATAGAGATTTACATTCAAGAAATATTATGTTTGATAAAAATGGTGTATTAAAGTTTATAGATTTTGGTATAATTGACTTGAAATCGATAAAGAATTCGGTTGACAAATAGTTAGAGTCGAGTATAGTAACCCTCTATGGTGATGCCTTAAATGGTAAGAGAGGTTAATACTCAATGAATATTGATGAACCATTAGAAATTACAGAGCGAAGACGAGCACTTGTAAAAAAATTTGAAACACCATTAATAGCATCTCAATTAGATGAAGACAATCTAGATAAGTTTTTCATAGCAATCAAACCATTAATTCAATCTACTATTAACAAACAAATCAATACAATCAAGCAACTTACATTTAAAGGGACAAATGAAAGATTGTCACATGAATATGTAGTAAGTTGTGTTGATGAGTGTGCTAAGAAGGCAATTCATTTATATTTATTTAAATCTAAAAAATGGAAAGTTGGAATACCTTTTATAGCTTATGTAAATAAAACTATATTTGGATTATGTTGTCAAGAATTAAATAGTATTACGGCGATTAAAAAAGTAAATTATTATATTTGTCCAGCTTGTAAAGAATTTGGTTTTAAACAAGATTTAGTTGAATTATCTGATCATAAATTGTTTTGTGAAATTTGTGATAAAATTGTGCAAAACAATATCAATGTTGGTTCTTATAGACATAAACTAGCTTCATTATTTTGTACGCATAGTAAAAGTGGAATTCATTGTCCAAAATGTTCTAAATTTATTCCTGATAATATTATAAAGAAAAATAAAGACAATGAATTAACTTGTCCATATGATACTTGTAAAAGTATTTATAATGTTTCTTCTATTATAAAAACATACCATCCAACTAATCATTTTATAGTAAAGAGTCATAGTTGTGATTTCAATGAGGCGCAATCTAAGCAGCAAAACAAAGCCAATTCATTATATAATACGTTTGATGATAAAGAAACTAAAAATGTTAATATGTCATTGGAAGATTTGGACGCATTGAAAGATACGGTCAAGTCTGTTTCAAAAATTATTGATCAACAAAAAACGGTCAATGGAAAGACACGTAATTCACCAAATAAAGTAATTATGTATGATTCTATATTGTCTGTTATGGAACAATATCCAATTGAAATGGTAAGCTTTCTTGTAAAGAAAAACAAGGTTGATTTGCCAATGCAATCTATTATCTTTCAAGAATTTAGTAAGAATATGGTAAATGCATTGCCTATAGAATTTTTATGTGGTTCTAAAAAGGTAGTTATAACAAATCCATTGGATACTAGATTGAAATTGTTTACAGGTATTTATTCTTATGTTGGAGTTGTTGATAATAAATTTCAAGTTAGAAAGCCTACAACGTTATTAAAAAATCGTGGAGATATTGAAACGGGGGAATGTTTATCAACTCAATTTTCATTTATTGGAAATTTGCGTAATGTAATGGATGACAATTGTAATAATTTAATGAATGAAGTTGATATGCATAGTTTTGTGGGGGTGAAATTTAAACCATTTAGTAAAGTTAGAATTGGAACAAAAGTGTATATTGAATATTATGGAATACCGGCGCATTATTCAATGCAATCAATGGCGCATTTAAGACGGATTATGAAAAAGATATATCAAAGTTGTCAACATAATAAATTGTAATATCAATTTTCAATAATCATTATATGGAAAATGATAATGATAAAGATGACAAAAACAATCCTCAAAACATTAAAATATGGTCGTCAGAAATAAGCAAAACGAATGTTATAGTAGTTGATAAAGCTATTGATTTAGTTAAGCAATATCAATCTAATTTTTTTGTAGGTGTTGAAGCAATTATTGTAGAAACGAATGGAGATGCTTTAACGAAGGGTTTTGTGACGAACAAATATGATTCACAGCATGGTGATGAAAGTAAAATTATTCATATTATTGTGGCTCCAAATCAACAAGATGCTGAAAATAAATTAAAATCTGATGGTTGTTCTGAACAAGATTGTAAACAATTATTAGATGAAGCTACAGCAATTGTGATTGCTGAAACAATTACTCATGAAAAGGGTCATGTTGATGATAAGTTAAAGGGTGGAGAAACACCAGCAGAAAATGAAGAACATAAATTCAAAACGTTTTTTGATAATAAGTGGTCAGAGATGATGAAGAAAGCTAAGAAAGCTTTTTTATCATTCAATCAGGTAATTAAACTTGCAGGTATTTTTGATAAAATTACAAAACAATTATAGTAATTTGAAATGCAGGTACAAGCAACAATATTTAATTTCTCTTATGCAATATTAAAACAGGCAAGAATAAAACAAGCAATGCTCACAAATCATGTTAAGAATAATAATTTAGTAAATATAATTAATGATTTTAGAAATGCTTGTACGTTGCTTGTTTTAGAATAAGTAATTGTTACAGAACGTTTACCAATGTTTCTATTACTTCATTAATATCTTTTTCTTTTTTAGGATCTTCTTCAGGTATAACATCTTTTTCTTCTTCAGACATATCATCAATATCTTCTTCATTTATTTTATCATCTTGTTTAGTTAATAATGAATATATAGTTTTTTGAATAAAGTTCTTTTTTATATCGTTTATAGAAGGAATTTTGACATCAATTTGATTTTCTTTTATACCATTTTCTATAAAGGTTTCAAAATCAAATTGTTCTTTATCTTGTATGCGCCGTCTCATTAATTCATACATAGCTAATTTAGCTTCTTCATGAAATGAATTAAGGAGTCGATGTATAATTATTCGTGTGGCTAATATTTCAGAATTATCTGCCAGGATAATATTTTGGTCTTCTTGAGGTAAATTTATTTTAATCATTTCAACCTAGTATATAATTGTTAATATAATGTCTTACTTTGGTTAGTAATTGATTATATCCAATACGTTCAGAATATGATTCAATTGAGTGTGCTGGGTGAGTTAACATAGACTTTCCACAATTACAAACAAATATAGTGTTTGAAAAATAGTCTTTGTATTTATATTTTGTTTTAGGAGCGTATCTAGGACGAATGCCTTTGTTATTATATTCTAATATAGAACTACGCATCATAGGTATGTTTTTTACTTCAAGAGGATGGTCATAAGTATCACACCGATGATCTAATTTAACTAATCTATTTTTGGTATGTAATGAATTTTTACTTGGAACACTCATGATGATGTTTATATATTTCAACATATCTTCTTTTTTAAATGTGTCGATTTTTGGAATAATAAATTCATCTAAATAATTGCTTATTGTTGAACCGCAATAACGACATTTGGGAGAGCTTGTTGTGAAGAGATTGTTTCGTTCTTTTCGTTGCATTTGAGGTCCTTTTTATGATTTCGAAAATTATTTATTAAAAAGTAGTTGACACATGTTGGAGCGTGTTTATTTTGTTTTGTTGTTAGGTTTGGACAATTTTCTAAACAGTTGTTTGGAAATGTCGAGCTAACACTACAACCTGCACAGTATAGATTAATCATTTTCAGATCTATATATCGTTTCAACGGTTTGCTCGATATATAGATGATGACTCAAAGGAAAATCATGAACAAATCAATTGATAAGACTAGTAAAGAAGAATTTTCAGAATTTGCACAATTAATCGTTTCTCAATTAACTGTGATTGAATCACAATTCGCAAAAGAAACTATTAATAATCTCAGAACTCAAAAAGAATTAGAGGATATTAAAAATAAGTATGATAATAAGTTTTATACATTATCTAAATTATATGATCAATTAGCCTATGAGGAAGTTGCTATTATAGCTGCTAAATGTGATTTTGTACATAATACAATCAATAAAACAATTGATGATATTATTCTTTCTTTTAGTAAAAAGACTTCTACTACCTTTGAAAAAGATAATAATTATAAGATTGTTTGTGATAAGATTGATAATGTAATAAAGGATATTAAAGATCAAATTTCTAAAGTAACAAAAATGGATGACATTATTAATGTTGCTGGTAAGATTTTAGAGGTAAGTGTTATATTTAATGACATTACAAAGAATTTGTCACCAAAAGAAGCTAGCGATGTTGAAAGTTATATTAATAATGAACTTATAAAATTAGAAAAATATATTATTGAACAAAAAGTATCATTGGATAAAAAAGTTGCACCAACAAATAACAATTATAATGAAATAAAAGAATGTGAAACTATTGTTAATAGAATAAATGATCTTGTCAATGAACATATTGCTCAAGTTAAAAAGGCTAAATCTATTGCTGATTTAGATGGTATTGCTTTAAAATATGAAAACAAATTTATTACTCTTGGGTGTGAAATTTGGGATAAGTTTGGTGCAACAGGATATTTTTCTCAAATTCTTAAATGGGTAGATGAACAAAATAAAACATATCAATGTTGCCTAAAAGATAAATATGTTGAGTTGAAGCCAAATATTAAAAGTGATAATTGTTCAAAGTCTGTTAGTTTATATTGCAGTGAAATAAAGAAAGTTGTAGATGCTTATGTTAAACAATTGAAAACAATATCATCATGGGAAGATTTTAATAATATTAATGAGCAATTTAAATTGACAACTAATTCAATGAAATCAAATATCCGTAATGGAATGGATATAGAATCTGAACGAAATAAAATATTGAAATATTTGAATGAAGATATTTTAGATTTTAAAAGTATTTTGCAATGTAAATATAATGAGTTGAAAGCAAAGGAATGCATATCAAATTGTTGTAATTGTAAAAAATCTAATAATATGAAAACTATTACTGATACAGTTAATAAAGTGAATTCTGTTATTAATGCAGCTGATAATATGAAAACTATTATTGATCAAATAGTTGATAGTCATATTAAAATGGTAAATGCTGCTAAAACAGCTGTGGAATTAAATAAAATTGTTTTATCTTTTGATAAAGAAATTTTTAAAGTAGAAAATGAAATTTTTGAAAAATACGTTTCAAATGATATACGTGAGCAAATTTTGCAGCATTTAGATAGTCGAGTGATTGATATGTCTCGATCAGCGACACTTGTATATGATCAATTGAAGATTAGCGGCCGAAATGATGTAAAAAAGTCTGTTCCCTTTAATGTTAATTTTGAACGAGCACCTAATTCTACAGATTCATTTATTGTGAAATTTGGACATGAACATATAAATGAAATGCCTCTTTCTAAAAACGATATTCAAACATTATTCATTAAACTAGGTGATTTTTTGTATAAATTAGCGCGCTAAATTCACTAAGATATATATTATTTCATAATTAGAATTTTAACAATATTGAAATTGTGAGGAAATAAATGGATACAAATATGATTATAGCTCAATTTAACCCAGAAGAATATTCTCAATTTATTACTCGATGGTCTATGAGATTAATTTGGGAATATATAGGTTTGGCATGATTGATAAGATTGTTAGTTTTTATCATAAAACTCGATGTAAATATGGTTTTCATAAAACAGAAATATGGATTGATTTACCAGATAGTGTAAAAGAAATTAAGAAAAATCCTTTATACTTGAACGGAAAATATTTGAAATGCAAATATTGCGAATATGTAAATGTTAAAATAGTTTTAAAAGAAAAAGACGTTTGTAATGACTGTGATAGCGACTGCGAAAGAAATCAATGTAAGCGTTGAATATGATGATAAGTATTGTCCTTGTACTATCATTGTACCAAATGAATTAAATACTTCTTTTCCTTCTATATATAATTTACTAAATACAATAAATACAATTCAATCTTTTCAGTGTGCTTCACCTACATTTTTAGAATTTTATGCAAGACCATATGCGGATTCATTGAAACATAGAAAATATGTTTTTGATGAAATGCAATTGATTGTTAATTCTGTGGACATTAATTTGCTACACAAAAATATGATTATATTTGATTGTGTAGTTAAACAAAATAAAAAACTTCAAACGTATATATATTTAAAGGTGAATTATGACGCATTACCCAAACAAGCATGAACAAAAAGTAGAGAAAATAAAAGATAAAGAAGCATTTGATAACATTGAAAGAAGCTTTGATGATTTGTCATATATTGGTAGGGATTTTCCGATTGTAGATGGTCAGCGAAGAGCAGTTTGCATTCGTTGTCATTGCGTAATGGTTGATTTTGAACCTTGCGATAGTACATTAGGTGCTGGTGAATTTCGTCATCCAGAAAAAGATAAAAAAGGAAAACGTCATTGGTGCCCTAATATGGGGTTAGTTTTCACTACAAGGAATAAAGAAATTGTTCCATTCATGATTAAAAGTCGAAGACGATTTCTTAAAAGCAAATCAATCCGAGCTTAACTTGCTATTTGAATTTCCTATGGTATAGCTTTCTCTTGCCATGCCAATAAAACATAAAGAACAAATTTTTGATAAATTATTTAATTTGCTTAATGATTTATCTGAAGAAGAAATTCATGATTTCTTTGCTCATGAAAAAATTTGCAAACTATTACCAAATAAAAATATAAATAATTCATTGTTCAATAATAATATTGAAAATGTTAATAATGCATATATTAAATATATAGTTATTAATGAAATACAAAAAGTAAATACAAACTTATTATATTTCTTTAGAGATTTTATTAATAATAGATGTTATAGTAATATGAATATTATGCAAGTCAATGAAATGGTTAATAAAAATGTACCACCATTTATGTTGTGTTATTTGGTAGAGTCTGAAATAGATTCATTTAAAAAACAAGAAGAATTAATTGATGAATTTAATAAATATGATGTTAAAATTTCAATCGTAACAAAAGAATGTAAATCTATTTCTTGAAAGAAAGGAAATAAACAATGCCTGTATATAAAATAGAATTCATTGAAAAAGTTACATATTTAGTTCACGCAGAAAATCGAAATGAAGCTTGGAACGCCGCTCAAGAAGTGACTGGACAAGAAATTGCTGAAACATATACAAAAAGTGGTGAAACCTTTATTGAATGCAATTTGCATAACAATCCTTATCAGTTTGCATATGTTGTAGAAGGTGGCGAAATAAAACCTAAAGAATGGTATCCTGAAAAAGTTGAATCAATTATGGAAAGTTTGAATTCAAAACAATTATCATTGTTTGAGGAATGAAAATGGATCTCACAAAGAAAAGCAAGTTTCTTAGTTATGTTTTGCGTCACAATCCTTATGATTTTGGATTGACTTTGAAAGATGGTGGTTGGGCAAATGTTGAAGATGTTTTAAAAGCCACCAAACTTACAATGTCAGAACTTGAAGAGATTGTTAAAACTGATAAGAAAAAGCGATATTCATTTGATGGAAATGGAAATATCCGAGCAAATCAAGGCCATTCAATTGATGTGGATATGAAATTTGTTCCTATATTTCCTCCACAAAAACTATATCATGGTACATCAGAAGATGCTCAAGCCATTATATATAAAGATGGCATAAAGAAAATGCAACGTCAACATGTACATTGCTCAACAAATATTGAAACAGCTATAACCGTTGGACAGCGGCATGGTCATTCAATTGTTTTTGAAATTGATGCACAACAAATGCATAATGATGGTTATGCATTCTTTCAATCAGAAAATGGCGTTTGGCTAACAGATTATATCCATCCTCGATATATTAAAGTAATCAAATGAATCGCACAATCATTTTTCCATTTTTGGTTGGTAGGCAATATGATGATTTAGCAAAATCTATAATTAATACTTTAAAACCTGTAGAGATTGTTAAGACAAAAACCAATACAATTAATATCACTAAATCAGAAACTGTTGTCATTAATATGCCGTATGTTAATTGTGATCCTATCTATATAGATGTAGATGAAAATGGTAATAATGCCAGTTTGGATGGTAAACAAACATGGATGCCTATTGAAAATGCTATAAACATTCTTCAGAAGAAGGAACTTGAAAAACATGTTGTTGGTTAATTTATGGGCTATATTTGTATCGTATTTTGGTGGTATTTTAGTGGCATTTGGATTGTATTTTGTTGGGATTGTTATAACTTTTTATACGCAATTATATATAAATAATGTATTTGAAAGGAAAAAAGTTCGTGAAGAATATTTTTCGAATTCTATTTGGTGGCCTTTATTTTTGTTAGGAATTTTTAGTGATTCATGTGGAAGTAAGATTATTGGATATATCATAAATATAATGGATTTTTGTATATTTTCGTGGTGGTTTAAATTCATCAAATACACAAAACGATATAAGAAATACACAAATGAATAACAATATTGAAATAGTAACTAGAAAATTTTCCTTTTGGTATGTGTTTTTATTTTTTAATTTGTGGTATTTAATTTTTCATAAAAATGTTTATATTTTAGTTTTACGAAATAACAATAAAGATGTTGGTTATTGTTTTTTTGAATATAAACCTGACTTGTCTAAATGGGGTTATGGAGAATATTTGTTATTTTTAGAAATATTAAATCCACAAGCTGTTATTCATTATACTTTTGTGAAATCTAAATATAGGCAACTTGGATATGGAACATTATTGCGCAAACAACTTATGAAATTGTATGATAGAATTTTGACGGGCACCAATAATAAATCCAGTAGATATATCATTCATATGAACAGAAAAATGAATTTTGTGAAATTAACACAACATAAAATCAATTCTCAATGGTTTTATGATCGATTGAAAAATAGATAAATAACTATATATAAGAAGTTAGGATTATAAAATGTTGTCAAATAAAAGATTATCAATTGCTCAGCAAGTTGGTCAATCTGTTGCTTATGATCTTTTTGTGATGATGTTAAATCCTAAATATAGAGGAGAAAATTTTAAATGGGAAAATTTAAAAAATATTGCTATGAGTTTGGCTGATTGTCAAGTTGGTTTAGCTGGTGTTTTTGGAAAAGATTTATTACGAATGAAAGAAATTGCTAGGCGTTCAGCTGGTTTTACTATAGATAGTTGTTTAAAAGAATCTGATATTCAATCATGGTATATATTAAAAAAGAGTGACGAGTGAAATTTTTTGACTTCTAGGAATAAGTTGATATATATAATTACGAGGCGATGATGTCTACGATTATACTACATAAGAATATGGTGAATAGAGCTAATGTGATTAGCTCGCGTTCTAATAGTATAATTTGTAGCTTATGCCCAGCGCCGAAAGGTTGATAATAATCAGCCTTTAGCGTAACTTGGTAGCGTCCCAGTTTTGGGTACTGGTGGTCTCGGTTCAAATCCGAGAAGGCTGACAAATGGCTCCTTAGCTCAGTTGGTTTTAGAGCAATAGTCTGTTAAACTATGGGTCCTGGGTTCGAATCCCAGAGGTGCCTCAAATAATTTATTAATTTTATCCTTATGAAGAAAGAAGCCCTCATTTAATTAAAATTATATTATCTCGTAATACATCAAACATAATCGCAGAGTTGTAGATATTCAAGTCCTGTTCCAAGAGCATCTTAAATGCAATATAAATCAAATTCTTTGTTTGTATTTAATATAAAACCTACAAATATAATTTCTATGTACAATGAAATTAAATCTTGTACAAACAAATTGCTATCATACAATATTCCTTTTAACAATTTTTATATTAAATATCTAAATAATAATGATTCAGAATGGGGAATCTCTCATGTTTTAGAGGGACAATATAAAACAATCAATATACAGTCAGTTAGATCGATTGATTTATTAACTATTTTACTATCTAGAAAATATGATATTAAATCATTATATCGATATGAGCATTGTGTTAATATGTTTGGGCATCCTAAAAAAATGATGTTTGTTTTAAATTATTAATTTAAGTACAATTAAAACATGAGTAAACATTCTGAATTAGCCAATCAACTACAATCAGGTAAAACAATTACCTATCGTGAATATGGTAATTCTATGTTACCAAAATTAAAAAGTGGAGTTTTAGTAACAATTGAACCATACGAAACTAACAAATTAGAAATAGGAGATATTGTTTTATGCAAAGTTAAAGGAAAATATTATCTTCATTATATTAAATCAATTGATAACAAGAAAGGATTTTTAATTGGAAATGCTCATGGTCATTTAAATGGCTGGACCAGAAATGTTTATGGGAAATTAATTGATTATGTAAATAATTAGAAAGATTAAAATTTATGGATGTTACAAATTGTTCTTCTAATATTGATATTAATCTTATAGTAGGAATTATAGGTGTGACAGGTACACTTACAGCTGTAGTATTTGCAGTTGTTTGTTATTATTGTTCTTTAAAAGAAAAAGGTATAAATGCTTGTATTAATTTTTATGGAAATAGAAATATTGAAAAATTTTATAAATATAAACGAGAAGAAAAATATGAAGAAGCATATGATTTATTTATTGAAAAATTAAATCCACTTATCATTGAATTAATAAAAACAGATGCTTATTTAAAAAATATATATATTTGTATGAATTTAGATTTAACATGTAATATTTCTAAAAAGGTAAAAAGTGATATTATAGAAGAATTTTATGCAAAGTTTTCGCAATATGCTGAATGTGTTATATATAATAATGAAATTTATTTTGGATATTCTAATTTGAATGATTTTGGGGATTTTTTACATTATTGGTGTTATTATTTTTTGTTTGCATTTCTTGTGTTTATTAAATGTGATAAAAATAAATATTTAACTAAAAAAATATTAAATAGATATAATAAATATGATAAATTAAAATATAGAAAAACTTTTATATCTTTTAATTTATCTTATAAACATTTTTTTCAATGGATTGAAAACAATATAAAAGAATATGAGTTTTATAAACAAAAATACGGTTATGAAAAAGAAGAAGTAAATAAATTTTTTATGAAAGTTTTACAAATTTTATTTGAAGAAAAATTTAAAATAGAACTAGCTTTTGATAAAAATAACAAACCATTTTTAATGATAAATAATTATGGTCACTATGTAAATATGAATTGTAAAATATTTAATGTTTTTGATTGAATTTGTTTTGGGTTGCCTGGTAAATACTTTAGCTATAGTTCGTGTGGTATATCTATTTTACCATTAGAAGAATATGATTCTGTAATTAATCATGAGTTATTTAAAACATTATCAATAGATGATCAAGAAAAAATTAAATATAAACAAAATCATTATGTAGACAAAACAACATCTATATTAAATAATTCCAATTAGAGCCTTACCAAATCCTAAAAGTAATATACAAATAACAAACGACCAAAAGAAAATTAATTCTTTTGGTCAATATATTATATGTAATTGATAATTAATTATTCTTTTTTTAACATATTTAGATATTTTTCAATCAGAATAGTTATACCTATATTTAGATTCATTTTATCCTTATTATTAACATACCATTCTTTGGCATTATCTTTTCCAGCAATTACTTTTCCAGCTGATGCCCAATCAGCAATCATTTCTTTTACATAAGTTTCGGGCATTGGAAGAGCGTGAACATTTCCATCATCGCATTGTAAAACCCAATATTGATGATGATGTTTATTCTTCTTTTGATGGTGTAGCCAAGCAATATTAAAAGCTAAAGTTTCTTTATATTGATTTTTACCATTTTCATCATAAAATGTTTTAGCATATGGGATGAATTCTTTTAAAGAAAATTTTGACATATCATGAGTTAGAATACGCCATAAAGATAGGTCTATTTTTCTTCCATATACAAATACATAATATTTATGTTTTAATACATATTTTGTATATGCAATGAATTGTTTAAATGATAAAGACATTTATTACCTTTTTATTGTTGTTTGTGATTTGTGATTTGAATATGTAGGAGAAGAAAGGAAAGAAGAGAAGGGAAGGGAAGGGAATTTATTTTGAATTATGCGAAGAGTTTCTTGAGGGCAGAAGCAACCTTAACATTGGCCTTCTTGTGAGCAGGGCGAGCTGCAATTACAAGGGCTTCGCCAGTCTTTGGATTACGACCATTGCGAGCCTTTGTTGCAGGAACTTCCTTAACAGAGAACTTAGCAAGGTCTTGTAGAACAACTGTATTTCCAGCCTGAAGTTGAGCATGAACGATCTCAGTAAGCGATTCGAGCATGGTTTGAGCGTCACGCTTCGAACATTCAAGCTTTTCTGCGAGCATAGAAACGAGTTGTGCCTTGGTGAGTTGAGTGCTTTCCATAATAATATCCTCTTTGTTAGTAGGCAATATGCCTATCATGTTGTTGTGATAATACATATATCAGTTCATTTTGAACGAGTCAAGAAAAGTGTATATCTTGATCAAGATTTTTTGAACATGATTGTTTTTGTCGAGAAGTTGTGGTAAACCTTATTAACCTAAGGTAGGAATTCAAAAAAAATGAAAATCATCAATCTCACAAACAACATTAACACAAATAACAAATTTAATTATATTAAATCAGAAAATGATTATATTAATTAAAAATTCAAAAACACTATCAGTGCTAAGAAAATTTATATTGACAATAATGTTAATATCATTGATGATCATAAACATCCTTTAATTAATTCTTTAAATATTGCATATTCTAATCATATTCCAGTTCGAATTTCACCTGATGATATTTGGATGCTTATTGCAATTAGTTTAGCTGATCATATTAATGAGAATGAATCTGCTAAACAATCTTTTGCTGACAAACATAATCTATCATTGACAAAGAAAAAAGAATTAGCAATTTTCAATGAATTTTTACCAGGTTGTGATAATAATTGGATTGAGTTATTCCCACAGTTTGCTGAACTAATTAAAAACAATTTGTCAGATGAGAATTTGAATAAGTTCATTCAAGGTGATTTTTCAACCACAACAGATATTGTTAAAGCTTCTTATCAAGCCGTTTTGATGGATAGTTGTAAACTGTTTTTTGAATATACTGTATATTATAGGTGCGGTATTCCTCAAATTCATTTAGATGGAACAACACAAGATTGGGAAAACATTTATAATAAAGTTGAATCATTATCTGAATATCAACTTGATTCGTATCTTAATAAGATTCGTCCAATATTGAAACAATTTATTGAAGCAAGTAAAGGAAATATAGATAAAGATTTTTGGAACAATATTTATAAATTCAATGAGCGATGTGGTTCAGGGCATGATTATATTACTGGATGGATTAATGATTTAGTTTTGTATGTATCTTTGCCATGGAAAAAAGAAAAACTTTTAACATCTGAATTTGTAAAATCAAGTGGAACAACTGTTGATATGTTTGGAACAGGCTTATCTGCAATTGATTTCAATTGGGTTGTTAGAGGTACAAAATATTCAATGCAATTTCTTGGTGGATATATAGGAACCGCGTATAATCAAAATGAAAATTATGTTCATCCAGTAATTGGTTGTGGAGTTGTTGAAAAGGTAGCAAAATGATTATTGTAACGGGAACTCAACTTTTAATGCATTTAATTGGTGATTATGTTATTCAAACTGATCATCAAGCATTAAATAAGAAAAAGCCAGGAACAAATAATGCACTATTATGTTTGACACATTGTATAACATATATACTACCATTTATCCTTATGAAGAAAGAAAACCTCGTCTTTTAAGACGAGGATGAATTTCGTCCAAAAAATGTTATCTTTTAAATATAACAATGAATTTCATTGTTATATATAAGTAATGATGTTGTCATATAA
>Ga0209098_1001050_pt1 | contig 27527 bp, 27 predicted proteins | sample AD_JPNHW1_MetaG_FD_184429 | JGI IMG/M metagenome (GOLD analysis project Ga0209098, IMG submission 184429) | Active sludge microbial communities of municipal wastewater-treating anaerobic digesters from Japan - AD_JPNHW1_MetaG (SPAdes) (version 2) | ecosystem: Engineered > Bioreactor > Anaerobic...
AGATGGGAGATGCCCGAAAAGGCATCCAACTCCAGCATGAGGCCGGTGATAAAGAGCATGATAAAGACAACCGCCATGGTGGAGACGGTATCATCGGCCGTTTGCATAAGCAGATCAATTATCATCAATCATCAGAAATCTTATGGATTTCAGCCTGTAGCCGATTTCACCAGTTCGCACAATGCCTCGTTTACGGGCACCTCTATCTTGTTCTTTCTTGCCTGGCGAACGATATAGCCGTTTATGGAGTCGATCTCTGTGTTTTTGCCCTTCAGCATATCCTGAAGCATGCTGGAGGTATTGGCAGATGTCTTCTCGGCTACAGAATAGACCATTTCCAAAACGCTTCTCTCCTCTCGCATGATTCCCTCTGCGGCGGCAACTGCCACCGCCTCTCTGACCACAGCCTGCACAGTGCTTTTCAGAACAGGATTGAGCACAATCCCGTTCTCCCGGCGAGTTAGAGCGGTTATGGGGTTGATAACAGCGTTGGCAAATAGCTTGCTGTATTGTTGCTCTTTAAAATCCTGGGCGAATTCTATCTCAAACCCCTTCTCCACAAACCTCGCCGCCATAAATTTCCTCAGATCATCGTCGACATTTGCCTCAATGATGGTCTTTCCTTTTCCTTTTAGCTCCACCACCCCGTCCTCTGAGAAATTGACTCCCATAATCGTGATGCCCTCCAGTACTTGACAGTCCGATAGGCCAAGCCCTTCAAAGGCTTCTCGATTTCCCATGCCATTCATCAGGAGGATGAAGACCGCGTCTTTCAGCCGCTCTTGCAGCATGCCGGACTTTTTCAGCTCCTCGCAAACAGCAGGCACAGAATAGGTTTTTACACATATTATTACGATATCAGGATAAAAATCAGAAGATCCCAATTCGGCGAGATTTGCAAAGCAGTACCTGAATTGCAGCCGCTCTTTTCGATCAAGAAGAGAGATCTGCAGGCCCAGATCTCTTATTTTCTCCATGTGGCTCTTTCTACCCAGAAGAGAGACGTTTTCGATCATTCCATCAGATTTGCCAGTGGGATTTGAGAAAAGGTATCCCATTAATGAGCCAATGGCTCCCGCACCGTAAATCAATATGTCTGCCATTCTAATTCATCAGAACATATGCAATCTGCCACTATAAAAATCTCATCCGGGCCGTTGCTGGCCGCCAATGCCCGAGAAAAAATTGTGCTGGCTATTAGGCTCACACATTGAGCTGATAGGCATAGCCGGCTTTGAAGTACTTGTAATCCGAGAAAGTGAATCCCGCGCCATCTATGGCGATATTATGGTACTGATCACCCGGAATGTTGACGGTCACTGTTCCGTCCGGACCGCCGGTCATTCCTTCGGTTGCCAGGTAGCTGCCATCGACATAAACATTGTATCCCCGCAGCCAGGATGAGCTGATGGTTACTGCCGAGAAGTCGTAGACCGGCTGGACAGGAGATTGATAGGGAACAACATCGATTACTATCACATTGCTGGGCTGGCCGCCGATATTGAAGAACAGCTGGTGCTGGCCCACCTCATCGGCATAAAATCCTATCTTGTTATAGGGATAGAAGTAGTAGCCGTTTACATCCAAAGCGCCGTCTGGATAGATCTCATAGAGGGTGCCGTAGCCAGATGCGGGCGATGTGGCAACCATTTTTAGGGAGGAGCCCAGAGGAACTACCGCATACTGAGTCCAGCTGGAGGATCCTGAGACCCAGAGAGAGTTGCCGCCGGTGCTAAGAGCATAGCTCTGGTACTGCGTATAAGGCACCGCTTTTTGCGCTGACCCGAAGTAGAGCATGGATGGCTGCACATCCTTCAGCTCTATTTTCGCGGGAGCGGTGATCTGGTCCTCAGGAGCCTCTGCGGCAGGGCTGTAATATTGAGAGAACTTTTGCAGAGCAACTTGGCTCGTAGCCTGGCTTGAACCCTGATCAGGTGTCTGGACCCCGGATGCCTGAATTGCTGACTGATCCAATAGCTGGCCTGTGCTCTGGCCGATCGCAGGGTTGGACAGGAGCTGAATGCTGCGCACCTGAGCTACTCCTTCTTCATTGGATTGCTGATTGGATGATACAGTCATCACTCTGGAGCCAAGCTCTCCGGAGCTAAGCGGCTTCTCGCTCCAGGATGCTGGCGATTCTTCTCTGCCCGCGCTTGTCGATCCCGCGGATGGCGAATCCTGTTGCGCGGAGGCCCCCGTTGCTGTTACCGTTACAGTTCCCTGAATGCCGGAATGGATGCTGCAATGATATCCGTAGTTTCCGGAAGCTGAGAATTTATGGCGGTACTTCTTTCCGGGCATGATCACACCCGAATCGAACAGGCCCTGCGTGTCACTGGTAACCGTATGCTGCACCGCGTCCTGGTTATGCCATTCTATAGTGGCACCCACGGGCACGGAAAGGAGGGAAGGGCGGAATGAATTGTCTTTTATGGAGACCTTTATTACAGAGTCGGACGGATCGCCGGACTGATCAAGCTGCAAAGTGCTGAAATCATACCCAACCTGCTGATCAAGCTTCTTCTCAGGCGCAGCCGCAGATAGGCTGACCACCAGGATCAGCATCGCTATTGATAGACATCTCTTCATGAACTAAACCCCCATTTTTTTAAAAGATACTAATCTATAAGAATATATATTTTTGCGAGGGTAATTGAGTGAGGCAATTGAGAAAAGAGTCATTTGCAAACGCGAAAAATAGTATCACGACTCGGGAGAATGTTATGGCAGAAGAAACAGAAGAACGCCCGAAAAGCGCATAACTGCAGAAAATGCTATGAGCCGGGAAGCATGAAACCCAGCTCATCATCTAGCTCATCATCTCCCAACGCACCTGGTTTACTCGTCCAGGTCGTCCCTGTAGATGGTCTGCTCTCTTCCCGGCCCTACGGATACGGCAGAGATGCAGTTGTCCAGAGTATCCACATAAAGCAGCTCCTCCAGCCGCTCAACATAAGCCCTGGCGTTCTCCGGCAGATCATCATACTCCTTGACCTCGGTTATGTCCTCGGTCCAGCCTTCCATCTCCTCATAGATGGGCTTGCATCTGGCAAACTCCGGCGTGCTCTCAGGTGGATAGCCGATTCTATCGCCATCCAGTTCATATCCGACGCAGATCTTTATGGGGTTGATGCCGGTCAGAACATCCAGCTTTGTGAGAGCAAGCTCAGTATAGCCATTGAGGTGGACGGACTTCAGACCCAGAACGGCATCAAACCAGCCGCAGCGCCTGGCTCTGCCCGTGGTCGTTCCGTATTCTCCGCCCTTTTCCCGCATCAATTCGCCCAGATCGTCCTTCAGCTCGGTGGGCATCGGCCCCTCTCCGACGCGAGTGATATAGGCCTTGATCACGCCGACCACGTTGTCGACCATTACCGGTCCGACTCCCAGGTTGGCGCAGGCGCTACCGGCAGTGGTGAAGCTGGAGGTGACGAACTTCTGTGTGCCGTGAATGACATCAAGGAAAGCTCCCTGGGCTCCTTCCGCGAGAACGCTCCGGTCCTCGGTCAGGGCAATATTAATCTCGCGGGAGACATCTGTCACCCTGTTTTTCAAGCGTCTTCCGATCTCCAAATACTCATCGATGTATGGCGCATATCTGACCACCGTGGGGTCGCCGCCCATATCGGCTATGGCCTTCTCCTTGGCAGGGCCGATCTCTCTGAGCTTTGCCTCCAGGAGGGCCGGGTCAGTGAGATCGCCCATCTGCACCTCCTCGCGAGCGATCTTGTCTACATAGGCAAATCCTATGCCCCTGTTGGTGGTGCCGATCTTCTCAGTCCTGGCCTTCTCACGCAGGCCGTCCAGTTCAATGTGATAGGGCATGATGATGGTAGTCTTGGCATCTATGCCGATGTCGACCTTGATTCCTTCAGACTCCAGCGCCTGGATCTCGCTCCACAGGACTCGGGGATTGAGGACTACGCCCGGACCTATGAGCAGCCTTCTGCCAAAGATCGCGCCGCTGGGCACCAGATGCAGCTTGTACTTCTTTCCGCTGACAACTACCGTATGGCCGGCGTTATCGCCGCCCTGGAAGCGAACCACGACATCGTAGTTCTCAGCCAGCAGATCGATAACCTTGCCTTTGCCTTCATCACCAAATTGTGCACCGGTGAGTATCGTAAACATAAGACTCACTTTAACTCTCACGTAGATAATGATTTTGATGCACATGGTCTGCGATCGCAGCCGTTACGTCCACGCCCAGAGCCTCAAATATTCCTTTGCCGGAAGGCGTTCCGTTAACCTCGATCACCATGAGCCCCTGCTCCGTCTCCAATAAATCCACGCCGCAATAGACGGCCCCAACTGCATTCGCCGCGCTCGCTGCCTTTTCGGCCAGCTCTCGATTCATGGGGCAGGAGGCCGCCCGGCCGCCCCTGGCAAGGTTGCTGATCCACTGCCCGGGAGGAGCCACGCGATAGATGGCTCCCTGGACCTTACCATCGACCACGAAGGCGCGGATATCGCGCGGATTGTCGAGGGGGATAAACTCCTGCAGGTAGACCAGGCCCTGGCTCTCCAGAACGCTCTTCAGCCTGGCGAGGTCTGCCTCGGCTCCGTCCTCCAGTAGAATGATATCTCTTCCTTTGTAGCCGAAGAGAGGCTTGGAGACTGCCTTCTTAAAATCCTGCAGGGCCTTTTCTGCCTCAGTTAAGCTGTTGGTGACCACTGTCTTGGGAGTGGCAACGCCGGCATCCTGCAATGCCCGGGAGGTGGCGAACTTGTTGGCTGCCTTGGCGATGGCCTGAGGAGGATTGATGATTGAGACGCCCCTCTCTTGCAGGGCCTGCAGGACCTCAAAGCGGAAGGCGACATCTCCTGGGCCCTTCCTGCCCAGGTCCCGCACCACCATGGCGTCCAGATCGAGAAGATCAACATCTGTGCAGCGGAAAGACTGGCCGCAGGTTATGGCGGCAGAGAGATCTGAGAAGTTCAGGAAGAATGAGTTTATTCCTTTAGCAGAAAAGGAGGCGAGTAGAGCCTGAGCTGTCCAGTCCAGCGGGTCGGAGACAACGATTGCAGCGCGCATGAGTCGGGATATCGTCAAGATGATATATCACAGTTGCCTTGAGCAAGATCCGGCATGCCTGGGTCCAGCTTGCCTGAATGGCGGTCTAGGCACTTGAGCCACGGCTCTTTTTCCGCTTGCCTTCTCGTCTGCTGCCGCCAGCTTCAGGCCTCAATGCTAAGATTGCAGCCATCTCAGATAGAGCAGTCTCGCAGCTTTTAGCCAATGAGGTCAGGTAGTATTCCAACCAGGGCGTAATGTCGGCATGAGCCCTCTCCTCGTAGTAATCGAGGCCGTTTTTCATGCCCAGAGCCTGACAGTAGCTCTCAAGGTTGCCTGCATACTGCTCCTCCGGGACGAGGAGGCCTGCCAAACTGTAGCCGTCTCTTTCCAGGATATAGTTCGAGCAGAGACGGGCGGTTCTGCCATTGCCTCTGTTAAACGGACAGAGGCTGTAGAGCTGGTACTGCATGATGCCGGCGACGACCGGGACAGGCAGATCACCGCCTCTAGCATCTTCCGCCCAGATTTCCAGAACCGCGATCAGCTCAGGCAGATCCTCGGGTCTGGGAGGAAGATAAGCGATCTCGTCGGGAAAAGAATATTTTTCAGTGATCTTTCTTTTGCGCAGAGGGGTGGGGCGAGATGATTTTCCGGTTATGGCCAGGCGGTGAAAGCGGCAGATGAGCGTTTCGGTGAGAGGCAGAGCCATCTTTGCCCATTGCTCGGCCATCTGGATCGCTTTGCCATAATTTCGGACCGCGATGGCATCATCTTCCTGGCCTTCCAACCTGACCGTCTCATCGGCAATGATCGCTGCCACCTGTTCCAGGGTGACAGATCCTCCTTCCATTGAGGCGGAAGCAAAAGAGGCCCGCACTCTGGCGCGGTCTCGCGGCATTGGCCCTCCGTGCATTGGGAGCGCAACGGTCTCAACCACGAGGCGGACCATCTCGATTCGCTTCAGGCTTCCGCTGATATTGGACGACATTGTAAAATTTGGGTGCCAGACTGGATTGATCATATTGGATGCCTCCTTTTGTTATGCCTGATTTTCTTAATCCTGTTTTTTAGGTTTGCTATTTGTGCACGACTATGTTCAGTGGTGGCAAGATTTAAGGCATTTGGAATTTCTAGCTTCCTGAGAATGAATTTTGAGGACATCAAAGACCACAATGATTTGCAGAAGATATCAAGCGAGTCCATCTGGCAGAACTTTGAGAGATTGGTCGCCTTCATCTTTGAAAAGAACGATTTTCAGGTGGAGATCGGCAAAGTATTGACCTCAAACAAAAAGCGACGGCAGTATGATGTCATTGCCAGGTCGAAGGACAGGACCTTTTTAGTGGAATGCAAGCGGTGGTCAGGCAATCGGTACCGGCTATCCGCCATAAAAAAGGCGGTCGCTGATCATAGGGAAAGGTCGGAGTTCTACAGGAAACTGACAAATAAGCTCGTGTTTCCGATCATTGTAACTCTTATTGAGGAAGAGATACAGGTTTTCGAAGACGTTCCGCTGATTCCCATATTCAGACTCAATTCGTTCCTTGCCGAGGTGGACCGGGGCCTCACCTCTCCGCAGGTTCTGGATGAATCAAATGCATAGGATGAGTCAAATGAATAGTCAGTTGAGAGTCCTCTTAAACCAAATCGTGACGAGGCTTAAGGAAGCGAAAAGGACGACTGCATTTGCCGCGGCGATAATCAAAATGATAGCTGTCGGCAAAGGATAAAGTGGATTGGTGAAAACGAAAAACCCTGTGATCCCGGAGAATAGAAATGATCGGCTAATCCATTTGCAGAGCTTGTCTCCTGAAAAGAGCCTTGATGCAGAGATGAGAGACAGGCACATAAACAGGTATCCGATTCCCTCCAGAGCGCCGGGAAATGAATTTGGATAGGGCATGGCAAAGAGCCATAATTGCAGGCCATCAGTCAAGCCGGAGAGGAGATTATGCATGACAACGACCGCCTGGATGTAATAGCAGGTGCTGATAATAACCGCATACATTGCTGCAAATGCCGCCGCCAGCAGACTGAAGATCTTCCTGTCCTCGCCAGTCAGGGCATGGAGACAGGCCATCATAGTGAAAAAGCAAATTGTCAATAAAAAGCAGGGCAGTATCCAGGCAACGAATGGCTCGGCTTTGAAATTCTCGGCATAGTATTTAATGCCGTGCCAGGGTGCATAGAGTATTGGCTGATATAATCCAAAGGCAATTGAAAACCACAATTCCGTTATGGCAGCAAGAGCGGCTGACCAAAGCCCCAATTTTTGCGCAGTTTCATTCTTTATTATCATAGTCACAGCCCAGTCACATCAGTAAGTCTGAGACTGCTATTTTATAGAGTTAGCGCCTTAAAATCCGGCTGCTTCCCTCGGGAAGCGATACCTTGAAGACCTGCCTGAGGGAATAGTAAAAAATTGATGAGCCAAAATGCGCCCCTGGCTGAAAAGAAAAAATGGATGGCCTTCCCCAGAATCTGGCTGTGGTCATCTGCTTTTATCTCGATCTTGATAGCAATGACCAGTCTGCTGGGGATCTCTTTTGAGGGAACCTATTCCAGAGAGACGAAAGCGTGGGCGGTTCAGGCCGTCGGCCAGGATTATGCGAACCTCTTGGTTGTCATCATCCTCATTGCCAGCACTTACTTTCTGTCGAGAGATTCATTGAGGGCTTATCTTGTCTGGCTGGGCGCTTATATTTATATTATCTATGTGTTCGCAATTTATGCTTTTGCAGTTCATTTTAACTTTCTCTTTTTGATTTACGTTCTGATTTTGGGAGCTTCATTCTTCACGTTGGTCGGCGGATTAAAGGCAGTCGACACGGTAAGCATCGCCGCCGCCCTCAGAAAAAATAGCAGGTCGAGAATGGTGAGCGCGCTTCTCATGTTTATCGCAGTCATGTTCAGCGATTTATGGCTGAGCGAGATTGTGCCCTTTCTTCAGTCAAACGAGGTGCCGCCAGTTCTTATTGAATTGGGGCTGCCGACCAATCCGGTTCACGTGCTGGATTTGGCCTTCATACTGCCCGGAACTATCATCGTCTCCGCGTTGCTCTGGAAAAGAGAGGCATTGGGATTGCTGCTGGCCGTGCCTCTCCTGGTCTTCATGGCGACGATGGGCGCAGGGATAATTGCCATGTTCGTCCTTTCCGCTTCAAACGGTGGGCCAAGCGTTCTTCCCGCCGGGCTGACAATAGGCACGATAATGATTCTTAGCACGTATTTTTCGTATCTGTTCTTGAAGGAGATCAGGGACGATATCGGATTTATGGGTTCTTCGTGATCTTTGTGTCATCGTGATGCAGATTCCGGCTCATCACGCAGACCGCGTCCTCCAGCCCGAAGGCCAGACGAGGGCATTTCTCACCGGCGGGCTTGAAGATCATTGCTTTCTGATCCTCTGGATCGATCCATCCGTCTGCCAGGATGGATAAGGGATTGATGACGAAGATATCCAGATGAAGGCAGCATTTGCCGCAGCGCAGGCAGATCATGATTGCAGTGAATACGGGGAGCGTCTTTATTAATTATTATTGCGATTGGCATTAGCATGAAGATTCTGGTGCCACTGGCAAATGGCTTTGAGGAGATCGAGGCAATAAACGTGATCGACATACTTAGACGGGGTGAGGTGGATGTCGTCACTGCAGGATTGAAAGAAGGCCTGGCAGAAGGCTCTCACAGGATCAGGGTGCTGCCGGATACCACTCTGGACAAGATCGACTGGCGGGACTTTGACGGCCTGGTCCTGCCGGGAGGAGCGCCAGGCTTTGTCAACCTGGGAAATGACGAGCGCATCCTCAATATGGCCAGGGAGATGGATAGAGCAGGAAAGATCGTCGCCGCAATCTGCGCCGCTCCCTCAGTCCTCATCAAGGCCGGAGTTCTGCAGGGCAGGAAGGCCACCGTCAGCCCATCCGGAAAAGCTCAGGTGGAGGCCTGCGCCCATTTCAGCGAAAAGAGGGTGGTGGTGGACGGAAACCTGGTCACCAGCCGCTCGCCTGGAACAGCTCTGGAGTTCGGCCTGAAGCTGGTGGAATTGCTGGCCGGAAAGGAGAAGATGATGCTGGTCAAAGCGCAGACGCTTGCGGTCTGCTGGGACGACTAGAGGAATCTCATGGCAATCGGAATTAATCGCATTTCTGTTAAGGGTTTCAAGTCCCTCGCGGAAGAATGCTCCATAGAGAATTCCGAAAAACCTTATTTAATCGATTTTGGGCTGAGATGCAAAGGCAGCTCGATGTAATGAAGCTCAAGGTGCAAAAGGGAATCATGCAGGATGCCACTTTCATAACATCAGATCCAGGCCATGCCAAAGCAGACACTCCTAGAGGCAATGAATCTAAGACCCGAAGAAGTAAGGATGGGACGTGGGCGAAAAAAGGAAACAAATCCTTCTTCGGCTACAAGCTGCATGATACCATGGATGAGAAATTTGGTTTGGTTAGAAAGATAGAGGTCACAGCTGCCAATGTCCATGATAGTCAAGTAGATTTAGCAGAGAAAGGAGAAGTTCGATATGCGGATAAATGATATTTCGGGGCCAAGACTAAAGGATATGATGCAGCCATGAAAAAAGCAACGCGAGGCCATCCTCTAAATTACAGAGATGAAATGCACAACAGGCGAATCTCCAGTAAAAGGTCACCTGTCGAGAGGTTCTACGCGTTCATTAAGTGTGTCTGCAAGGCAGGGCATGTCGCTGTTACCACAATTCCAAGGGTTAGAGTCAAGATGATAATAACCGGTATCGTTTTCAACGTATATAATCCGAATTCGGCCAAAAGCAAATTAGACGCATAGCGTTAGCTGTCAAAAGAACATGAAAAATTTGATGAAAATAGGAGATTTTGGAGGCAATAACAGAGAAAAGTAGATCGAAAACGTCAAATTATTAACGGAGTTCGTTATAGAAACCATCGACCTCAAGTTAATCGGAATCCTCTACAGGCTCCAAAGTATCGCAAAAAGCAAGATTGGAATCAACCAGAGTACTCTGGCTCAAACGATGATTGAAGAGGTCAACGAAAGTCTCTCTCAGTCGATCAAATGGCACAAGCTGATATTGATTTAAATAGACTGCAACAGATTTCAGACGAGTTCCATATTGAATCGGATAGGCAACTTCTTTGGGAAAGGCTGCTTTGTTGAGGCATCCGCAATTGGGACAGATCTTGCTTTCAGATTTATGCTCGAATACTTCCACGTTGATAGGCGGCAAATCAAATACCTGACGCCGCTCGTAACTTGCCGCTTTTTCATCGCACAGGGTTTGCCACTCGGTTTGCGCTGGCCTTTAATCTTTCTAAAAGTATCTGTAGATGGCGGTTTGCTGCTATTGCGGCTATTCTTATTGATCTGATCCTCCAAAGCTTTTTTTCTCTCTTCCAGTTCAGCAATCCTTGCGGCTTGTTTATTGGTGATTGAGCAAAGGGTTTGCACGAGTGAAACCACAGCTTCAGGGCCGTTCTCATAAACAGCTAAAATATCTTCGCGACTCAACGAGATGGTTACTTCTGATTGAGATGAACTGATGGAATTGTCTAGATAAATTCCCTCCGAAGAGAATTTGATGCGAATTGCGCCCCTCCATTATTGCATTTATATGATATCAGTTAATATTTAAAATTTGGGTTGTAGGCTGCAAATTATGATTCATGATGTTTCTAAAGAAAAATTGGATTTTTATTGGGTGGCTGAATAGTTACGAAATCATAAATAAAAAATGAAAGATAGCCGCTAAATCGACTGAATCTCTTCTTTCGTGGCTATCTTGACCTTCTTTTCTCCCAGCACCTGCTTGGCCCTGGCGATATCATCGACTCTCAGGATGAGCATGGCGCTCTGTGCCTTGGCGGTGACAAAGGCATAAGCATAATCCACGTTAATCTCATTCTGCCCCAGAGTATTCACAATCTCGTAAAGCCCGCCGGGAATATCCTTCATCTCCACAGCCAGCACATCGGTCATCGATACCGTGAAGGCATTTTCCTTCAGGACTTTGTATCCCTTTTCCGGATCATCCAGAACCATGCGAATGACTCCGAAGTCACCTGCCTCTGCAATGGTCAGAGCCCTGATATTCACGCCTGCATCGGACAGCGTCTTGGCGACCTTGGCGGTTCTGCCAGGCCTGTTCTCCACAAAAAGGGATATTTGTTTGATCTCAGACATCTCATAAGCCTCCTACACCTTTCGGTTATCTGTTACTCTCTTGGCTTTGCCCATGGAACGGGGAATTGTGCCCGGCTCAACCAGGTCCACTTCGGCAGCTATGTTCAGCACGCCTTTCAGCTGCTTGGAGATTCCCTTCTTGAGCTTCATCAGGTCCCCGATCTTATCAGAGAAGCCTGCCTGCGTCAGCTCGACGCGCACTGTCATTATGTCCAGCGGCCCCTGCCGATCAACCAGAATCTCCCAGTGGTCTCCAACCTCTGGAATATTCATCAAGACCGACTCCACTTGACTTGGGAAGACGTTTATGCCGCGAATGATCAGCATGTCATCTGTTCTGCCCAGAATTCTCATGATCCGGGGATGAGTCCGCCCGCATTCGCAGGGCTCGCTGTCCATGATTGTGAGGTCTCCGATGCGGTAGCGAATGAGAGGCAGAGCAAACTTGTGCAACGTGGTGAAGACCAGCTCTCCGGTCTCGCCGTCCTCCACCGGCTCGCCGGTCTTGGGATCGAGGACCTCAATCAAGAACATGTCCGCCCAGACGTGAATGCCCTTTTTGACATGGCACTCTGTGAACAGCGGTCCGGAAATCTCGCTGGTGCCGTAGATATCAATAGCGCTGATCCCTGTCGCATCCTCGATCCTCTTCCTGGTCTCCAGAGACCAGGGCTCAGCTCCGAAGATGCCTACCTTGAGTTTCGTATCCTTCTTGATGGATACGCCCATCTTCTCCGCCACCTCCATGATATGCAGGAAGTAGGATGGAGTGCTGGCGATGGCAGTCGTGCCCAGATCCTGCATCAGCTCGATCTGGCGCTCAGTGTTCCCCGTGCCGATCGGAAGGACTGCCGCTCCGATGCGCTCCGCACCATAGTGCAGGCCCAGGCCTCCCGTGAAAAGGCCATAGCCGTAAGCCACCTGCACCACATCGTCCCTGCCCAGGCCGACGGAGGTGAGGGCCCGGGCCAGTGACTCGGACCATGTCTCGATATCGCCCTTGGTGTAACCGACTACGGTGGGCTTTCCAGTTGTGCCGCTCGATACATGATAGCGCACCACCTGGCTTTTAGGAGCGCTGAACATGCCTGTGGGATAGTTGTCCCTCAGGTCCACCTTCCTGGTGAATGGCAGCTTGGTGACATCGGCAAGAGTGCGGATGTCGCTCGGCTGCACACCCGCCTCTTTGAACCTCTGCCGGTAGAATGCAGAATGGTCATAGACATATCTTACCACGGATTTGAGCCGATCTTCCTGAAGAGCATGCAGGTCTTCAAGAGGCATGCGCTCAATATGCGGATCCCAGTAACCGGACATTGATGATCAACCTCTTACCATGACGAATAAGATAGATAAAAAGCAATCGATTCTCGCCTCACTTTTTTTCAGATTCATAGGATGCCGCAGTCAGCTTTTCCAGCCTGTGGAGCAATCTCTCACCATCGGGTGTGGTCTTGTAGACGCCCTTTTTTGCTTCCAGAACGAGGTTGTGAAATTTCAGCCATTCCACGAACTCGCTGGCCTTCTGAAAATTCAGGTTCGATTTGTAAGTTATCTGCGTCTTTCTCATATCCTGGCCCAGGCACAGGAAGAGAATGTCTTTCATGATATCCAGCTTGTCCCGCCTCTGCAATCTCATCGCCTCAGGTAATCCTGGCCACCGCCGAGACTTCGTCTCCCGGCTTGACATTCATGATGCGTACACCCTGCGTGGAGCGGCCCTGCACCCGAATCTCTCCGGCTGGGATGCGGATCACAACGCCCTCCTTGGTGGTGATCAGAAGCTCGTCGTCTTCTGAGACCGTGGTTGTGCAGCAGACGAAGCCTTTCTTGGCATCGATGTTCTTGACGCCCTTTCCTCCCCGCCTCTGGGGGGGATACTCCTCCAGCTCTGTCCTTTTGCCATAGCCCTGACTGGTGATGGTGAGCAATGTGAAATTGGCATTGGGCCGGATCACATCCATGCTGATCAGCTCGTCACCCATGTTCAGGTTTATGGCCTTCACGCCCATAGTCCCGCGATTGGAGGCCCGAACATCATCTTCCTTGAAGCGAATGGCTTTGCCGAACTTCGTGGCCACGAGCAGCTCTTTGCTTCCGTCCGTGAGCCTGGCTGAGACCAGGCTGTCTCCCTTCAGGTTTACGGCCTTGATGCCACCCTTCCTGGGATTGGAAAACGCCTGCAAAGGCATCTTGACGATGCTTCCGCTTCGGGTTACCAGGACTATGAATCCGGACTCAAAGCTCTTTACCGGTATCGCACCGGTGATCTTCTCATCCGGCTCAAGCTGCAAAAGATTGACAATGGACTTGCCCCTGGTCGCTCTACCCAGGGACGGAACCTCGTAGACTTTGAGCCAGTGGGCCTTGCCCTTGTCTGTGAAGAAGAGCAGATAGTCCTTGGTGGAGGCGGTAAAGACATCGGTTACAAATTCCTCGCTCTTGGTCTCAGCGCCGATGACTCCCCGCCCGCCGCGCCTCTGGCTGCGGTAGGCGGTGAGAGGCTGGCGTTTGATGTATCCGGATGAGGTGATGGTCACTGCCACCTCCTCCTCCTGTATGAGGTCCTCCCTCGATACCTCGCCCTCCGCCTCGACGATATGGGTGCGCCGCTCATCCCCGTAGGTCTTGATGAGATATTCCAGTTCGTCCTTGATTATGCTCAGGATCTCCAGGTTGCTGGAGAGGATCTTTCTCAATTTGGCTATGAGCTTTTCCAGCTCCGCGGCCTCTGAGACTATTTTCTCCTGCTCGAGGCCCGTGAGCCTCTGCAGTCGCATATCCAGAATGGCCCTGGCCTGTTCTTCGCTGAGAGAGAAGGCGGAAATCAGGCTGTCTTTGGCCTCCACTGGCGAATGCGCCGATTTGATTATTCTTATTACCTCATCGATGTTCCTCAGAGCGATGAGCAGGCCAGCCAGGATATGGGCTCTCTTTTCAGCAGCATCAAGCTCGAACCTGGTGCGCCTTTCAATGACAATGGACCGGTAGTGAATGTACTGCTCGAGTGTCTCCTTCAAGGAGGCTATCTTGGGCTGGCCGTCGATCAGGACCATATTGTTGATGCCATAGCTGGTCTGAAGAGCGGTGTGTTTGTACAACTGATTGAGCACCACATGGACATTAAATCCGCTCTTGACCTCCACCACCACGCGAATGCCGTCTCTGTCCGACTCGTCCCTCAGATCGGATATTCCCTCCAGATGACCGCCTTTGACCATCTCGGCCATATCCTCGATGAGCTTGGCTTTGTTCACCTGGTAGGGCAGCTGGGTGAAAATGATCCGGGTGCTTCTCGTCCCTTCCTCGATCTCAGATACGGCCTTTATCAGGATGCTGCCTTTGCCGGTTTGATAGGCGGCCTCAATTCCCGCCCGGCCCACAATGTAGGCTCCTGTGGGAAAATCGGGACCCGGCATGATGCGCATCAGATCGGAGAGTGTAGACTGGGGCTCGTCTATGAGGAGAATGATGGCCCTGCACAGCTCAGTCAGGTTATGAGGCGGAATATTGGTCGCCATGCCTACGGCGATTCCGGTCGATCCGTTGAGCAGAAGGGCGGGCAGCTTTGCCGGAAGCACCACTGGCTCCTTCAGGGAGCCGTCGTAATTAGGGATGAAATCCACTGTATTCTTCTCGATGTCCGCCAGCAGCTCCCCGGCGATCTTGGAGAGGCGAACCTCGGTGTAACGCATGGCCGCAGCAGGGTCGCCGTCTATGGAACCGAAGTTTCCCTGGCCGTCGATAAGGGGATACCTCATGGAAAATGGCTGGGCCATGCGAACGATGGTCTCATAGATAGCCGCGTCTCCGTGGGGATGGTACTTACCCATGACATCTCCCACCACGCGGGCGGACTTCTTGTAAGGCTGATCGTGGGTCATGCCCTGCTCATTCATGGCGTGCAGTATGCGCCGGTGAACCGGCTTGAGGCCGTCGCGTACGTCGGGCAAAGCTCGACTCACGATCACGCTCATAGCATAATCAATGTAGGAGGATTTCATCTCCTCAGTGATGTTAACCAAAACTTCTGTCAAAGCCACCTCAAACATCAAGATTCTTTACATATTTGGCATGCGTTTCTATGAACTCCCGCCTTGGCTCCACCTGGTCGCCCATGAGGATGGTGAAGATGCGGTCTGCCTCCACAGCATCTTCCAGAGTCACCTTCAGCATGGTCCTCTTCTCTGGGTCCATAGTGGTCTCCCAGAGCTGCTCGGAATTCATCTCACCCAGGCCCTTGTATCTCTGAATGGCCGGTTTGGCCAGGCCCTTGACCAGTTTGTTGAGCTGATCATCCGAGTAGGCATAGCTGACCGCCTTTCCCTTTTTGACCTGGTAGAGAGGCGGCTGGGCGATAAAGACATACCCGGCATCTATGAGCGGCTTCATGTACCGGTAGATGAATGTCAGGAGCAGGGTGCGAATGTGAGAGCCGTCCACATCGGCATCGGTCATTATTACTATCTTGTGGTATCTGGCTTTAGAGATATCGAAATCATCGCCGATGCCTGTGCCGAAGGCCACAATCATATTGCGAATCTCGGCGTTCTTGAGGATCTTGTCCAGCCTCGCCCTCTCCACATTGAGGATCTTGCCGCGCAGGGGGAGAATGGCCTGAAAATGGCGGTTTCTGCCCTGTTTAGCGCTATTGTGAACGAATACGCCGCTAGCCAGCGCGAAATTATGAGTATGCGGCACTTCGATATCGTACACATCCCTACGATCTTCGACAAGTTCGATTGAGATAATGCGATGGTTATATCTTCGAATCGCTTCAGCAGCGTTATCCTCTGTAATACCCGGTTGCGCTGTGTTTGAAAGCTTGCGGTAAAGCGGCATCAAAGAATCGTCTGCAGTCAGTTTGCTCGCAACTTTATAGCTGCCATCGCGCAGCATGAAGCGGTGATCCGGTGTGCAGGTAATCGCTTCGCCATTGTCAAGCGTGATGCGGACGACTGGCGCGTTCTGCTTAGTGATACGGGCATGCTGCATGCGCTCCAGGCCTATGGTGCCATCCTTGCGAATGGTATAGCAAAAGTGCTCCTTGCCCTCCGCTTGCTCAACCATCAACTCTTCGAAGCTCAGGTTACGACCGTCTGCAAGCGCCACTTTGGTGTCTCCAGAAAAACACCCTCCTGCCGATTCTCCCTCCACAATATAAATCTCGCATTTGGATGGATCGTTATTGGAGCAGTCTGCCAATTTTCCCGGCAGCCCTCCCGAGCCCAGGGCATTCTTGCGCCTTGTCAGCTCCTTTGCCTTCCTCGCGGCCTCACGAGCGCGCAGGGCGTCGCCTGCTTTCTCCACAATGGTCGTCGCCACAGTGGGATTTTCCTCGAAGAACTCTGCCAGGCCCTCGGAGACCATGGACTCGACTATACCCCGTACAGAGCTGTTTCCAAGCCGGGTCTTGGTCTGGCCCTCAAACTGGGGATCGGGGAGCTTTACACTGATGACCGCTACCAGACCCTCGCGCAGATCGTCTCCACCCAGTTTGACCTCACCTTTGAAGAGCTTATTGTCCCGAGCGTACTCATTGACCGTCTTGGTAAGAGCAGAGCGAAATCCCATGAGATGAGTGCCGCCCTCACGGGTGTTGATGTTGTTGGCATAAGAGAAGATGCTCTCGCTGTAGGAGTTATTGTATTGCAGGGCGACTTCAACGGAAGTTGTATCCTTGCTGCGCGAGAAGAAGATTGGCTGCTTGTGCAGAGCTTCTTTGTTGGTATTGAGAAACTCCACGAAGGAGCTTATGCCACCTTCGTAGCAGAAGTCATTCTCCTTGTCCGTTCTCTCGTCTTTAATCGTGATCCTCAGGCCGCGATTGAGAAAAGCCAGCTCCCGCAGCCGGGAGGAGAGTGTGTCAAAATTGAATTCGGTCTCCTCGAAGATGGTCCCGTCTGGCTTGAAGGTGACTGTGGTGCCGGTGTGTTCGGAGTGTCCGCGAACCTTTACGTCCGAAGCCACATTGCCGTGCTCATATCGCTGCCAGTAGACCCGACCGTTCCTGGAGACCTCCACCTCCATCCACTCGGAAAGAGCATTGACCACTGATACGCCCACGCCATGCAGACCCCCTGAGACGCTGTAGGACTCATGGTCGAACTTGCCGCCCGCATGCAGGACGGTCATGACGATCTCGAGAGCCGGACGGTTGAACTGGGGATGATTATCCACGGGAATTCCGCGACCATCATCAGCAACAGAGACGCTGCCGTCTGGGTGGATGATCACATTTATCTCTTTGGCGTAACCTCCCAGAGCCTCATCCACGCTGTTGTCCACGACCTCGTAGACCAGATGGTGCAGCCCCAGGATGTCTGTGCTGCCTATGTACATTGAAGGCCTGCGCCTGACTGCCTCAAGGCCTTCAAGAACCTGAATTTGGCTCGCATCGTAGCTCGGTGCTTTGCTCAAAACTGATTAAGCCTCCTGAATAATTAGGACTGTAACTAAATAGCCTGAGACGATATAAGCTTTTCCCTAAAATATATCTTAGAATTTATCTAAACATTAATTGCAATGCCCCATATGGAATGGTTGGGATGGATCTGGGGATCTACTCGTCTTCTTGCCGGGAAGCGACCCGCCGTTTCAAAGCCGAAACCCTTCAAAAAATAATAGACAAGTAGTTTCCCAAGATTCAAAAAGGCATTTTAAGCCAAGGTCCGGATTCGAACCGGAGTGGTAATGCTCTGCAGGCATTTGCGTAGCCGCTCCGCCACCTTGGCAAGCCGTGTTGGCGTCCGGTAACATTGTCGATCTGATTTAAACCTTTATCGGTTGAGCGCATCATTTGGGCGGCAATCCTGGCAGAAAGCCTAATGCCATAAACATCAGAAATGTTATATTGTTGCAGGGGCAAACCAATTAGAAAAAATGGCGATCATTCTCGGTCGATAGGATCGGACTGCTGGAGTTAATATATGAAAGAAAGTAGTAATGTTGCATCTATGGCGGTGTTGATTTCTGCAATTTTTTTTTCGTTGATCACAATTGCTCTGTGCGCACCAGATGATAATGGAACAGACCGGTGGAAAGGCCAGGAAGCAGACCTGCTGCTCCTCAACGGCACAATTTATACCGTAGACAAGAAGGTCGATTGGGATAAACAGCCTGAGCAGGCCCTGGCCATATCCAGCAATAAGATCGCCTACGTGGGAAACGATTCCGGCGCCCTGGGCCTCATCGGACGGAAGACCCGAATAGTTGATCTCGCTGGCAAGATGGTTCTGCCCGGATTCATTGAGTCGCACGCCCATCCGAGTGGCGCAGCTCTTCTCCTTGCTGGAGTGAGCCTGTTTAATGCCACAACCGGCGAGGGCTACCAGAAGCTGATAAAAGAATACGCGCAGGATCATCCCAACGCCAGCGTCATCCGCGGCTTCGGCTGGAACCATCCTGCTTTCGGCGCGAAAGGGCCGGGAAAGGAACTGCTCGATTCGATAGTGTCAGATAGGCCGGTGGCCCTTTTCGCACTGGATGGCCATTCCCTCTGGGTCAACTCCAAAGCTCTTGAGATGGCGGAGATCACCAACAAGACCCCGGACCCGGCAGGCGGCATAATTGAGCGCGACTTTTTGGGCGACCCCTCCGGAACCCTGAGAGAGACATCTGCCGCATCTCTGGTCTTAACCAGGCTTCCGCCCATAAGCGAGAATGAGACTAAGCAGGGCATGATGAGGATACTCGATCTCGCCAAGGGACTGGGAATTACCACCATCCAGGATGCGGGCGTCTTCAGCGAGGGCATATTGAAGTCATACTCCGCTCTGGAGAATGAGGGAAAGCTCGATGTGCGAATAAAGGGGGAGCAGGTATGCGATCCCGGACTAGGGCCCAAGCAGGTCCCATCTCTGATCTCCGAGAGAGAGAACTATTCTTCGGGCCTTGTGCAGATGAAGACGGCAAAGCTGCTGCTGGACGGGGTGGTCGAGGGCCATACCGCCTGGCTACTGGAGCCTTATGCAGACCGGCCAAATTTCAGGTCGTCGCCCATCTGGGGCCTGGAGGCATTCAATGGAACCATTGCCGCTCTGGATAAAGCCGGATTTCAGATTGAGGTTCATGCCATTGGCGACGGAGCTGTCCGAATGGCCCTTAATGCCTACCAGAGGGCCCAGAAGGAAAACGGCAAGAGGGACTCAAGGCATAAGATTGCCCATGTAGTAGTAGTATCGGCCGCAGACCTGCCGCGCTTTGGCGCTCTGGGAGTCATACCGGTGCCCTCTCCTAACTGGTTCTACTATGACGCCACCTTTGAGCAGAATAATCTCGCTTACCTAGGACACGAGAGGGCAGAGCACATGATGCCCATGAAGAGCCTCATCGAGAATGGAGCGACCGTTGCCATCGGAACCGATTTCCCGGCCTGTGGAGACCTGCCCACCTTCAATCCCCTCGATGAGATCAGGACTGGGGTGACCAGACTGCCGCTGCCCGAGGACAGCAATATCACCAAGCCCTACTGGCCTGAGGAGAGGGTCGACCTCAAGACGATGATCGAATGCGCCACGATCAGAGGGGCATATGCCTGCTTCATGGAAAACGAGACCGGATCGCTGGAAGAGGGCAAGCTGGCGGACTTGATTGTGATCGACAGAGACCTGTTCCGGATGTCGGCTGAGGAGATCAACAAAGCGGAGGTGTCGACCACGATACTGGAGGGCAGAGAGGTCTTTGGAGCCTTCGGAGAGAATGATACTGTCTCACTTGCAAACTCACTGGAGGCGGACGGGCTGGATGGGCTGTCAAAGGCCTATTATGACCTGTTCAAGGATGTGGCCAGGGAAGACATCGCCCAGGCAAACGGCCTGCTGGAAGTGCTGGCGAGAGGTGGCTGAAGGGCTGTCTGGGAGGAGAATAGGTTCGCAAGGAACATTTTATATGGTTAGCCCGCCTTTCCCGTGCCTGAATTATTATGGTCCTGGAAAACTTAGGCGGGTCGCTGCGCAATGCCCTGAAGAAGATTGCGTCGGCGAATAGGATAGACAAGGCCCTGGTGGATGATGCCGTGCGGGAGATTCAGCGGGCGCTCTTGCAGGCGGATGTGAATGTCAAGCTGGTGATGGCTCTCTCCACCACCATCAAAGAGAGGGCACTCAATGAAAAACCTGCTCCTGGCATGAACCCGCGCGAGCACGTCATCAATATCGTCTATCAGGAGCTTATCAACCTGGTAGGCCGGGGCAGCGAAATCCCCCTGAAAAAACAGAACATCATGCTCGTGGGGCTGCAAGGATCGGGAAAGACCACCACAGCGGCTAAGCTTGCCACATTCTTTCAGAGAAAGGGGCTGAGAACGGCGGTCATTTGCGCCGATACCTTTCGTGCCGGAGCCTATGACCAGCTGAAAGCACTCTGCGAAAAGCAGGGGATCTTCTTTTACGGCGACAGGGGCAATCCGGATGCTCCAGCTGTGGCAAGAGCTGGCCTGGATGCCGCCAAAAGGTACGACGTTCGCATCGTCGATACTGCAGGCAGGCATGCCCTTGAGGGCGACCTGATCCAGGAGATGAAGGACATTCACGCCGTGGTCAATGCCGAGCAAAAGCTGCTGGTGATGGATGCCGCTTTAGGCCAGCAGGCTTCAGAGCAGGCGCGGGCCTTTAATGAAGCGGTGCAGATCACGGGAGTGATCATCACCAAGCTTGACGGCACCGCCAAGGGCGGAGGCGCTCTGTCCGCAGTCGCAGAGACCAGGACTTCCGTCGCCTTCATCGGCACGGGCGAGACGCCAACGGACCTGGAAAAGTTCGAAGCGGACCGATTCATCTCACGGATGCTGGGAATGGGCGACATCAAGACGCTCATTGAGAGGGCCCAGGAGGTGCAGACCGACACCCAGGTGGATGTCGATTCGCTCATGCGGGGCAAGTTCACTCTGAAGGATATGTACCACCAGATGGAGGCCATGAACAAGCTAGGACCCCTAAAGCAGATCATGCAGATGCTGCCCATGGGCGGCCTGGGGCTGGACATCTCTGACAAAGAGTATCAGATGACCAAAGACCGCCTGGACAAGTACCGGGTGATCATGGACTCCATGACCGCCAAGGAGCTGGAGGACCCAAAGATAATAACCGCGTCCCGCATCAAGCGCATATCCCTGGGCAGTGGCGCCACTCCGGATCTGGTCAGGGAGCTTCTCAAGTCCCATCAGGCCATGCAAAAGGCAATCAAAGGCATGAGGGGTGGGGCGGGCAAGATGAATATGAAGCGGCTCATGAAGAGATTTGCTCCCGGGTCAAAGCCGGGTGAAGCATAGACAGCTAGAGAGCGCCGCAGGAGAAGGCGCTCAGCTTTCCCACCTTCCCTCAGCAGTCTCCTTTAGCAGTCTGCCATCAGGCATTTCCAGGCGGCAGTCTCCCAGGACGGTGCTGCCTTCGGTTGCCAGATCGAGCTTGTAGATCTCTCCGCCCTGAGCTGTTATCTCAAGAGAGAGCTTGCCAGCCATTATCTGCCCCACCGCCTCCACCGGAGCGGTTGCGCTGCCGGACGTAATATTTCCCTTGCCAGTGACGCGACCATCATTTTGGGCGAGACGCAGGGAGATGCTGCTATTGTCGGAGAGGTTCAGATAGATCCGGCTGGCATTGCCTTCTTTCGCATCGGAGACTGCCGCCGTCTTAAGGGGGTAATCATCGCTGAGAAACTGATCATAGCCATTCATACCGAGATCCATGGCCGGGTCGCTCAGAAAGTCGTAGGATGCTCCCAATGAACAGCATTTGGCTGCTGCCGGTGAGCCGGCAGCAAGCAATGCCACCAATAACGCAATCAAGCCTCTCGTCCTTTATCCCTCGTTTATTGATTATTTGCGCTCTGCGCCATCTTTCCCACCCATGCCCCGGAAGTAGCACTGGGACTTATGCTTTTGCCGAGAGCCGTCGCCTGGCTCTTCTTGGATGCGAAAGCGATGCGACCGGTCAATGTTCCCGATTCCCTCGATTGCCCACTGGAAATGAAATCATACTCTCCCGCAAGAGACTCGCCCGAAACTGAGAGCTTGAGACGGAAGGCCTGCCCGGCGTCGATCGCTGATACGAATATGGTCGGTCTGTCCCCGGCCACCGAACCGGAAGCAGTTACAGACTGGTTGTTCCGGCCTGAAGCCATCTGGCCTGCACCATAGATGAGATCGCCCTGCTGATACATCTGCAAATCCAAATGCCTGATCCCGCCATCCTTCAGATCGAGAGACCAGCTGCCGGTGAGATTTGCCTGCGACGATCCGGAACCCACGGGAGCTGCGGAAATCGGTCCCTTGCCCACGGTCAAAGCGGGAATTATCCCTGTGCCGGTGCTCACCGTGCCCATGTAGCCCTGGCCAAAAGCACTGGCGACGAGGCTCATGAATAGCAGTAGGATGATAGCGGAGTTCTTTGCCATAATGCAATCCCATCGAGACTCATTTGATATAAATATCATGCCTTCATAGTATTGAGAACACAAGTCTTGCGGTTAGCATCGTTGACCTGGAGAGAAAAACATGAAGCCATTTGCATTATTTGTAGCGGCCATACTTCTCATGGCCGGCCTGTCTTTGCCCACCCTGGCCCTGGAATCAAAGTTCTTCACAATCGCGCAGAAGACCATTTCTCTGGACATGGGTCCCAGCTTCGAGATGACAAAAGGGGAATTCAATACCAGCAGCAACGGAATGGTCCAGCAGGAGTTCCTGATCATTGACACTGCCACGCCCGGAGCAGCATTCATCTCCGTCATGAGCATTTATGATGATATCATGAGCAAAATGAGCGGCGACGCGCTCTCCGAGCTTCTGCTGATGGGAGGAATCACCGGATTAGAGGAAAAAGGTGAAAGAGAGATCGGCAATTGGACGGCAGTAGACCATCTGGGAAAGAATGTGACCATTCATACCATTAGCACCGGGGATGAGCGCATTGAGATGCTGGGCGGCAGATACGATATGGCTGTCTGGAACCTGGATGGCACCACTTATGCGGTATTGGTATCGCTGCTTGATCAGAATAATACCACCCAGATCATCAAGACCCTGGCAGTCAGTTAGGCCGATCACCTTTCTGATACTATTCTTTTTTATTCGTTTTTTATGCCAACTTTTTTCGTTAGGGTCATGTCATAATAATAGCTAAATATCAAAAATAGTTTAATTATTTCCGGGGATAAGAATGGATATAGATTCGAGAGTTTTAATCATATCGATCCTGGCAATGGGATTTATTAGCGCGATTGCAACTTGCGGGGCAATTGAGACTGGCATTCCCGTGATGAAGACGGGCAATCTATCTGTTGACCTGGGATCTGATTATGTCTTCAAGGAGCCATCCAATGAGAGCAGCGGGACGAATCCCTCCGGAATTGGCATTGAGATTGACAATATCAAAGATCCCGAGGCATTCAATGCCGTGTTGACCATTTCACCAAAATCCACAGAAAATATTTTCCTGAGCACGATGATAATGAGCATCCTCGAAATGGGCGGCGCACAAGAGATTGATAATTTGACTCTTACAGACAGCAATGGACAGAATGTCACCCTCCATGCCTTCAGTACCACAGAGAACATGGCAACAAAAGGCAATGAGATGTTCTTTGCCATCTGGGATCTGGACAGCCTGAACTCTTGCACCCTGATATCAACATTTGATGAAGAGACAAGCAAGAGAATTGTGCATACCCTTACGCTCAGAGCGTGAGTCTCTAAGGCACCTCTTTTTTTTATCCTTTTCCATCTTTTTGGATGTTTTCGCCCTGGTACACACCGGAATAGACCTTCTCCGCCTCTTTTCCCAGACGCAGGAATAACAGTTGCATGAGGCGGGCGTTCTTCCTTAGCCTGAGGCCGTGGGGATTGCTGACCACCAGCAGGCTCTGGCTGCGTCCCCGGTAGCCAGGGTCCCAGAGGGCCGTTTCTAGGCTGGCCCCGCAGCGCAGAAGAGTGGATCGGGGGCGGGCCAGGGCGGCTACATCACGGGGAATGCTGACAATCTCATTGAATGTCACCAGGTAAGAGCCGGCCGCAAGACTAATCCAGCCGGTTGAATCGAAATCCATAGGCTCGGTTCTGGGCAGAACTCGCTCATTGTTATCAAAAGCCACTGCTCCGGAACTGGCAAATCGCTCAATCTTTTGCAGCGTCAGCTCCATGCCGCACATCTGGGTCTGCGTCTTTGGATCAATCATGGACTCCACGAGTGCCTGGGCCTCGCCGCCAGTAAGAATGGTCATCTCTAATACACCTGCAAAGCTCTATTAACCATCAAAGATAACTTGCTTGCGGGTGCTAAACCTTGTTCGAACTGCTATTCCTGCCCCTGACCGTCGTCATCCTGCTGCTCATCCTGGTCGCGCCTCTCATCGTCGTCTACCTGTTTCTGCGCATCTCCGAGACCGCCTTTCAGATCGTGGGATTCTCCCACTGGCATGCCACCCTGGCAGTCTTCGGCTCAATCCTGGGAAGCCTTGTGGACATTCAGCTCATTGAGAAGCCCATATCGTCCTATCCGGATTGGTACATCTCTTTGCTGAGCCTGACAGGAATAGATGTCCCCACCACATTTCATCCCCTGTACCTGGCAGTAAATCTGGGCGGCTGCATCATACCTTTGATCATCTCCTTGCATCTCTTATCGCGCGGCCAGGTCAGCCTTAAGAAGTCTCTGCTGGGAATGGCAGTGGTGGCAGGCATCACCTACTGGGCCGCCCAGGCGGTTGCCGGCGAGGGCATCGTCCTGCCGGTCTGGCTCTCGCCTCTTCTGGCCGCAGCCATGGGCCTTCTCCTGGCAAACGGCTTTCGACGCGCTCCCCCCCTGGCCTACATCAGCGGCACCCTGGGAACGCTGGTTGGGGCCGATCTGCTCAGCCTGATGACTCCGGGAATACTGCCAGCCCTCTCCCCGCTGGATCTGCACCAGACAAAGCCTCTGACACTCTCCATCGGTGGTGCGGGGGTATTTGATGGCATCTTCCTGACGGGAATCATTGCAGTTCTCTTTGCAGCCGGAATCGTCTGCCTCCTGGGAGGAAAATGCAGGGAAAAAATATGAGGAAATGAAATGAATCACCGACCAGTAACAGTGATATGCATAGTGCTGGCATTCTCCATAATAGTAATGGCGGGCGCTGCCAATTATATGTACGAGAAGGCATCCGTTCAAGGAACAGGATACAAAAACCTCGAGAGGATCGTCTCCACTCAGCATGGATTTAACGGTTCCAAGCTTGTTGAAAAGCAGTCAGGCAGCGGCAACATTATTGCCGATAAGACTGAGCTTGAGGCGGAGAGGCAGATCGGCAGCAGATGCGGTGGGGCTTACGCAGCAGTGGTCTCCATCTGGAAGGATTCGGATGAGCCTGACTGGCCGAAGGAGATTGGAGACGACTATGGAGATTTTGGTCCATGGGGCCCTCCCATCTACTGGGATGACTTCCTGCCATACCATATCAAGTTCAAGTACAGGAAATGGCCGACCGGCTTTGGTCCCACGGATTATATCAACTATACTGCAGAGCAGGAGCAAGAGTACATGCCCGTCTCCTATCAGACCGGCACTTACGATCAGAAATGGACGGATAAGCTCTGTGTGCAAAACTACAGGATAGGCGCCGCCATGACCGAGATGTACACCCATGCTGAGCATCTGCAAAGAAGCTCTGAGATAAAGACCAGAGGCTATTCAGACAACAATACATCGATATATTTCAAAGCAACATCTGCTAATGCAATGCGCTATTGGGCCGTCAGATATCCGCCTGTGCCCTGCTGCACCGGCGTCCTTGAAGCCAACCTCAATAGCAATGTGATAGGCGTAGCTCACATTGGCTGGATCTCCCGCGATCCAAACGCTGACGATAAGCTCAGGGGACGCCATGCTGAGTACGGCAGATCTGTCGAGGACCTGACTGGTGTCTTCTCCATCGAGAAGTTCATCCAGCTCTGGGGCAACTCCACCTGCGGCGCGATCAGCGTCAACTGGCTGCCCTGCACATGATTGGCAGATATAGAGATTCCTAAAAAGAGCGGGAATGGGACGTCATCCCTTCTAGCCCGATTATGGATCGGAGAGATACTGGAGCACAAATGGCGTTCCAGGATAATTGTTATCGATTGTGCCGAGCGAGAAATCCTTGCCGAAGTGATATTGAGGCCCGTACTTGGGAATGACGATTCCATTCCTGTGATTCATGATATGAGCGCCCACCGGACGATAATCAAGCACCAACGGATAGCTCGGCGTTCCGCGGGACAGAGAGATTGCCGGAATGCTGGGAACCACGCAAACTGATGTTGCGCGAATGCTCGCTTGAGGCGGCATGCAGACTTGAGACTCCGGTGGTTTGGGAGATGGCTTTAGAGCAGGAATTCCTTTCACATCTATTGCCACGGTGTTGCTCTTCTTGCCATTGAGCAGATAGTGCAGCACATGCCTTCCGGGTGCTTTTGCCAGGAAGGGCAGACGATCTTTGCACAGGAAATAATGGGAGTATTCACAAACGTTTCCATCTGGCTGCTGGTCATAAAGCACTCCCTCGCCTTCTTTTGGCGTCAGGACGATGAGATAAGCAGCCGAGCCCACGTCAACTTCCAGATGCTTGGTCCAGCCGCCGCATGCCTCCTCAATGCTCAGGACGTTTGAAGCTGCCTGAGCAGCAGAGCAGGATAGCAGCATGGCCGCGATTAATATTACTATTTTTATCTTCATTGCATATCCCTCAGACCATTATTCTGATCTCAACAATTGATTATAGATGTAGCTCATACTATTTTAAAAATTGTGGTGCAAGTATATTTGCGTTTCTGAAAAGATTTCATCACCTCCATCAAACTACACCGCACCGGCGGTGGGCTCACCGCCCGATGGCTGCCGGCGGGGCCCATCTTTTGGCATCCATTGCCAGATTGCGCAGGCTCCGGTCGCCAATAATCCTGTCAGATAGAATTTTATATTTAAGATGCATAGACCTAATGGAACAGGACTGTGCAGCCCTTTAAATTGAGGCAGCAGTGCAAAAGGAGATTGGTGGGAGTCAACTACCACGGCCTGAAGGTCGTGGCTTGCAACTACGATAATGTTGTGTAGCATTTGGCTGGTTGACAAGACAGCCTACTCAGGCAAGATATACCTGCCTGAGCAATATTTCGTGAAGCGTTGAGGTCAGCATGGAGTTCAAAACCACATTTACGGCAACAAAAAGCAGAGCCTTCGCGGTTCCCTTTGTAGGTATGTCCACAGTTAGAGCACTTCTGAGAAGTGTATCTAGCATCCACAAGAAGAACATACTTGCCAAGAGCCTCGGCTTTGTAGCTGATAAACTGCTCAAGCTGGTAGAAAGACCAGTT
>Ga0209098_1001055_pt1 | contig 27461 bp, 23 predicted proteins | sample AD_JPNHW1_MetaG_FD_184429 | JGI IMG/M metagenome (GOLD analysis project Ga0209098, IMG submission 184429) | Active sludge microbial communities of municipal wastewater-treating anaerobic digesters from Japan - AD_JPNHW1_MetaG (SPAdes) (version 2) | ecosystem: Engineered > Bioreactor > Anaerobic...
GTAGTTCTGAACATCGGTCAGGCTGCCTGCATCGGTTACTGTGACCGTAAAGTTGTATATGTTGTTTGAACCGTTGTCTGTCGGTGTTTCATAATCCGGGCTGGCTTTCCAGGTTACAACACCTGTGTTGGCATCGATGTTGAACAAAGCTGCATCGGCACCGCTCAGGCTATAGGTTAATCCACTGCCTTCTGTGTTGGTATCATCGGTTGTGGTTACGTCGGTAATATTGCCGGTTCCATTTTCGGCATAGTTTGATGCTACATCGTTGCCGCTGTTGGTCGTGATAACCGGTGCTTCGTTTACATTGGTTACCGTAATGGCATAGTTCTGTACATCGGTCAGGCTACCGGCATCGGTCACCGTGACTGTAAAGTTGTATACGTTATCTGTGCCGGCATCCAATTTGTTCTCATAGTCAGGGCTGGCTTTCCAGGTTACCACTCCGGTGTTGGCATCGATGTTGAACAAAGCTACATCAGATCCTGTGATGGTGTACAAAAGGCCACTGCCTTCTGTATTGGCATCATCGGTTGTGGTTATATCAGTAATATTGCCGGTTCCGTTTTCGGCATAGTTTGATGCCACATCGTTGCCACTGTTGGTCGTGATAACAGGGGCTTCGTTTACATTGGTCACCGTGATGGCATAGTTCTGAACATCGGTCAGGCTACCTGCATCGGTTACTGTGACCGTAAAGTTGTATATGTTGTTTGAACCGTTGTCTGTCGGTGTTTCGTAATCCGGTGAAGACTTCCAGGTCACAACACCTGTGCTGGCATCAATGTTGAACAAGGTTGCATCGGCGCCAGTCAGACTGTAGGTTAATCCACTGCCTTCTGAATTTGTATCATCGGTTGTGGTTACGTCGGTAACATCGCCGGTTCCATTTTCGGCATAGTTTGATGCTACATCGTTGCCGCTGTTGGTCGTAATAACAGGGGCTTCGTTTACATTGGTCACCATGATGGCATAGTTCTGCACATCGGTCAGGCTACCGGCATCGGTCACCGTGACTGTAAAGTTGTACACGTTATCTGTGCCGGCATCTATTTTGTTCTCATAGTCAGGGCTTGCTTTCCAGGTTACTACACCTGTATTAGCATCAATGTTGAACAAAGCGGCATCTACACCTGTGATGGTGTACACAAGGCCGCTGCCTTCTGTATTGGCATCATCGATTGTGGTTATATCAGTAATATTGCCGGTTCCGTTTTCGGCATAGTTTGATGCTACATCGTTGCCACTGTTGGTCGTAATAACAGGGGCTTCGTTTACATTGGTCACCGTGATGGCGTAGTTCTGAACATCGGTCAGGCTGCCTGCATCGGTTACTGTGACCGTAAAGTTGTATATGTTGTTTGAACCGTTGTCTGTCGGTGTTTCATAATCCGGTGAAGACTTCCAGGTCACTACTCCGGTACTGGCATCGATATTGAATAAAGCTGCATCAGATCCTGTGATGGTGTACAAAAGGCCGCTGCCTTCTGTATTGGTATCATCGGTTGTGGTTACGTCGGTAACATTGCCGGTTCCATTTTCGGCATAGTTTGATGCTACATCGTTGCCGCTGTTGGTCGTGATAACCGGTGCATCATTCACTGCGGTAACGTTCACCGTCATCACATAGGACACGGCACTGAAATTGGTTCCATCGTAGACCATAAAACCAAAAGTGGCATACGATATTCCATTCGCGTTAGCTTCCGGAGTGAAAACCAATTTTGTAATATCTAAAACATCAAAGCCTGCCGCCAGAATCTCACTCCCGTTATAATATAACTTACCCTTCGTTGGCATACTTGTGATACGAAGTCCGGCAAAGGCATCACCTTCCACATCCGTATAAGAACCAAAGTCGCTCACCGCAAAGGTGTAATTGGTATCTTCAGTTGTGGTTACGCTTTCATTTCCCGCAACAGGAGTATCGTTGACCTTTGAAACGTTTATATTCCGAATTTGGGTGTTCGAGTTTGCATCGCCGTCGTTCACGGTATAGCTTACCGTGCGAGTGGCAGAACTTGGGTTTTCAGAAGTGTTCGTATAGGTAATGCTTCTAAGTGCTGTCTGGTAATCTGCTTTCGTCGCACTGCCAGTAAGGGTTAACATACCTGTGGCTGCATTCCACGATCCACTGATACCATTCTGGTTCGCAAAACTCAACAGATCTTCACCGGTCACATAGTTCCCTGTAATCTGAACTACCGCACTTTCCATATTGATGTCATCCGCATCGCTGACCGTAATAGCTGATGTAATGGCAACTGCTCCCGCATTTTCAACATAAGCAATGGTCGATCCTTCAATGGCTGCAAGTACCGGGGCATCGTTCGATCCGTTAATGGTAATTTGCGCAGTTGCTTCGTCGCTCTCCAGTCCGTGTTCGTCAACAGCCCTGTAGGTAAATGATAAGACAACACTTTGTCCATCTTTCAAATATTCATAATGACTATTGGGATTGAAAGAAAAAATACCACTGGAATTTACCGTCAAGATACCATTACCCAAAGCGATAGCCGAACCAACATTCGCTGACGACCCATTTACCTGACTTAAGGTATAGGTGTCGGTATTAATATCACCATCGGCACCAAAACCATTATCACTACGAACATCCCCATTATAGGTTGCCGATTCATCGGTTGAAACCGCATCATTCTTAACCGTTGGAGCACAGTTGAGACTGATGATAAGCGGAATGTTCATACTTTCACCAATCATTGATCCCCATTGCTGTTGACAGGTACTTTGTGACGTTTTTCGAAGGGCAATATCAGTGAACCCATAAGGAGATCCATCTTTACCTGAATTCCGGCTGGAAACAACAATTCTGAAAAAGTAGGGCCGTCCACAGACGAGATCAAAACTGGCCGTAGAGATATTTGTTCCTGACTGGTAAGTATAGTTTTCGCCAATAAGAGTCATCTGACTGGGATCGAGAGACTGGGGTGCTTCGGGATTCCACCCGTCAGAGATCCATGCAGCCCAACCATCATCAATTCCGGAACCACAAAAAGTATATTGTGTTGTTTCATCCGGAACAATAATTCCGTACCATTCCCAAGTCCGACGGGTTCCGGTTCCGGATTGAGAAATTACACCCGCATTAATCGTTGTATGATCATCATCGTAAGTATAAGCAATATCAGCAGCAGGAGCAGTACCTTTATTGGCAGGTGAAAGCGTAGTACTTGAAGTAGGTGTATTTTGTCCTACTGGAAAATAAAGCGATATTCTTTCTGCCGCATAATTCTCGCGTCCTCCTGTTCCCCAGGCAGTCCATTCTCGCCATCTCAAATATCCGGGAGAAAGTTCGGCACCTCCTGATATTGAAAGAAATCCTTCCGAAGAACAACCAGAAGTGCTACCTCCAACAGAAGTTGCAGGACAGCTTGAACTCTCAATCAGAAAGCGCATCTTATAGGTAACCTTGCCTCCTACAGCCAATACTGAACTTTGTGTCCCTGTTACATTATTCCCTGATTGTGAAAATATCGAACTTGACCCGGAAGCCAGGCTTAATCCTGTAGGGAGTGCATATTTAATCACAATCGGGTTTATGGTCGCATCCGGCCCCATGTTGTGAAGGTCGAATGTGAATTCAACAACATCACCAATTTTATATTCCCCTGTTGGTGCAATAATATTATCGATAATCACAACAGAAGTTGCTGCAGTGGTAAACAATGACAGCAAAATGCAAAATGTAACAAGTAAAAGTTTTCTCATATTTCTTTTTTAAGGCAAATGTTCCCAATGAGTTTATGACTATAAACGCAATAAACTATTAATAAGTCAGTTGACTTACTTATGCAAAATATGCTCTGATTGGGATCCAACTAAACGGGTGCAAAAGTGCATAAGTTTAGCCGTATTTCTTTGCAAAATTGTTCTGACTGCCCTTTAAAAAGTTCTGAATAACATAAATCAAATATTTCTCCGAGCCTTTTTAGCGGAAAAGTCGTTCTGCAATCAGGAATCATTCACTTTATTTCTTTTCAAGATGCTTTCAAGGTGTATTAAAATGCAAAATGCCGATACTCCTGCACAACCAATTTTAAAAACAACAGAAATTAAACATCGTAGGAATCATCTCAGAATAAAATATTATCTTGGTTTAAATTCTGATTCGGCGTATTCATTACAATGCAGAAGAATGATTGGGTCTAATTGAAAAATTGATGCATATGAGAATTTGGAGTATCGCTATTGTTTCGGTTTTATCACTGGGAATTACCACATTGCTTGTGTGGTTTATCTTTAAAAAATCGGTTATGGCAATGGTTGCTTTCTGGGCTACCATTTTGGCCATGTTCAGTGGAATCTGTTTCGACATTGTCGGGCAAAAAGGAATCAAGAACCTGATTTGGGCAATACCAGCTGTATACATCTCACTGATCTATTTTATGATCGTTGTCCGGCAACGGATTGCGCTACCACTTAACCGATCTATTCAGGATATTAAAAAGTTATCTGAAGGAAACCTAAACCTTGAAATCAATCCTTCAAAAAGTGAGAATGAACTGGGCCTTTTACAAAATTCGGTTTATGAACACGTAAAGAATCTGAAAAGGGTCATTTCCGACCTTCAATCTACTTCCAGCAGCCTTGAGCAAAGCAGCCTTCAATTGGGATCCATGTCCGAAGAGATTTCCAGTGGGGCGGCAGAACAAGCCTCTACACTGGAAGAACTCTCTTCCATTTTGGAAGAACTGACCGACACCCTGAACCGGAATGCAAAAAAAGCCCAGCATACTGCTGCGATCACCGATCAGAGTCAAACAATGGTCGAAGGGGTAGCCAACAGCACCAGTCAGGTAATTGAAGCATACAAAGAGATAACCGAAAAAATAAACAGCATAAACGATATTTCGTTCCAGACAAACATCCTGGCCCTGAATGCGGCCGTGGAAGCTGCAAGGGCCGGGGAAAACGGACGTGGCTTTGCAGTGGTGGCAGGTGAAGTAAGAAAACTTGCCGATGGAAGCAAACTGTTAGCATCAAACATTCTGGGCGTATCGTCCGAAACAGTAAAAGCCAGCGAAGTTGTAGAAAAGAAACTGTCAGAAATGATACCTGAAATTGCAAACTCATCTGCACTGGTCAAGGAGATTGTTGAATCGACCATAAAACAAACGACAGAAATCGCACAGCTGAATATTTCCATACAGCAGTTAAACAATGTTACACAGCAAAATGCCACTTCATCGGAGGAGATGGCTTCGGGTGCCGAAGAACTGGCCATGCAGGCTGCATCAATGAATGAATTGATTTCCTATTTCAAGTTATAAAAAAGGAAAGACAGAGTTACTGAAAGACTGAAGGACTGAAAAAGAAAATAAGAAAAAGTCATTGGGAAAAAGAAAACAGGGCTCGTTAGCGATTTGGCTATTGGAATTTGGGATTTGGATTTTGTTATTAGTGTTTAAAAGAAATCCGTGTTTATCCGCGTTCGAAGATCCGTGTCATCCGCGTTCTATCTCGTTCACCACAGATTGCATCGAATCACACAGATTAGCTGCTGGTGCCCCGGGATAATCATTGAAATCATATAAGATCACAGTTCATACATTTAATGTTAAGCGTGTGCAAGCAACGCTTGATCGGGGGCTAAATGTTAACACGCGTAATTTTTCCAGTCTTTTTTTAAATCTAATCCATTTTTATTGTCTCTAATTTAGAAATTATATCTAAATCCAATTTGTTAAAAATCGAATTGTCTTTAATGCCTCTATATTTAAAAATTTTGTTCAGGTTTAGCTTAAGAACTTGATTAGTCATACTGACTCCTACTACTTTACATGAAATCACATCTCCAATTGAACAATCTTTCAAAGCTTTTTTAAACTCCTCTTTAAATTGATACGATGTCTGTCTATTCAAATCTGTCATTTTCCCTTTGTATTTCCCATTTATCAATAGTTCTAATTTTGAATTGAGACTCAACTCGGTAATTGTTGCATCAACCTCATGCCCAATAAGTCTTTGTGGAATTTTTAAAAACCAATCCAGTTTTATTTTGTCTATGAAGAAGAGTCTTTGCTCATTTTTGTCCATTCCATAATAAAATGCTTGAATTTTACCACCTAATTGCAAGTCTTTGAAATCCTGATTAGATTGGAATTGCGATTTAGGTATAATTCCTATTATTGAACCACATTTCCAATTAAAATGATCACCGAAGTCAATTACTAAATTCTGTTTTTCTTTTTCGATTATGATCCCATTGTATTTTTCATTCTCTGTCAAATCAATTGGTTTAAATTGAGGTACTTGTGCATTGAATAATATAAATAGCGGGTCTTTTACTAGTCGATAAACTTTGCCGTAAAATTGTTTGCCTTTGATACTTTTATAAACAGCACTCCAGCTATCTTTATTTTTATATCTCCAAGGCATGTAATCGAACGAAAGAAAAGCAAGGAGTCCTCTTACTTTAATTAAAAATCCATTGTCCTTTATCTGTTTTAAGTGAAATGGAAGATTGATGTCCTGCTCGATCAAATCCTCAAGTTGCTCAACCAAGTCGATGAGAAAACCTTTGTTCTCAGTCTGGGAATTTGTCAATATGTCTGATTTGTTATTGTCCATTTTATTGGATGGCAGTCGTTTATTATGCGTGTTAACGTACGGAAATATATGTAGTTGCCGATTTCGGAGAACTTTCCTGTCGAGCCGTACCGAAGTTGTTGCGGGCTGTGAACTTCGCAATCAGCACGGAAACGGCAATTATCATATATTTTTTGTTAGCGCCAGGACTTCATCCCTGTCTGGTTTACATATCAAATATAAACTTTTTGTCTGTACGAAAACCTTGTCTGTCAATTTTTTCTCCAAGAACGTAGAATGCTGTTGGGGGTTTTAATTTTTTTGGGGGAGGGGTTTTTTAATTCCTGTCAAGTTGCACGAATGATGGAGTGTGGGAAGGGGAAAAGGCAAGCTCTTCCCGCTCTTTGTCCTAACGAAAGGATCGTGTGTGAAAGCGGGATGTGCTTGCCTTTTTGCGGTGGCTTGGTACACCCTTCGCAACCTTTGTTTTATCTAATCTGGTCGTCTGTGCAAAACTGTCGAGGCGAGAATTATAACTGTCGAGCGGTGATTTTTTGGGTGCGGTGGCAGTTACAACTTTTACAATGTCTTTTACAACTTTACCGAAGAGAGTTACAGCTTTTACATCGAGAGTTACAACTTTACCGAAGCAAGAAATAACTTTTACAACGGTTATTACAACTTTGCCGGAGCAAGAAATAACTTTTACATCGAGAGCTACAACTTTACCGAAGGTTATTACATAAAACAGGTAGGTTATTACACCTTTTTACTTTCTATTAGTAAATGTAAAGCTGCTAATTGATTGTACATCACGATGGAAATTATATAAGCTAATTTAATAGAGATTTCTTATTTTGATTAAAACCATTTTTAACTTTAACTGAAATTAATAAAGGACTATTCATTTCATGTATAGAAGTATCAAGTTTTGTAATAACTAAAGAGTTTAAAAATGTTTCAAAACAAGGTTTATAATTATATAATTTGTCATAATTTTTACAATCTAAATCAATATAGTTATAAATTGTGTCTCTGCTTTGGTTATTGATGAGTATGAATACATTTAATTCCCATTTTTCAATTTTATTGTTATTACTAATATAAATTTTAAAAGCAGCAACACCAGATACATTGCTCGGAATAGAATTATCGTTTATATCAATAATGCCCTTGGGGAAGGATATAGAATAATTGTCTAACAAAGACGTATAGACTTCATTTCCTTTATTACTGGAATTTTGGGGATTGCATGAATTGAATAAATTGAAGAAGACTCCTAAAATTATAAAAATTAAAAGTTTCATGTCATCAGAATTTATTTAATGGATATAATCTAGAAATTAATGGGTTTGGATTAAAGGGTTTAATCTTATAGCCATTTTTAACATCATAAAGTCCTGTAGCATTTTTAATTGAACCAGATTGAAAATTTAATATCGCATTTTTATAGTCAGCATTATTAAAAGAACGATAAAATAAATTCTCTGCAGATTTTTGAAATGATTTCCCGGATAAACTATTATTCCCCATTAAGGATGTTGAACTACTTCCACTATTATTTGAAAATGCATATTGCTGAGCAACTGATGAGCCAAATAAATAAGCCTCAACTTCATTGTTTATTGATTTTCCACCATCACCCTTTAGATTCTGATAGCCATGAAAAAGCTCATGTGCAGTGCTTTCTAATTTTGAATCTTCAGAATAATTAGCATCCATTAAAGTTGCCGCATGAATTTCACCACCTCCACTTTTTACCCCTGAAAATTGCAATGAGCCTTTAATTTCATTCCCATTTACATCTTTAGAAACAGTATTCGTAAAATTGTAATCGTCTTCAGTTAATATTAAACCACCTAAAACACTGTGACCATTATCTGTTTTATCCATTTTATTCAGATACGCTACTGTGGTTTCAACAAAACTATTTCCTCCACTATAACTCATTCCTCTTGCATATTGTATCTGTTGTTGCTTTCCTTTATCATCAGTATAATAAATAAAAATTTCCTCGCCGTTTGGATCAATGAATAGAATCGGGTTGTTCGCACAATATGCATAAGGCGACATTTGATAATACTTCTCAGCCATAGGGTCGGTAGTAAGGAAACGGGTCGTCATATCCAGTTCGGCCATGCCTTCACCAATGACTGAATCCCTGTCGATAAAACGAGCTATTTTGTTTGTCCTCATATCGATGATTGCAGAACCAACCCGTTCGTAATCGTTGTATTCGTGGAACTCATCGTAGCGCCCATCGCTTAATGTCAGGTAATCACTTTCTTTTATGCCTAGTTCTTTGAATGGATTTTGGGCAGAGAGTTGCGAGAATAGGGCAACGCATGTAAAAAAGAATATTAGTTTTTTCATCAGTGGTTATTTTGAATGCAAGATATTAAATATTTTATTGTTCTGGTATTTCTCTTTATTATCTTTCAACGACATGATCCATTCCCGGTACATCTTTGGCGGCATTTCACGGAACCCAAGGTTCAATATTTTTACGTAAATGGCTTCCATTTCATCGTAAATCTCTTTGGGCTTCTCGTATTGCAATATATTTTTATAATCTTTCGTGTCGTAAAATACCATGTAGGTATCAAAACGTTTTTTAAGGCATTCGGCCTTGTAAATCTTTGCATTGATGAAGTTGGGGTAATATTCGAGGGCAAGGTTTAAACAATCAAATATGAACGGGAATTGCCGAAAACCATATTTCTTTTCACACCCTTTTGCCAGATCGTACAAACAAAACGCAATTGATTGTTTTAACCCCAATGTATCCATGTAAATGCCGCTTCTCATTGCATCGAGCGAAACATATCCCGATGCAGCTACCCATGCATCAATCGGGAACATACCATTGGTCAATTCGGTGTTGAACCAGCCCGTTTTCTCGCTCCTCGTTTTAATGTACATGTGATATGGGGCCAACGACAAATAAGCTTCGGCACCAAGTTCTTCAGCTAATATTTTATATAGGAAAGGCATTGAATGGCAATTGCCTTTTTGGGTTTGCAGGAGCTTGGTCACAAACATGCCCGACCAATCTTTTTCACAAGCAAAATCGTCAAAATCGTAAGTATAGGGATAGTGCAGGGCTTTATCTTTGGTCAACCATATCGTATCGCACATAAATTGGTAAATTGCATAATTCTTTGCAACATTATCGCGATCGGAACCTTCATAGGGCAACGGATTGGTATTTATATATGCCTTGATAATGTTCGAATATTTGCCAATCAGTTTGTTAAAACCATCATAACTCAACCTGCCATCGTTAAAGGCATTTTCTGTAATAAACACAGATCGTTTAAAATCGGGCTTTATGCTGTCCTGCAACATCAGCCTCATTTCATTGAATGCGTTAACATATAATTGACCCGAACCGTTTGGTTGTGCCTTGCCTATCTCTTGGGCAACACTATTCTGGTTGGCCGAAATGAGGCAAATAAAAAGGATGATGTATATTGCTTTTTTCGCTCGCATCTATTGTATGGTTTTTAAAAGGCTTTTATTTTACTTATTATCACCCTTGACCGTTTTTTCTTCCCTGGCAGACTTAAGCCATTTATCGTATAAATCCCTTGGGATGTTCTTGTACCCTTTGTTTGACAGCTTGTAATAAAAATAATCATAATTATCCATAAGGAGTTTTGCTTCAGGGTCGTCCATTATCAGGTTGTGATCCCTTACCCCTTTTTGCTTCATCTTCAGGATCAACTGGTTCTTATACATGTTGTTTTTAAGGACATAGGCCGTGGCATTTTTTTCGGGATAGTATTGCAACGATAAATCGGTACATTTTGAAATGAAGGTTGTATCGTTCATCCCAAAAATTTTGATGTACCCCATTGCAAGGTCGTTAAGACAATGTGCCACTACCTGTTTTTTGTTGAGCGTATCCAAGAAATACCCATTTTTAACAGCATTGGAAGTAACATACCCCGAAGCCATTACCCACTCGTCGGAAACAATTTTGCCCTGTGTGGTTTCGTAGTTGTAAAGCCTTCCCCGTTTGTCTTTGAACCTGATAAAAGAATGGTTGGGGGAAAACGACAAATAAGCCTGAGCACCAATTTCCTGTGCCAAAATCAAATATAACAAGGGCATCGAGTGGCATTGCCCCGAATGGGTGAACAACAGTTATGAGACAAACATTTGGTTTTGGTCATCATCGCCATAATAATCTCCAAAATCATAGGTAAAAGGATAACTGACCGATCTGCTTTCCCCGTCTGGCATGGGCATTGAAACCGTGTCGGACATAGCTTTGACGATTGCAAGGTTTAAAGGGACATTGTTTTTATTATCCCCGTTCAGGTATTTTATAACCGCCACCAATTCCTGTATTTTGTCGTCATATTCCCCGTAAGAAAATGTGTTGTTGAAAGCATGTTCAACCTCGAAAACTGCTTTCTTTATATCTAATGGGGCATTGCCTTCGAGCATGTTTTTGATATTTGTGAAAGCTCTCAGGTAATTAGATTTGACGTAATTCATCAACTGTTGCCGGTAAACAAGCTCGTCGATGTCATTGACATAATCGTCCAAGGGGTTCGGTTTGTTCGCACGGCTTTCAATCTCCCTCATAATTTCCAAGTTGTTTTGCTCAATTCTCTTGTCGGTGAAATCCGAAAAACCGGGACTTACAGGGTTGGTATTGTAAGAGGGTATCATCCCGTGGTTACCATAAATTTCAAATGTTGCTGGTTGCGGTGTACCCGGTATGGGGATTTGTCCGAATGAATCTATACCGCTGAACAGCATTAACAGTAAAAGGATAGCAATAAAAGAAAGTGTGTTGATTTGTTTCATCCTTTTTGTTTTAAATCTTTCGAGCAACACGAATGTATCCACGAAGAACAGGTGCGTGGGCAAAATTGCAGCTCTTTTGCAAGCCAAGGGTTTGTGTGTTGGCTCGTGCGGGGTTGCAAATGTGCTGCAATTAGCGTGGGGTGTTGTTTTCCCCAATGCGACCATCGGGCGCAAAGTGCGTGGGGGAAAAAAATTAAAACCCCTTGCTGTACTGTTCGCATTCGTAGAAATCTTTTTTGTCATTTTATTCTCTCATTGTCAAGGTTTTACTAAGTGTCGAAGCGGTGTTAGGCTTGGCGCTAACGTCTGGCTAAATTCCGTAGTTGAATATACTTCTGCTTTGTCGGCTAAAAAGGTGAACATAGCCGTCCAAATAGGTGGAATATATTCTGGTATCTTCCCTTTTGGGTTTGGAATGTGCCTTGTTTATTGTGCCAGGAACCGTTAATAGCAGTACAAGGCAGGTGGCAGGTGGTACTTCAGGGTTTGTCTTCATTTTTATGGGTTTAGGTGCTCCGAAAATAACTTTTATTTATCAAATATCAAAATAAAAAATACCTTATTGGCTGAATATAATGCCGGCAGCTATAAAAAATCACGGAATTACTGGCAATAAAGGCAATGCACACACAATCAGAATGGTAAAAATTGGGTTTTTGGGGGTTAATACAAGCTTCTAAAATGTAAAAAATGAAAGAAGTATATACATTTTTCAATATAACTATTGACTTTTATGTTTTTTTGTTCGTAACTTTCTCATTCTTATCGATGAATCGTACAAGATTAACGCAAAAAATCAACCGTATGCTTCTACTTTTGTACCATCAACCGCACCCTGTTTATGCTTCAGGCACCCAACAGAAGCGTATACCGGCTGTTCTCCAACGGTCGTTGCAATGTATACGTCGTAAGGGGCTCTTCCTTCACCGGTTGCCAGCCATTCTTTCCGTATATGGCCTTCATCTTTCAAAAATGAAGCCTCGAACAAGCGAGATGAGGCCACGACAGCGCGTGATGAAGGCACGAATGAGCGTGATGAGGACACGACAGAGCGAGATGAAGCCACAAATAAACCAGATGAGGACACGACAGAGCGAGATGAAGCCACAAATAAACCAGATGAGACCACAACAAAATGAAATGAAGCCACAACAGCGCTTGATAAGGCCTCTTAAATTGTTTTTGTGGCCACATTTTCTTCAACTAAAATGGCCTCAAATCCTGGGTACTCTCATTCAAAATATTCAAAAACAATTTGTTACTACACAAATAAACAATGAATTAATTAGCGCTTTTCCATTCTTCCAATTTCAACTAAAATTGGAAGGGTTCAATCGAAGGTGGGATGCCCGGTTGGTAACCTTTATTATGAAATGGATGGCATTCCTGCGACTGATTGGCATTGTGCAACTGACCGGAAAGGTCGTAAAACATTCAAGCCGTACCACCCCATGGTTATTGTACCAACTAAACTAAGTGGGTATACGAGCCTTGTTGCCTGTAAGTCAGACTGGTTTCCTTTATCCAACAGGGATATGATTCTGTTATAATACAGTCAGCCAGATGGTTTACATGCGACTGTTTCAGTTCAGGTGAGGAGGTATTATCTCCTTTCTGTATCTAAACAAGCAAGTGGTGGTGCAAAAGAGAGAGTTTTTAAATATTTTTTTAACGTCAACAATTTCAATATGGAAAAATCTATTGCGGTGTTGCATCTTACTTCAAAAAAAGATGTAACCGGGATATTGAATTTGGTCCATCGGGTAATTGCTGGCCTAAGTTCCGATACCGAAGACTACCCGGCGCCCGATCCCAGTGTGGAGGTGTTGCAGTCCGATGCTGATCTGTTGGAACAGTTGGCCCAGAAAGCACTCGTGGGAACCCATGCGGATATTGTTGCCCGAAACGAGCAGGCAGCTGTCGTATATGACGATCTGAAAAAGGAGCTCATCTACGTTAACATACAGGGACACGGAGATGAAGCTATCCTTTTGAAATCGGGGTTCGATACGCAGAGAGTAGCCAGCAAGCTTCCGCTTCCGGGTAAAACGGTCATCGTTTCCGTGACATTTGGCAAAGAAGACCACTCGGCAAAATTTACCATCAAGAAGGTCGATTATGCCAAGAAGTACCGGATTGCAATCAATAACGTTTCGGCAACCTCCGATGACTGGACTTATATAGAGCTCACGTCATCGACGCGCGAACTGATCGTTACCGGACTAACACGGGGTAAAGAGTGTTGGTTCCGGATAGCGGCAGGCAACAGCAGCGGATGGGGCGAATGGAGCGAACCAATCGCGTTTATTGCAAAATAGAAATAAGAAAGGCGGATGTTTATAAATCTGCCTTTTTTGAGATCAAAGGACTTTTCGGGGCAGAACCATCAATTTATCAGCCAAGTATTTGGTAATAACCTTTAAGCATCGATTTTGCTTGTTACCTTAGTTTATATATAACCATTCAGCACCTAAATTTGGGATCAATTCAACAATCTGGTGGAGCTATCCTTCTCAAGCATATATTTTAGGGATCAAATGAACTTTCCAGTTGAGGAATAAGTTGGGATTTGGGTATCTTTTTAGACGAAAATTAGATCTCTTATAATTAAAAAATATTGTATGCAGGATATTTTCTTATTTAAACCTTATTTTTCTCATAAAACCTTAGTAGCTTTGGTTGTATCATTTTGAATTTCAACCTTATTAACCTTATTGCGATGAAAAAAGAATACTACCAAGAGACAATAAAACAATAAGGTTAATAAGGTTCCTGATAATTAGCTACATAGATTACTACTAAGGTCTTGCAGCAAAATAAGGTTTATCTGCTAAATGGTTAGCTATAAAAAGCAAATTCATATAAAAATTTATCGTGCCCCTGGAAATTTAATTTCATCCTATTTTTTCTTTTCCACCAGAAAATATATTTGATCCAAAATTTTGAGTGTCTGATTTGCCTAAAGTAAAAGTCCAAATTTGTTTTATCGACCACATTTTTGATATATGATCTATTTTTCCCCAGGATATTATACATAAATTTGAATCCAATGAACAAACATCTGTGTTTTTCCGAACTTTAGGCACTCGAAACGCTGGTTCACTTTAGGCACTGAATTGTTACGTTTTATTTACAGCTTGCAATAAATGTCTTTCTTTCTGCATGTCACCAACAAGATACTATTAAAAATCTGTTTGCCAATGTCAAGCGTTTGCAAGCAATGCTTGATCGGGGACTAAATGTTGTGTGCCGTAAATTGTTCATTCAATATGCTCTGGCTCCGGATATTTTGTTTCACCAACAACATCTAACAAATCAACCTGCCCCCAATTAAAATCTGCAATATCTTTTACTTTTCTGCCAAGGTATTCGCTATGACAATAAAGTCCTGCTATTGGTTTATTTTTTAAATATCCATCAGCTAAAGACGAAAATCGACCCACCAGGGGATTTGACATGCCAGCCTCGATACATTCAAATCCAAGTGCTTTAGAGAATAAGGTTTTCAGTGCCATATCACTAAATTGAAAGAAATGCCATGGCCTTTCATGAGATGAAAATGAAAAATGAGTTTCAACAAAAACAATCCCACCAACTTTCAATAACTTAGCGATCTCTGTGGCAACAATCCAGGGCATAGCAAAATGTTCAAAACTGGCACTTGAATATATCATATCAAACTTTTCTTCTCCTTCAAAATAAGCAGAAAGCTTATGAGCATCACCAACAACATCGACATTCGCTCCCGGATAAAAATCAAATCCAATATACTTAGCATTGGAAAATCCGCTGCGGGCAGTTGATAATCCAGTTACCTCACGACTACCTATTTCCAATATTCTCATTTCTGGCTTGTTTCCAATTTCATACAAGTATCTCTGCCATTTTTGATGGCTGACAATTTTTGACATTGGTACATCTTTTACCAGAAATTGTTTATCAAACTTCGACTCGATTAATACATGTATTTTAAAACCTACTTTCAAAATTTTATTAATAATTTTCTTCATGTTTAATCCATTTTCATTTTAAACTTGTCTACGCTTAGCGTGTGTGTTTATGGCACACAACATGTTGTTCTCTGCAATTTTCGTAATCGTATTAGCTTTTCAAACAAATCGATACCAATATGTAATAGCCATTTATTCATGCTACAGTTGGTCTGAGCTTTGACTCTTATGGTTGTTTCATCTTCATAGGTTTAGGTTTCCGAAAAATATAAAAATCTTCTATAATTAATTAAATTTTGAAGATGAAAGATTAAAGGAAAGACAAAAGAAAAAAGGAAAAAGGAAAAAGAAGTAACCCGCCCTGATTTAGGCTCAAATGACCTTTCGGAGCGAAACCATCCATTTTTAACGAAAAGTATTTCTCATCATTTCAACCGAAACATTAAGATAAGATTTAAGGCGTTTTATAACAATTTATTAGGAATAAACACCGTTCAGCTTTACTTTAGTCGTCAAATTGTTTTTTGATAATTAAATACATTGTTCGATATGATGGCAAAACTGTTTGAAATATTCTCCACCATAATCTTTGGAACGCCAATCGCCTATTTCGTCTTACGCTATCTTTTCAAGGGTTCAATCTTGTTCCGCATCTCCATCATCTGGGTGATCAACCTTTTTGTGGTCGATTTGATAAACACCGTCGACAAGGTTTTCCCGGGAATATTTCCCATCTACATTACACTCTCAGTTGGTGTAATTATTACCATCTATTTGTTCCACCTGGTGTCGAAATATACCCGTAAGCCACTGCAATCATCCATCGACAAGATTGAAATGCTTTCCGATGGCATTCTGAACATAAAAATTGAACCGGATCAAATTCACAGCAGGGATGAACTGGGAAAAATCAATGCATCACTTTATAAGCTTTCGGAAAACCTGAAAAAGGTAATCGGCGAGATCAAAATAAATTCGGAGAACCTGGCCATGAGCAGCGAGCAACTGGGCTCTATGTCGGAAGAGCTCTCCAGCGGAGCTTCGGAACAAGCCTCCTCGCTCGAAGAACTCTCGGCCATGCTGGAAGAGTTAACCGATACACTGAATAAAAACATGGAAAAGGCCGAACGCACCAAAAACATTGCCGCCCAAAGCCAGCAAATGGTTACCAATGTAGCCTCGGGCACAAACCATGTGATCGAATCGTACCGCCAGATTGTCGAAAAAATCAACGATGTAAACGATATTGCTTTCCAGACCAACATATTGGCTTTAAATGCAGCGGTTGAAGCCGCCCGTGCCGGCGATCAGGGCAGAGGGTTTGCCGTGGTTGCAGGCGAAGTTCGAAAACTGGCCGACGGCAGCAAAAAACTTGCCGGCGATATTTTGGATGTGTCAAACGAAAGCATGAAAGTTAATCGGGTTGTTGAAACGGAAGTAGCCGAAATGATGCCCCAAATTACGGAATCGAATAACCTTGTAAAAGAAATTGTTGATTCAACGGTCGAACAAACCCAAAGTATCATGCAGGTAAACATTTCCATTCAGCAACTGAACAAAGTAACCCAACAAAATGCAACATCATCGGAAGAAATGGCGGCAAGCGCCGAAGAACTTTCCCAACAGGCAGCCTCAATGAATAAACTGATGGCTTACTTTAAAATAAATGAACACAAAGGCTTATAAAAGAAGGTATCTCAGTCCCTTCATCGAAGTTTACTGAGATACCATGGATCAATCGGAATTTCTGGGGATCAATTTAATTTACGCATAAATATTAGCTAGCCTGAACAGAAAAAATGTAACACTTCTGACACCCCTAAAAGCGGATCGGAATGCCTTTATCTTTGCATTAAACGATTCAGCAGAAGCATTGGTGCTTCGGTTCTCGAAGTAATTGAGAATGTTCAGATAGTGTGACTGGATTGAATTCGATACGGTGTTGAACGATTTAAATCCAGCTTTTTCGACACGGTCATACCAGTTTGCAAGCTTAGTGAACGCAATCCCTTTATTTTTGATATGTTGGAATATTCCTCCGAGTTGCATGACCATGTTGTAGGCTTTTTCAAGTGCGGGATATCGTTCAAACAAAATCTCGGCACGTGCCCGTTGGGTGGGGGTCCATTTCGATTCGGTCTTAAACAAAAGGTATCGGCTTCTGGCAAGTAACTGCTTTAACGTATCGCCGTTATTGAGGATATGCGGAACGTACTTTTCCCCAAGTTCTTTAGATAGTTCTATCTCCTTGTTTTCCTGATCAATTGCTTCCCATCGGTAGGTAATCCTCATTTCCTGCAAGGCATCGTAAGCGAGTTTCTGTACATGGAAACGGTCGGTAACCAAAAGTGCATTGGGGAAACTGAACCGTGCAATGTTTTCCATGCTGGCTGCCATATCCAGTGTAACCTCTTCTACTTTCCTTCGTTTGCGCAGCGGTATTTTTTCCAGTACGGCCCTGACTGTTTTACTGTCTGTCCCCTTGATCATTGCAACCAGTGCGCCTTTCTTCCCTTTGGCTGCCTTGTTGGTCAGTATGGTATACAGTTCTCCTTGCGACAATGCCGTTTCATCAAGGCTGAGATGGGTGCCAAGGTTTTCTTCATACAAAATCCATTCTTCGGCATGGTCGAATTGCTCCCATTGGTAGAAACCACTCAGGTGATTGCGGTATTGTTCTTCAAGCTGTTTGCCATTTACATGGTAATAATCACCAAGGCTGTTACAGCTTACCGGACGGGTATCGAGATATTGCTTTTAAAAAAGACGCGAATTCCTTTGTCATCCGCGTTCCTTTAGCTACCATGTCCCAATCCCGGAACACAGTCTGTCCGGTGGTTTGATTAAGCCAGCGGCGACGGTGGATATGAAGAAAAACGGCTCTCCCGCGTAATGGAAAGTCCTGTATGGCAATCTCGTCGAAAAAACCTTTGGACAAGAGCTTATCATTTTGATACTCCTCGGGTACGAGATTCTTTTCATCAAGGTATAGGTTAATTTCTTGTTCGGTTTCGGTATACCGAGAAAGAATAAAATAGTCAAGTAATCCTTTGGGGAGCAATAAGCCTAAAAAATCCTTTTCTGATTGGTTATCCATATCTTTTTTCGCAAAGAAAGAATTTTATCAGCTTCTCCCCAACTTTTCCGATTGATCCATTAATACCTAATTTTAGTTCACCAGAATGATTCAAACAATCTGAAATATAATTGATTGCATCATTTATTTTGAACTGCTTTGGTTTTGTTTGAGTGGCTTTTTACGAGCAGTTCACCAATGAGAGAATTCATTTGATTACAAACACTCAAAAATGAAATTGTTATGAGAACAACAAACACTTTCGGAATCCAGTTTCTCATCCGTAAAAACAAGGCAAAGGATGAATCCGCTCCTATCTATGCCAGGATCACTGTTGATGGGCAAAGAGTAGAAATTTCGTTGAAGCGTTGGATCAATCCAACCAATTGGGACACTAAAAAAGAAAAAGCAAAAGGCAGCAAGGAAGAAGCCAAAACGCTGAACCACTACCTTGAAGAAGTAAAAGCGCGGCTGATCGAATGTTACCAGGAAATGCAGGTACAAAAACGGTTGATAACTGCCGAGGCCATCAAAAACAACTTCCTGGGGATTGATCAGAAAGAGTTTACATTGTGCAAACTGGTCGACTATCACAACCAGGTGATGAAAGACAATTTGGCTTGGGGAACCCTGAAAAACTACTTTACCACCCAGAAATATATCCAGGAGTTTCTGAAACAACGTTTTGGCACCAACGATATTTTCCTTTCGGGACTGACATACAAATTCATCACCGATTTTGAGTTTTTTCTTCGTAACCACAAACCATTGGATCATCAGAGACCAATGGAAAATAATGGCGTAATGAAACATCTTGAACGATTCCGGAAAATGGTGTCCATGGCCGTTAAAATGGAATGGATCGACCGCGATCCGTTTGAAAAGTACCAGCTGAAATTCAACCGTGTGGAACGCGATTTTCTCACAGAACAGGAATTGGAACGGATTGAGAACAAACAATTCCGTATCGGACGGCTCCAGTATATCCGCGATCTGTTTGTTTTCAGTTGCTATACCGGTCTTGCTTACATAGACACGATGAACCTTACCCCTGGCAATATCACCGTTGGCATCGATGGTGAATACTGGATTTCAACAAGCCGCCAGAAAACCGATGAACCGGTAAGGGTTCCCATTTTGCCCAAAGCCTGGGTCATCATCGAAAAATACAGGACCCATCCCCGCTCGTTGCAGCGTGGCTCAATCTTTCCGTCCATTACAAACCAGATTCTCAACAATTATCTCAAAGAGATTGCCGATCTGTGCAGCATCGAAAAGAACCTCACCTTTCACCTGGCCCGCCACACCTTTGCCACAACAGTGACATTGACCAACGGTGTCCCCATTGAAACCGTAAGCAAAATGCTAGGTCATTCAAAAATCACCACAACGCAGGTTTATGCTAAAGTGATTGAACGCAAGGTAAGCGAGGATATGAAAACCTTAAGGGCAAAAATGGAGTCTGGAAGTAGATTAAAACAAGCTAATTGATTATCCAGAAAGATTTCAGAATAATATTTTTAAAATCGAACCGTTAAAATAGTTGCTTTTGGCAAAGGGACTTTTATCAGGGTTTCATTTATTCCTATGTTTTCGGGAATAAATGCAGTATAATTATTGTTTTCTGTTATACACTATGGATCCGTATGCGAGTAACAGACAAGTAATTCTTGATAAGGAACTGGAACAAATTGCAAAAACGTTCCCTGACTTTTTTCAAAGAACTGAAAAATCAATTCTTTGTATAAAAGAATGCCTGCAAGTGTTAAAAGAATACATCTGCAATCATCCTTTTGAGTCCATTGCCCAAGAGATACTCTTTTTTAAGGAGATCAAACCCACCATTTATGGAAAACTGATCTTCTTTGTTGAGGTTTTAAATATTGAATCAAAACGCCCGGTAGGTAATACTTGTGATATAAAGAAATATTTGTTGAAGGAACAGAAAAAGCTCCGTTCATTCTTTGATGAAAATGTTGAATTCTATGCTTATTGCCGAAATAAATCGACACATCTTGATGAGAAGTATTTTATCCGCAATAAACTGGATAGGTGTCTGTGTATTAATGATTATGCAGTTGATGCAGATCCCTGTTTTTCCACAACCCACGATTACAAAGTTGCCAGAATCTTAGCCAATGATATGCTGAATAACTATTTGAATGAGCAACTGAATTTGCTCGATCAACCAAAGGAACAGGTTCTTATGGGAACAGAAAAATGCAAATTTGTCTGGACGGAATCAAAAATTGCTTTGGTCGAACTCATTTATGGTTTGCACACGACCGGTTGCATCAACAATGGCTCGGGTGATATAAAAGAGGTTGCTCACTTGTTCGAAACCATCTTCAATATTGAACTGGGCGATTTTTACAGGACATTTATGGAAATCAAAACCCGACAGAATCCTACAAAATTTCTGGACACCATGCGATCTGCCCTCAATCACAAAATTGAAGAACAGGATGAATAAAATACCAAGTTGATACCAACTCGGACTTTTCACATTAAATCAAATCAAAACGTTCATTTGATTTCTCTACTTCCTGACCGTACTTTTTCAAAAATCCAGCATAACATTGTTTTTCAGAAGAGTACAAAATAGTAAATCATCAATCATAACTCTCAAATTTTATTTCTCCCAACTTGGTATCATACTGTGAACAAATTCATTTCGGTTTGATGAATTTTGACCTCAAACAATTTAAATCGTATAATATGCCAGCACAAATTGTAACAACCGATGATTTAATGGAGTTCAAAGTTGAACTCCTCGAAAGTTTTAAAAAACTGCTTAAAGAAAATTCCGGCCAGCCGGTAAAGAAATGGCTCAAATCCTACGAAGTCCGAAAAATTCTGTCCATCTCTCCCGGAACACTTCAGAACCTTCGGATCAATGGCACATTGCCCTTTACTAAAATCGGTGGCGTGATCTATTACGACTATGCCGATATTCAGAACATGCTCCAGGCAAATAAGCTTCAGCGCCGGTTAGCCTAAATCAAATCTTTGATTTGATTTTCCTCTGCGCTTATCTGCGTTCTCTGTGGTTTATAATGTAAGTGATACCTTATATAAACAATATAAACAATACAAACATGGATAAGCAAGCAAAAATCGATTTTGAAAAAAATGAACAGGAAGAAAAAACTCAAAATCCAAAAGAAATAGAAGTGATCAGAAGAACCGATGGATTTGGCCCGGGCGTTCCGCCCACCGAAGAACACGTCCGCATCTATTTCGACGAAAAAGGTTTTCCGCCCGTTGAGGCCGAAAAGTTCTACAACTACTTCCAGAGTAACGGCTGGCTGGTGGGTGGCCGGTCAAAAATGAAAGACTGGAAAGCTGCTACCCGCAACTGGATCTTAAACGCTCAAAAATTCAGCAATCATGGAAAACAGCAACGCAACTCAATACAAAAACCAAAGCCAGGCAACCTCAGCGCAACCGTTGGAAAGGACTATTCCGAACCACTTTAGCCGGTTTACTTCAGACCAAAACGGAGAAATCATTTTCGATTTTGATCGTTGCCTGGCCTTTATGGAAGAAAAAGGAAGTGAACAATTTAGTGACCATTTCCGAATTTTCCCCGAAGATCACGGGATAATCTTTAAACTGCTGGTCTATGCCATCCACGACCAGGAAAATGCAGAAAAGCTCAACCTGAACCTGCAAAAAGGAATCATGCTTACCGGCCCAGTTGGTTGTGGCAAAACCACTTTAATGAAACTGATTCGTTTCTTTCAGACTCAACAGGAAGTGTACTCGGTAAAATCCTGTCGTGAAATCAGCTTCGAGTTCATCGCCAAAGGTTTTGAGGTAATTCACAAATACAGCACTGGAGAAAACCGGAAAGTTTACTGTTTCGATGACCTGGGCACCGAACAAAATCTGAAATACTATGGGAACGAGTGCAATATTATGGCTGAAATTTTGCTGAATCGTTACGACCAGTTCATTGCCCATGGAACTATCACCCACCTTACCACCAACCTTTCCGCCAGCGAAATTGAATCATACTATGGCAACCGGGTTCGTTCAAGGATGAGGGAGATGTTTAACGTTATTGCATTCAATAAGGAATCGAAGGATAAAAGAAGATGAATCGTAATTGTTTTAATCATCTAAATCACAATTATGACATCTGTTTTGTCCAGTTTTTTAACAAATAAACTGGACATTTATCTATATTTGCAAAAAGAACAATATTTTGAAAACATCTGAATACATACAATTTAAGATTGAAAGATTGCCTAAAGGCTATGTGTTCACCTATGAGGATTTTGTATCTGAGGTGAACAGCAAGGAAGCGGTTATAAAAAGCCTCAACAGAATGGCGCTGTCCGGGAAAATAGGAAAACTGGCTAAAGGCAAATTTTACAAACCTGAAAGTACTGTTTTCGGTACATTATTGCCTGATCAGTCTCAGATTGTGAAAGACCTGCTTGAAAAAGATGGCAAACTAATTGGCTACCTTACAGGGTACAGTATTTACAACAAGTTGGGGTTGTCTACACAAATAAGCAACACAATCCAGATCGGAAAAAATGAGGTGCGTCCTTCGTTAAAAAGAGATCGGTTTAAAATTTCATTTGTGAAGCAGAAGAACAATATCTCAAAAGAGAATATACCTCTACTCCAGATATTGGACACAATCCGGTTTATTAAGAAAATACCGGATACAACAATTGCTGTTTCATGTAACCGTTTGTTGACCATTATTCAGAAGCTTTCTCGTAAAGAAAAAAGCACCTTGACGAGACTGGCATTCAAGTATCCGCCATCAACAAGGGCTTTACTGGGTGCGTTTTGGGAACAATTGGGAGAAAAAGAGCAATTACCTTTGCTCAAAAAATCGTTGAATCCGATTACTGCATACAAGCTGGAGATACCAGCAAATATTTTGTCCACAACTGAAATCTGGAATATAAAATGAAGCTTCATCAGAATAAAACACTCTTTGATCAGGCTGTTCGGGCAACGGCCCAACAAAAAGGTTTGCTTGAAATCTATATCGAGAAAGATTATTGGGTGACTTTGGCCTTACATCGAATCTTCAACAGTCCGATTGGTAATGAAACGGTTTTTAAAGGAGGAACGTCACTGTCCAAATGTTTTGGCCTGATTGAACGTTTTTCTGAAGACATTGACCTGGTCGTTCTTCGTAAAGAAAATGAAACGAACAACCAGCTTACCAACAAAATCAAAACCATTTCTCAGGTAGTGTCTGAAGTATTGCCCGAAGTTGAGATTGAGGGGATCACCCATAAACGGGGAATGAATCGGAAGACAGCCCATAGTTATGAAAAAAAATTTCAGGGCAATTATGGTCAGATTCGCGATGTGATCATTGTTGAGGCAACCTGGTTGGGAAGTCACGAACCATTTTCAGAACAAACGATCAGTTCCTACATTTTTGAAATGATGGTGAAAACAGACCAGCAGAAACTGGCCGAAGAATACGATATGCAACCGTTCGTTGTTTCTGTTCTGGATGTTAAACGCACCCTGTGTGAGAAAATAATGAGCTTGGTTCGCTTCTCATACACAGAGCAGCCAATAGCTGATCTGCGCAGCAAAATCCGCCACACGTACGACATTCACCAATTACTTCAAAACCCCGCAATTGCAGTCTTCTTTCAATCCGATGATTTCGATAATATGCTGCATCGAGTAGCAACCGAGGATAAAGTCAGCTTCAAAAACAACAATCAATGGCTGAAACAACATCCTGTTGATTCATTGTTCTTTTCAGATTTGGAAAATACGTGGGATCAGATAAAAGGTACATATACTGGTGATTTTAGATTTCTGGTTTATGGCCATCTGCCCAATGAAGATGAAGTATTTCAAAACTTGAGGAAAGTTAGAAACAGGGTTGATAAAGTGAATTGGAATTTTTAACTACAAATTTACAACTCAATCATGTATGACATTAAGAATGAATAGTATATGGATAAATATTATATTGACAATAAAAGTCTGTACAACTTATTAGTTGAGAAAGGAGTAACTGCATTATTTCACGCAAATACAGTCTTGACCTCTATTACGTTTATTCGTCAAAGAGCCTTATTGTCAAGAAAATATATTGAACAAAACAATTTGATCCAAACAGACCAGAAGTCAGATGAAAAGGATAAAAAGTATGGGGTTTGGGATGATGTATTTTTAGACGCATTCGATATTCACAAGAAGTTCAATAATCGAAATCTATACGGGCCAGTCATGTTTGTATTTAAAATAGAGCTATTGCTTTCGCCCTCTTTCTCAAAAGCATTAGTGACTAGGTCTAATCCAATTAATTGGACTGATGCATTAACAAATGACGAAAAATATTATTCCAATATCGATCAAATTAAAGATGATTATTTAACTGGAAAGAAACTCGATTCTCAAATAATGATAACATTAAGAAATCCAGACAAATGCGTTAAATTCAATAAATTTTTGAAAGGTATTCTCGTAGATAAACCATCGTTAATCGTTCCTGTAAAAAGAAAAAATGGAGATATAACTGAAGGCCATCTTGGTGATGAAGTTTTCAAGAGATTAGAAGAGGAATTAAAGGAAAGTGGGCTTGGTCATATCAAAATACACAAACGTCATGCTTTAACAAGAAGATTATTCTGTCGGTGTCAAGCTCAATACAATTTTCTTCATATCCGAAACTATGAAGAACTTCGAAAATTATTTAGAATGAACTGATTAAGATATAAACAATTAAAAATTATCCATATCCAGCCCACTATTAATTCCCCTGGATAAATCTGAAGCATGTCTTATCGAATTTCTAAGACAACTCTCTTTCCCTCTTGTATTATTCCTCTGCTAAACGTTTCTTTTTTATCTTTAAACAAAATTGACCTGTGAAATCAAACCTTATGAAACGACAACTTCAACGAGCACTTTTCCTTCCTGCAAATAAAATAGTCTTAACAGATGCTGAAAATAAAGGCGAAGTGTATAGAATTGAAAAAAGAAAAGTACAATGCTATCCTACCTTTCTGCACCGTTGGTTAAAAATTAAAGTGTCTCGTTGGCGAAAAGTTTCTGTTCTTGACACTTACAACGAAGATCACCTTCGCAATAGTTATTGGCTTATAATTAAGCATTTTAAACAATCAGGGATAATTACAATCCTTTATCCGGAGATAAATTCCGATTTAAATAATACTGAAATTGAAGAGCACATTCAAAAGATGAAGGAATTTGGGCTGAATTTCGAAATGCTTAATGGTAATAGTGTGGAAGATATTCTGAATGCAATTGAGTTATATAATATTAATCCCCAAAATTCCTGTTTTGTTGCAACAGATTTCGAATTACTTGAAGAACTTGGTAAGTGGTATCATCCCCGTGAATTCTTTAACTCCTATTTGCCCAAAAACAACTATACTTTAGGTTTTGACATGCAATACTGGGGTACCAAATTTCCTGAATGGGAGCATAAAGTTCATGTTGCCATGACAACATCCATCCAATCTTTTTTATTGCGTAACTATCATTCAAAACATTTGGTCTTCTCCAACCGTCTTTTACCATTTTTAGATAACTGCATTCTTTTTATTGCTAGTGAAAACAGCCAACCAATTGATGATTTTATTGTTGAAAATCTTGAATGGCTCAAGATGAAGGCTGAAGAAAAAGGGTGCAAATTCATATATTTGCCTGAACTATTTAGTATTAACACCGACACAGAATTTATCGATACCTATCTGTCTTATTATTATCCAAATTGTTCTGTTGATTCTGCTATTGCAGAGCTTATTTGTAATTTAAAAATCAATAACTACGAATTAAGTAGTTTGATTTTAAATGTTTTAAATATCCCTGAAATTCAATTGCCTGTTTTGTTAAGGAATAGAAAAGGGACTGGTGACGAGAACCCATTCGAATATTCTGTTTTTCATTTGCAGAATAATATTGATTTTAAACAGCAAATATTTGATTATTTTGATAAGCTTCAGGCTGTTGGTGAATTAACTCCAATTTATTTTCGAAAAGAAAAAATCGAATTAAAAACTGCTGATGATAATTTCTTTGATGAGGCGAATAAATTGGCCGATGATGTAATTGGCAAGATTTCTTATTTGAAAGAGAAGGGCTTAAACTCAATCGTACTCGAAATTGCATTGCACTTGTTAGACGGGGTCGACAAACAAGAGCTAACACGACTTGGACTTCCAGTGGGAACCATTCCTCAACTGCAAACAAACAATATAAAAGTTAGCCGCCTGCGCATTCAATGGACCTCAAAATTTGACTTCCAAATTATTTTGCCCGACTATGGAAATATGATAGTCGAAATGCCTCGCCTGCCAATGGCATTATATTATTTGTTTTTAAAACACCCTGAAGGAATCTTATTTTCTGATCTTCCCGATTATAAAGATGAGTTGGTTGCCATCTATTCCAAAATCAGTAATTTATCCGACAAACAAGAAATCGGAAAAAATATTGATCGTATCTGCGATCCTTTCGATAATTCAATCAATGTGAATTGTTCACGGATTAAAAGTGCTTTCGTGAAATTGATTGATATGAAACTGGCTGAAAATTATTTTATAACCGGGTATAGGGGCGAAGATAAAAGAATAAAAATTGCTCCCGAATTAATTGAAATAATAGGCGAACCCGATCTTTCTTATTAGAATATTCGTGAACTCAATCGTCAATTTCTCTGCAAGGTTGCAATGAATTTTCTTCCTCGTTTAAGGCTGGTAACTTTCGGTCAGTTTGCTTTATTACCATACAATTGAAAGATATTAAGCGTGGAACAGGTATCGCTGAAGGGGTTTCCCCCCTGAGGCTGGTAATAAAGCAACTGTTCCGCGCTTTCTTTTTTAAATCATTTGTATATGAAGAAGAAAATTCCAACAAAAGCACTTACTGTTTCAGTGATCATTTCCCTTATTTTATTATTTCCGGTTTGTTCAACAGGAAATAATAGGAATAGTCCCCGGTATGTCGATATGGATTCTGTTCAGAATGTTGTATCATCAGACACAATTACAACGGTAGACAAAAAAAACTCAAACAGCTACTTTGCCATCGGCAGAGGG
>Ga0209098_1001058_pt1 | contig 27411 bp, 23 predicted proteins | sample AD_JPNHW1_MetaG_FD_184429 | JGI IMG/M metagenome (GOLD analysis project Ga0209098, IMG submission 184429) | Active sludge microbial communities of municipal wastewater-treating anaerobic digesters from Japan - AD_JPNHW1_MetaG (SPAdes) (version 2) | ecosystem: Engineered > Bioreactor > Anaerobic...
GTCAAGGGGATCACCCGGGTAACCAGGGTGGACAGTTGATTTGTGATTGCCGATTTGCGATTTACGATTTACCAAAAAAAAATCGCAATTCGCAATTCTCAAATCGCAAATCTTCAGTATCTGGGGTCAGGCTGCACTGGCAGCTTCGCCATCTTTTCCACCTCGACGGAAGTATAACCGAATTCGTCAACAACTTTACCCTGGATAAGATAGGTGCCGCTGCCGCGAAACGGCCAGCCGGCAAGTGACTGCGGGAAATGGGTTGTGTCAAAGAACTCTCCGTCATTGTCGATGAAGCAGCCGAAGTTCATCCATTCATGCTTGACGGTCTTGATGTACTTTACGGTCACCAGGTGGCCCACCATCCTGACCCGGCGGCTCACGGCACCCTTCATGCCCGCGGCAGTCACATCGCCCCTGAACTTTGTCTGCAGCAGGTCAAACCATGTCAGCGTTACGGGAAATCCGAGCAGTTCAATCTCGTCATAGGCATCCTCGAGCTTCGACTGCTCGAAAGGAGGCATGGAAAACCTCTTTGGCTCGGGGTTGAAAAGGGTGCGGGCCGTCTCGCTCTTACCCCTGTTGATAAGCATGTGTGCCTCCCACAGTAGCAGCGCCTTGCTCTTCCCGGTAAACCGGAACGCACCGGTTCTTATCAGTATGACGGTCTGCTCGAGACCAGGACCTATACGTGAGATGAAGTCCTCTATCCCGCTGAAAATGCCATTTTTATCCCTGTCGATGATGAGGGCTTTTGCGAGATTCGTTTCCAGTCCCTGGATGTGTATCAGTCCGACGAATATGGTTTTGTCATACAGGGTGGTTTTGTATGTGCTGCGGTTGATGCAGGGGGCCTCGATGACGGCTCCCTCACGACGGGCCTCCTGAACATAAACCCAGGTACGGTAGAACCCGCCGAAATTGTTGATTACGGCTACCATGAATTCGAGGGGATAGTGCGCTTTCAGCCAGAGGCTCTGGAAGCTCTCCACGGCGTATGAGGCAGAGTGAGCCTTGGAGAAAGAGTATCCTGCAAACGACTCAATCTGGCGCCACACCTCCTTCGTGATCTCCTCAGGATAGCCCTTGTCACGGCAGTTGCTGAAAAAGCGTTCAGTGATCTTCTGCATCTCCTTCTTCGAGCGGTACTTGCCGCTCATGGCACGCCGGAGCGTGTCGGCATCGGAGAGGTCGAGGCCGGCGAAGTGATGACACACCTTCAGCACATCCTCCTGGTAGACCATCACCCCGAAGGTCTCGCTGAGAAGATCCTTCATCACCGGGTGGATATACTCGAAGTTGTCAGGGTGATGGAAGCGATAGATGAACTGCCGCATCATCCCCGAGCGCGCCACACCGGGCCTGATGACAGAGCTTGCTGCCACAAGTGTCAGGTAATCATCACATTTAAGCTTCTGAAGCAGTCCGCGCATAGAGGGACTCTCGATATAGAAACAGCCTTTGGCGTCGCCGCGGCGAAGATGGTCCTTCACCAGCGGGTCATTCTTGAACTGCTGGATGGCGTGCACGTCCACATCCACACCACGGTTGGCACGTATGATCTCCGCACTTTCCCTGATGTGTCCTATGCCTCTCTGGCTCAGTATGTCAAGTTTCTCATAGCCAAGCTCTTCGGCGGTGTACATGTCCCACTGAGTGGTGGGAAAACCCTTTGGTGGCATGTCAAGTGCAGTGTAGCAGCACAGCGGTTCCTCCGAGATGAGCACTCCGCCGGCATGGATGCTCCGCAGGTTGGGAAAGTCGGCGATCTTGTTGCCGGTCTCGAAGATAAGATCCTGAATCTCACCCCTGTTGCTCTCGGCGGAGGGGTTTGCTATCAGGGCATCAATCTCATCGACGGGCAGTCCGTGCACCTTGCCCAGCTCGCGCACTATCGACTTGCCCCGGAAGGTGTTGATGGTGCCAAGGAGGGCCGTGTGACGGTGGCCGTAGCGGCGGAAGATATACTCGGTTACGGTGTCACGCTCCTTCCAGGAATAGTCTATGTCAAAGTCGGGCGGCGAGGTCCGTTTCGGGTTGATGAACCTCTCGAAGTAAAGGTTCAGGTCAATGGGATCAACATTGGTGATCTTCAGGCAGTAAGCAACGACGGAGTTAGCCCCGCTGCCACGTCCCACATGGTAAAATCCGCAGGCCATTGAGTAGCGTATGATGTCCCATGTTATGAGGAAGTAAGCCGAGAAGCCGAGGCGGTCAATTATCTCCAGCTCGTGGCGCACCCGTTCTTCTGCCACCCTGTTGTTCTTCCCGTATCGGTACTTCATGCCGTCCCATGCCAGTTTCTCGAGCAGGAGCTTGTCATCGTACCTGCTGGCAGAGTATATTTTTTTGTTTTTCGGGGTGGTGAAGTCGATCTCCAGCGAACAGTCGTTCAGCAGCCTGCGCGTGTTGTCTGTTACCTGCGGCCACATGGAGAAAGGACCTGACGCGTCTGCTTCCGGGATGATGTACTCATCGGGTGAGCCGGTCATCTCCGGGGTGAGACGGCTGAGGAGGATGTTGTTGTCCACTGCGCGCAGGCTGCGGTGCACCGGATAGTCAGCGGGCGACTCCATGGTGACGGTATGAAGGATCACGCACCGGGCTATGTCGCTCTTTTTCATTGATATGAGGCGGCCGGCGGAGGAGGGTCGTATGCCGAGGTACTCGTTGTCGCGCAGTACGTCGCGGGGAGCGCTGAAGGAGCCGTTGATGCCGCCGGCCGGGTAGATGACATACGCGTTGGGGAAGGAGGGAGGGCATGGCGGGAGCGGATCACCGCTGATATTGTGACGGGTAAGGAACTCGTTCAGCTCACGGAAGCCCTCGTTGTTTCGTGCTATGCCTATGTAAAGCAGCCTGTTGCCGTCGCGGAACTCTATCCCGGCGGCCGGGGTGATGTTGCGGCTGCGGCACTCACGTACAAAATCGGGTACCCCGGTGGTGTTATTGATATCGGTCAGCACCAGGCGCTCCACGCCCGCAGCCGCAGCGAGCTCAGAAAGGCGCTCCACGGTGAGGGTGCCGTAACGGAGGCTGTTGTATGAGTGGCAGTTGATGTACATTGTCTCATGTCTGAAGGTCTGATGTCTGAAGGTCTGAAGGTCTGATGTCTGAAGGTCTGAAGGTCTGAAGGTCTGTCGCTTTGTTCCGTCTGAAGGTCTTGATATCTTAGAATCTTTTGACTCTCAGACTCTCAGATTCTCAGACCTTCAGACCTAATATCTCCATCCCCGCAGTCGTTCCTCCATGCGTGATTTCTCTGCCAGCAGTTCCGACGCCTTTCTGAGCTCGCGCTCGCTCCGCTCCGCGGCGGTCATCACCCCGGCCGCCCGGCGGATGGCATGACGGCCGAAACGGCCCCGCAGCCTGTCCATTGTCATATAGAGACTCACCATCTCCGGCGTGTCTTCAAACATATTCAGTTGCTGCACACCCCGCACCAGTCCGCTCACCTTCACCCCGATGAGCCTGATGAGCATGCGCCGCTGCCAGAGACGCCGGAATAGACTCTGCGCCTCGCTGATGAGCACATGGTCAAAGGCGGTGTAGGGCACCCGCTGCTGCAGCGTGTGAGTGTCAAAGTCAGAGTACCGTATCCGTACCGTCAGGCATGACGCCAGCTTCTCCTGGCGGCGCAGCTCATAGGCCAGCTTCTCGGTCATGCTCACTATCATCTGGTTGAGCATCACCGTGTCAGTGGTGTCACGGTCAAACGTGTGCTCGGTGCTGATAGACTTCTGCTCTGAGTAACTGATGACAGGTGTATTGTCAATGCCATTGGCCTTCTTCCATATCTCCATGCCGTTCTGACCCATGAGCGACCCGAGCATCTCGGCCGGGATGACACGCAGCGTATGTATCGTGGAGATGCCCATAGAGCGCAGCGTGTGATATGTCTTCTGCCCTATCATCGGTATCTTCCTGATGGAGAGCGGATCGAGGAAGGGGAGGACCTGCTGCTGCGCCACCTCCCGCTCACCGTTGGGCTTCGCCTCTCCGGCAGCAATCTTAGAGACGGTCTTGTTGACCGACAGCCCGATGGAGATGGGCAGCCCCGTCTCCCGTATGATAGTGTCACGCAGCTCATGCGACCAGCCGGCACAACCGTGGAATCGCTCCATCCCGGTGAGATCAATGTAGTGCTCATCCACCGACGCCTTCTCATAGAGCGGCGCCTTGTCGGCGATGATGTCAGTCACCATCCTTGAATATTTCGTGTACATCTCCATGTCACCGCGGATGAATACCGCCTCGGGACACATGGCGCGGGCCATCTTCATCGGCATGGCCGAGCTGACGCCGAAGCTGCGCGCCTCGTAGCTGCAGCTCGAGACCACCCCGCGGTCAGAGCTGCCTCCGATGATCACGGGACGGCCATTGAGCCGGCTGTCGCGAACCCTCTCCACCGACACGAAAAAGGTGTCGAGGTCAAGATGCAATATGCTGCGTGCGTCCATGGTTAAAGGTCTGAAGGTCTGAAAGTCTGAAGGTCGGAAGGTCTGGAACTGCGCTCCGTCGTGCGGTCCTGCAGCCTGGCGGTCTGCCGGAGCGAAGCTGAGATCCCGGCCGTAAGGCAGAGACGGTCCTGCAGTCAAAGAATCAAAACCGCAGGACCTTAAGACATCAGACCTTTCGACTTTCAGACTTTTTTTCATTTTCTGCTTGTTATTTCAAAAACTTAATTTATCTTTGATTAGAAATTAATCAAACATGTGATTACAATATAATCAAATTTTGTAATATGTACTTCGCATCGAACATAAAATTTTTGAGAAAACGCCGCGGACGTACACAGGATGACGTGGCATCAGCCCTGCAGATGAAACGGCCAACCCTCAGCGGCTATGAGAACGGCGTGGCACAGCCCGGAATAGAAGCACTGGTGGCTTTTTCCGGATACTTCAACATCTCGCTTGACACTATGCTCAAGATAGACCTGACCCGCCTCTCCGAGAGCCAGCTGGGCGAGCTCGAGAGGGGATATGATGCATATATCAGGGGGAGCAACCTCAGGGTCCTGACCACTACGGTAGCCCCTGACAACCGGGAAAATATCGAGCTCGTCAGCGAAAAGGCCAAGGCGGGCTATACCACCGGTTATGCTGATCCGGAATTCATTGGTGACCTCCCCCTGTTTAACCTGCCATTCCTGTCGCCAGACCGCAAGTACCGCACATTCCAGCTGAAGGGCGACTCCATGCTGCCCATCCCCGACAGATCATGGGTCACCGGCGAGTTTATGCAGGACTGGCGTGACATAAGGAGCGGACAGGCATATATCATTCTTACGTCGGATGACGGCATTGTCTTCAAGGTTGCCGAGAATAACATTGAGAAGAGCGGCCGCCTGGTACTCTATTCACTCAACCCGCTCTATGAACCTTATGAGGTCCACATAAGTGACATCCGGGAAGTATGGAAGTTCGTACATTATATAAGCGACGAACTCCCGGAACCGGTACTCCCCGAGAAACAACTCCTCCGGACCGTTGCCTCAATGAAACAGGACCTGTACCAGCTAAAAAAGAGCATGGGTCGTGACATCGAGGATGCGAAAGAACTCTGAACCAATACGTTGCTGCAAACAAATATTTTTGTGCCGGCACTGCAATGCAGCACGATATTTGTAGTTTATTGTACATTCTGAAACCAATGTCATTTAAGAGTTGTTACCATGAAAAAAACAACCATTCTCCTGATCTCCCTGCTTCTTTCAGCCGCGGGAGATGCTTTCTCCCAGATACCTCTGAGCCTTAAAGCCAGGCATCGTACAGACGGAGACACAATTACCCTGACCAGCGTCCTCAGAAACCGCGGACTCCTTTCAGTCCGGACTTCTCCTGACCCGGTAACCGGAAAGAGCGGGAACATTCTCCTTGACGACCTCAGGTACTATGAGATAATTCCTGAAAACCTGGAATCACTGTGGCAGATGATAATCCTCAGATCACCTGTGTATGACAACCTCCTGAAGTCGGGGTACAGCTATGAGACCCGCTCTGCGATGGAGGATCTGATGAAGGAGTATCTGGCCAGGGCAGAACAGAACAATTCATTTTATATCGACAGTTACCTGGAGGCCAGGCTATATGCCATCCTGCGCAAGGTCTATCCGGTCAGGAACACTGACAGGCGCCCGGGAATTCTGAGCCTTCGTATCCTGTCGGAGATTGCCCCTGACGCATGGGTGGGCCCTGATGGCACCCTGGTGATTACCACCGGATTGATTGCAGCCCTGGACAATGAGACCGAGATGATGGCACTGATGGCCCAGGAAGTCGCCCATTTTGCACTGGACCATCACCTGTCAAATTACACCAGTACTGTCACATCCGGGATAAATCCCGCACTGGGAAATATCATCAGGTACACCGGGCAAGAGGAGAGGGTGGCTGATAATTGTGCAATTTCAGTGCTCTCATATTATGGCAAGAATTTCTCATTTTTGGGTTCAATGCTGCGAAATGTAATGGATTACGGAGAGCTGATGGGCAGTTTTTACCTTGGATCATTCCCAAATGCCAAATCCAGGGTAGACAACTACCAGGGTACGATCACGGATAAATCCGCTGATTATGATAAACTTGTTGCACCTGTTATATCCTATAATGCCTTCATGGCATACAACCAGTCACATTACCTGCTCTGTCGCCGCCTGCTCGAACGGAACATTGCTTCAGGCACCGCCACTGCCGATGATATTGTGTTGCTCTCACAGGCAATGATGAACCTGTCAGGTTCGGATCATGAAGACCTGGAGGCACTCGTCCTGGTCCGCTCAGTGACAGACAGCCTGCAGGAGCCTCCTCCCGGAGCATTCAAGCAGGAAGCCCTTCTTTTGCTGAGGCTCGGACGCAGGGATGAAGCTGAGACAGCCCTCGACAGATGCCGGGAGGCACTGGAAAGGGAAGAAATGAAATACAGTTCAAAGTCTGGTGACTGGTCGGAGATGCTCAGCTACCTGGCATCGGAAAAGGACTGGGTGGCCAGGACAAGAGCAAGGTGACTCCGCTGAAGCTTCCCGGTTTCAGTGTTCTGCCTGCAATCAACAATGATGATATTTGCATCACAGACCGGATATACCTCGGATCTTGTTAAAATATTAATCCCGCTCCAACGTTTCAATATTCAATATATACATTCATCATGCCAGGTAAAGATTATAATCCCGCCATGCATACTGCCGAGCATATCCTGAACTCGGTGATGGACAAGATGTACCATTGCGGGAGATCATTCAACAGCCACATTGAAAGCAAAAAGAGCAAATGCGACTACCATATCAGGAAAGGATTGTCTGACAAGGAAGTTCGGGCAGTGGAAAGAACAGTAAATGAGATAATTAAACTTGACATACCGGTGGGAGAGGAGCTTGTCAGCAGGAGGGAGGCTGACGAAAAGTATTTTACAGGGAAACTGCCGGGAGACGCAGGAGAAACAATCCGGATCATCACTATCGGGAATTTCGACGCATGCCCGTGCATCGGGCAACATGTGAAAAACACATCTGAAATTGGCACATTTTCAATAACATCGGCAGATTTCAATGAAGGTATTCTGAGAATCCGCTTCAGGATCGGCCAGGAAGTGTCTCAACCCGGCCTCCGGATACCGGCCTGATGGTTGAAAACAACGTAAAGCAAAGCTGACACACAAAAAAAACCGGCGCTATACCGGTTTTTATTTATCATGATTCAGGTAATTCCTATTCTTTTGTGAGTTTGGTTATCATGTCAATGATGCCCGGGATGTCGCTGTCGGCAATCTTGCCCTTATATACACCCCTGACAATGCGGTTCTTGTCAACAATCACAACTGTATAGCTGTCCTTGGGCATACCCCATGACTCATGCAGAAGTCCTTTATAATCAAACAGAATGGTAGTGTCATACTTTTTTGCCTTCCTGCCGGCAATGGCACGTACCAGTCCGTCGGGAAGCTTGGTCGACTGGAGGTCGACTATCCCGAATCCCTTGAAAGCATTCTGGTCAATAATCTTGTCAATGTCAACGGCCTTGTTGACGGCGTCATTGAACGGATCATTAAGGTCATCATTGTCAGGATCAACGTAGTTTATCTGAAGAACTTTGCCCGGCCAGGAGTTCATGGTGAATTCCTTTTTGGAAGCATCGGTCAGAGCCCATTCCGGAGCTTTCTTTCCAACTTCGAGCTTGCCCTGGGCTGCAGCAAACGGCAGAGTAAAAGCTGCCAGGAGAACAGTAAACAACAGTTTTTTCATTTTTACGGTTTCTTAAATTTAGCGGAAAGATAACATTTTTTAGTATTCATGCACATTATGGCGAAAAATGTGAAGTGAATCCGGGTGAAGCCCATGATGTTACCTGCGTGGGCTCTGCAGCACTGTGAATGTGAATGTTACCTGGGTAAAGCCCATGCTTGAATCAGGAAGAGCTTTGCGGCACTCTGACAGCCACAATACTGCGCGCCACCCGCAGGGATTGACAAACTGATTATCTGCCCGTGGTGAGGAAGTCGTTCAGTGGTTTCATTGCCCTGAAAGCGCCAGTCACCACTTCGAAAAAACCGGGATCAACCACCTCCCTGTCTGTCAGCAGCTTTTCAGGCAGGAAGCTTTTCATCTTTATCAGCTCAATATGAGGATGATCCTTTGAGAATCCGCGGGGCGGAAGCTTTAGTTTTTCTCCCTCTAGTCCGCCAAAATACTTCCTGTACTCCCTGCTGTTCAATATCTTCACCAGGCTGTCGCCTTCACCGGCAATTCTGTTGCGGATCAAATTCAGCCAGGGCGCAGGAGGGATGTATGACCCTCCTGAAATAAACGACTGGCCCGGCTCGATATGAAGGTAATAACCTGGAAACCTGTCGGCGCTCTTCTTTCCGCCACGGACCATGAACGCCCCGAAATTAGTCTTATAGATGGTCTTATCATTTGTGAACCGGATGTCTCGGTTGATCCTGTAGATGCAGCTTTTTGCCTCAAGCCCTCTGAAAATCGGGTCAAAACTGACTATGTCATCAATGACAGCCTGCACAAACAGGGAGAAATTCCCGCGAGCCGCTTCATAGCGGGAACGGTTTTCGGCAAACCAGAGCCTGTTATTATTTCGGCGCAGGTCAGAAAGGAACATCAGGGTTGAACGGTCAATACTGATCATATCATTATCAGGTTAATCAGATAAATCTGTAGAATTGTTTGTTAAATAATTGAATATCAATATGTTACAAATGCACGTCAGTTTATCCCAAAGCTACGAAATTTCTCTGATTGCCGTAACGGTTCAATAACTGCATTTCTCTGATTGAAGTAACGGTTTAATAACATCATTGTTAAGCCATTTAAATCATAGCATCAGAAAACTTTTCTGATTGGCAGATGTTAAACGCATGAGGCAATCTGTAATCAATAAAATAAATGTCATGAAAATTAGTCAGTTAGCAGCATTGGTAATCCTGTCCGCAGCCATGATGATATCCGGTTGCACCAGGGAGGAAGAGCCTGATCATTTCAGGTACACTGTGAATGATTACCCTCTGTACCAGGGATTTATCCACAATTATGGAATGCCTGAAGGCGCATCCGGTTACAACTTTGATGTGACCATACATTCTGCAGGTGTAAGTTATAACCGCGACCGGCACGAGTTCCAGGGTACCGGACACCTGGTTTTTTTCCAGATGTTCTCATCGTCAGCAACAGAACTGGCAGCAGGTTTGTACCAGTTCAGCGCCGATGACACCCCGGGTGATCCGTCGACTTTCAACGTGGCCAATTTCGGAATGGATATAAATTTCAGTGAGGATACCGGAACTCTTGTATCTGCTGTCTCCGGAGTGGTCAAGGTATCAGGGACCGGTGACTACAGAACCTTTGACTTCGATTGCCTGACAGGGACCGGGGAAAAGATCACAGGACACTATTACGGTTTTGTTCCTGCCTATGACATGAGGGATGCCAGGAAATAACATGGTTTTGGCAAACAAATGCCTGACCTCTATTTGCCTATAATTAATATTATGTTAAATAGAAACATCAGTACAAGGGTTTCAATAGCAAAATCCTGCTGATGGCGAAAAGATGGCCCCCCTGCCCTGTCTCTGGTTGTGAGCGATGAAGCGAGCCAAAAAAAAAGAAGGCACCTCAACGGGTGCCTTCCATATTTATTCTGGTAACGCTTTGTTACAGGTTCTCAACCTTTGCCTTATATGCCTCAAATTCAGGCATCATCTTAAGCTTGAGGTAGATCTCACGAAGGAACTCAAGTGTCGCAACTGAAGTCGGGTTTGCCTTTTCTGCATCCAGGAAGAAAGGAATTGCCTTCTTCATCTCATCAAATGCCTTGTTCTTGGCAATCTCATACTCCCTGTTGTCAGAGATCAGGTTGGCTTCGTTCAGCATGTCATTTGCAATCGAGACGTAGCAAAGACCGATATTGTAATTGCTCTCGAACTGAGTCGGGTTCTTGGTGAGTGATGTCTTCAGGCTCTCGATGGCTTTCGGGTAATCTTCAAGCTTCATGTGGAGGCTTCCCTCGACAAGATAAAGGATATGGTTTTCAGGATCCATCTCCATGGCCTTGTGAACAAACTCAAATGCCTTCGGCGAGTTGTTGGCGTCAAGATAGAACTGGGTTGCCTGGAGAATAATATCCAGGGTGTCAGGATATGCCTTGAACCCTTCCATCAGAACAGCTTCGGCCTTGACGGTATCCTTCATCTTCATGTAGCAGTCGCTCATGAAAATATAAGGTTTCGTATCCTCGGTGCCCGACTCGGTGCAGGTACGGAAATACGCAATTGCTTCAGGATACATCTCACCGTTGTAAGCTGCCAGCCCGGCATTGAAGATCACCAGTGTGTCTACCATGCCTACATAGAGATCGCTGGAGGAAACCTTCACGTTCCTTTCAAATGATTCCATAGCTCCCTTGAAGTTCTTTTCATTGAACTTGTTGATTGCGTCATTCAGGAATGAGTTGCCAAGAAGTGCATACGCATTGTCCCTGATGATGATGTTCTTCATCTTGGGATCAAGCTGAACTGCTTTCTCGAAGTTGTTGTAGGCTTCCATGAGGATGTCAGGATAGAGACCGATAAACTTCGGATCGCCTGAATCAAACGCAGCCTGGCAAAGTTTTCCCTTAACGTAGTAAGTCTTTGCAAGGCCCATTGACTTCGGGTGAACGATGGCTGTCTCAATTGCTTCCTTAGCCTTGTCGAATGCACCTTCCCTGATAAAAGTTTCGGCAGCGGTAATTTTTCCCTTCTGTGCCATGGCACCTGCTGAGATGATTACTGCCAGTAAAAACAATGTGATCTTCTTCATGTCTGGATAATTTGCTTTTAATGTTGGTCCAAAAATAAAACTTTAGAATCTATTCTTCAAATAATTTGCCAAATTACTCGGCACTGTCGGCCGACTGCTCCTCAATATCGATACCAGGCTCGTTATCATCCTCATTTACTTCGACATAAGCTACTGAAGCAATTGAGTCATTTTCTTTGATATCTATGAGTTTTACGCCCTGTGTTGCCCTTCCCATCACTCTCAGTTCGTTCACCGGCGTCCTCAGGATGTTACCGTTCTGAGTAATAATCAGCAGGTCATACTGGTCGTTCACATCCTTGAGGGCTATCAGTTTCCCGGTCTTGTCAGTGATGTTTATGGTCTTCACTCCTTTTCCTCCGCGGTTTGTGATACGGTAATCGCTTATGGCCGACCTCTTTCCGAAGCCGTTTTCCGAGACCACCAGCACATCTGCCGCTTCGTTCTCAACGGTTATCATTCCGATTACAACATCGTCATCGCCGGAGAGGGTTATTCCGCGTACACCTGATGCCGTACGGCCCATTGGCCTGACAGTGGCTTCTTTGAATCTGACGGCACGGCCTGATCTCACTGCAAGCATAATCTCATGGCTGCCGTTGGTCATCCTGGCTTCGAGGAGCTCATCCCCTTCCCTTACCGTGATGGCGTTGATCCCGTTCGCCCTGGGGCGGGAATAGGCTTCGAGCGACGTCTTCTTGATTACTCCCTTGCGGGTGCAGAGGACGATGAAGTTGTTGTTGATATAATCACTGTCATCAATTGTCTTTACATTGATGAATGCCCTGACGCTGTCATCAGGCTCAATATTGATCACGTTCTGAATCGCCCTCCCCTTACTGTTGCGCGTACCCTCGGGCAGGTCATAGACCTTCTGCCAGTGGCACTTGCCGTTACGGGTAAAGAAGAGCATGGTGTTATGCATTGTTGCAACATACATATGCTCAATGAAATCTTCTTCCCGGGTAGTGCTTCCCCTCTTGCCAGTACCTCCCCTGTTCTGGCGGCGGAACTCGGTCAGAGGCGTCCGCTTGATGTAACCCATATGCGAAATGGTAATAACCATCTCATCATCAGCGTAGAAATCCTCAGGATTGAATTCGCCTGCGGCGGGAACAATCTGAGTCCGCCGTTTGTCTCCGAATTTGTCCTTTACCTCGAGAAGCTCATCCTTGATAATCTGCATCTGGAGCTTCTCGTCTGCAAGAACCTGGTTCAGGTATTCGATGAGTTTTTTAATCTCCTCGTATTCAGCATGCAGCTTATCCTGTTCCAGCCCGGTGAGCTGCCTCAGGCGCATCTCCACGATTGCTCTCGCCTGAATATCAGTCAGCCCGAATCTCTCCATCAGCCGCTCACGCGCGATGTCAGTATTCTGCGAAGACCTGATAATAGCTATGACCTCATCGATATTATCGCTGGCAATGATCAGACCTTCAAGTATATGAGCTCTCTTTTCGGCCTGGTCAAGATCATATTTCGCCCTGCGCACAACGATATCATGCCTGTGCTTCACGAAGCTGTCAATTATCTCCTTGAGGGCAAGGGTCTTGGGCCGACCCTTGACAAGTGCTATATTGTTGACATTGAACGATGTCTGCAGCTGCGAATGCTTGTAAAGATGGTTCAGGACAATGTTGGCCGGCATCTCCTTCTTGAGGATTATCACAACCCTCATTCCTGTTCTGTCAGACTCATCATTGATATAGGAAATCCCTTCCAGCTTTTTTTCATTGATAAGGTCAGCTATTCTCTTGATCATCTCGGCCTTGTTGACCATATAGGGGATTTCGGTGACCACGATGCACTCTCTTCCCGAGTGGGTCAGCTCCACCTCCGTTTTGGCCCTGACAACAATCCTTCCCCTGCCGGTTTCATAAGCCTCCCTTATCCCCTGCTCACCATATATTATACCCCCAGTCGGAAAGTCGGGTCCCTTGATATAATGCATCAGCCCCTCGGTGGTGATCTCCGGGTCATCAATGTAAGCTATGATGGCATCAACTGCTTCGGAGAGGTTGTGAGGAGGCATGTTGGTTGCCATACCCACTGCAATACCTGAAGCTCCGTTGACCAGCAGCGTTGGTATCCTGGTGGGCAATACGGTAGGCTCCTGCAGCGTGTCATCAAAATTGGGCTGAAAGTCAACAGTTTCCTTTTCAATGTCCGAGAGAGTCTCTTCAGCGATCCGCTTGAGCTTTGCCTCTGTGTATCGCATTGCTGCAGGACTGTCACCGTCTATTGATCCGAAGTTTCCCTGCCCGTCAACAAGCGGGTACCGGAGAGACCAGTCCTGCGCCATCCTTACCATTGCATCATAAACCGATGAGTCACCATGCGGGTGATACTTACCCAGAACCTCCCCCACTATCCTTGCTGATTTCTTGAATGGCCTGTTTGAAAGCACTCCAAGCTCTGACATACCGAAGAGAACCCTCCTGTGCACCGGCTTTAAACCGTCACGCACATCGGGTAATGCCCTTGACACTATGACCGACATCGAATAATCGATGTAAGCCGACTTCATCTCCTCCTCGATATTGACTTTTACTATTTTTGCTTGATCTGACATATCAGATTGATAATTAATAAGTTACAAATATATTTTTCTCATTTGAAATTAATCCACGAAAATAATCAAAATGCCTCATTTTTTAACCTTTTGAAGCCTCTATTTGTTAACAGTTGATGTTAAAAATTGGGCACAATTCTTGCCAATACATTTTTACAATAGAATTAACTTTGAAATCTGGCGTTTTATGTATTAATGGCAGTTTTACTGACACAATTGCATGAAACCCGTAACGAAAAAATAATGGACGCACATTTCTCACAGAGAGTCAATGATATCCTTGGTTACAGCAAAGAAGAGGCAATCAGGCTTGGCAACAGCCACATAAGCCCGGAACACCTCTTCCTTGGCATACTCCGCGAGGGCGAAGGAGTTGCGGTTGATATACTGCTGAACAACGGAGTAGACCTGCTCATGCTCAAAGGATCGATAGAAAAGAGCATCAAGGCCGACAGGCCGGTGGCGATGGCAGACAATGACATACTGCCACTGCTGAAAAGCACTGAACGGGTCCTCAGGCTTGTACATATTGAAGCCAAAGCCATGAAGACCAGGATTATAGATACCGAACACCTTCTGATGGCCATCCTCCGCGATGAGAGTAACCTTGTCACCCGGTTCCTGACAGAACTAGACATAGATTATTCGCTTGTCAAAAAGGCAGTCGAAGCCAGCAATCCTGCCGCTCAGGCAGATTACCCCCGTGATGAAGACGATGAAGGGATCTTTTCCAGTCCCGGCTCCGGAAAACAGCAGCAGGGCGGACAGCAGGCACAGCAGAGGAGCTCATCCGAGACTCCGGTGCTTGACAACTTCGGCATCGATCTTACCAAGGCCGCAGAGGAAGGGAGGCTTGACCCGGTGGTCGGCCGTGAACGCGAGATTGAGCGTCTGGCGCAGATACTCTCAAGACGCAAGAAGAACAACCCGGTGCTGATTGGGGAACCCGGAGTAGGAAAATCAGCAATTGCAGAAGGACTGGCGCTGAGGATCACAAAGAGGAACGTCTCGAGGGTGCTCTTCAACAAGAGAGTTGTGGCGCTCGACCTGGCATCAATCGTTGCCGGCACCAAGTACCGCGGACAGTTTGAGGAGAGAATGAAAGCCATCCTCAATGAGCTGGCTAAAAATGACAATATAATTCTCTTTATTGATGAGATACACACCATTGTCGGGGCAGGTGGAGCCAGCGGCTCACTTGATGCTGCCAACATGCTCAAGCCGGCACTGGCAAGGGGTGAGATTCAGTGCATTGGCGCCACAACCCTTGATGAGTACCGTCAGCATATCGAGAAGGACGGCGCCCTGGAACGCCGTTTCCAGAAGGTGCTCGTTGACCCGACAACAATCGAAGAGACAATAGAAATCCTCAATAATATAAAGGAACGGTACGAGGAGCACCATAACGTCACCTATACCCCGGAGGCAATCCAGGCATGTGTCCGCCTCACCAACAGGTACATCAGCGACAGGAACCTGCCTGACAAGGCAATAGACGCACTTGATGAATCCGGCTCAAGGGTGCATATTTCCAATATTGTTGTGCCGGAGAAGATACTGGCCCTCGAGAAACAGTTGGAGGAGACCAAGAAGGAAAAGAGCAACGCCGTCAAGAACCAGAACTACGAACGCGCCGCCAGCTTCCGCGATAAGGAACGTGACATCCTTGACCTCATAGAGGCAGAGAAGAAACGGTGGGAGAAGGAACTTGCGCTGAACCGCGAAGTGGTTGACGAAGAAAAGGTTGCCGAGGTGGTTGCCATGATGACCGGCGTGCCCGTGCAGAGGATAGCACAGACGGAAGGGACACGCCTGCTTCAGATGGCAGAGGAGCTGAAGACCAGCGTTGTGGGCCAGGATGAAGCCATTGGGAGGATTGTCAAATCAATCCAGCGCAACAGAGCCGGACTCAAGGACCCTAACAAGCCGATCGGCACGTTTATATTCCTCGGTCCCACCGGGGTGGGAAAGACACAGCTTGCCAAGGTGCTTGCAAAGTTTCTCTTTGATACCACTGACAACCTGATTAGGGTTGACATGAGCGAGTATATGGAGAAGTTTTCGGTGTCACGCCTTGTCGGGGCGCCTCCCGGATATGTAGGTTACGAAGAGGGCGGTCAGCTGACCGAAAAGGTGAGGCGCAAGCCTTACTCGGTTGTGCTGCTCGATGAGATAGAGAAGGCGCACCCGGATGTGTTCCACATCCTGCTGCAGGTGCTGGACGAAGGCCAGCTTACTGACAGCCTCGGACGAAGGGTCGATTTCCGCAACACCATCGTGATAATGACCTCGAACATAGGCACCCGCCAGCTTACCGAGTTTGGCGCCGGTGTCGGGTTTGACACCTCGGCAAAGCGGACGACGCGCAACGAGCAGAACAAGAGTATCCTGCAGAAAGCCCTGCAGAAGACTTTCGCTCCCGAGTTTCTGAACAGGATTGACGACGTCATCATGTTCAACCAGCTCACCAGGGAGGATATCGACAAGATCATCGATATAGAGCTCAAGGGACTGTTCGACAGGATATCGGCGCTGGGATACAGGATAAAGCTGAGTCCGCAGGCTCGCGATTTCATGGCAGACCGTGGTTTCGACGTACAGTATGGTGCCAGGCCGCTGAAACGGGCTATTCAGAAGTACCTTGAGGATCCTCTGGCTGAGGTCATTATCAAAACCGCTGTGGCTGAGGGTGCTGTTATCAGCGTCGGGTATTCAAAGGGTAAGGAGGAGCTGACCTTCAAGGTTGGCGGCAAAAAGGACGCCGAGGAGCCGGCAGAGGAGGAGAACAACAGTTAAGCAGGCAGTCGGCAGTACCAGTCGGCAGTACTGATGGATGGCCTATAATCAGGATGTTGCTGGTATTGCCAAATGACCTTCAGACCTCAGACCTTCAGACCTCAGACCTTTAGACCTCAGACCTTCAGACCTCAGACCTTCAGACCCTCAGACCTTCAGACCTCAGACCTTCAGACCTCAGACCTCAGACCTCAGACCTTCAGACCTCAGACCTTCAGACCTTCTCAGCATACAGATCGAATTCCGTTGACCCGGTTATCTTCACATCAATGAAGATGCCGGGTTTAATGTTTCCGGCGGTGGTGATAAGTATCTCCTGGTCCACTTCGGGAGAATCATGCTGGCTGCGTCCCACATGAAACAGACCCTCTCTCCTGTCGATGATCACTTTCATGACCTTCCCGGTCATGGAGGCATTCCGTGCAGCTGATATCTCCTGCTGCAGCCCCATGATGCCGGCCACCCTCCTCTCCTTCGTCCTTTCAGGGATTGTGTCTTTGTAATTCAGCGCTCCGTGAGTGTTCTCCTCATGCGAGTACCGGAACGCACCTAGCCTTTCAAACCGGTACTCACGGATGAATTCCAGCAGTTCCTTATAGTCTTTCTCTGTTTCGCCGGGATGGCCGGCAATCACGGTGGTGCGCACCGCTGCATCAGGCAGCATCCGGCGGATGTCAGCCAGCAGCCTCCTCGTTCCCGAACTGTCATGCTCGCGTCGCATCATCTTCAGAACCCTGTCGGAAATATGCTGGACCGGGATATCAATATACCTGCAAACCTTCGGATTCTCCTGCATTATCTCCAGTATCTCCAGCGGGAAGTCTGCGGGATACAGATAGTGCAGCCTGATCCATTCAAGGCTGTCAATCGCAGCCAGCCTCCTGACGAGCTCGGGAAGCATCTGCCTGCCGTACAGGTCGGTGCCGTAAAGAGTCAGGTCCTGGGCAATGAGTATCAGTTCCTTAACCCCCTGTGATGCGAGCAGGCGTGCCTCCTCCACCAGCTCCTCCAGCGGGGCTGAGATGTATCTTCCGCGTATGTCAGGTATTGCACAGAAGGCACAGGTGCGGTCACACCCTTCTGACACCTTCAGGTATGCATAATGCGAGGGTCCGGAAAAAATTCTTTCACCCGTCAGTTCCTGCCTGTATGCGAGGCCAAGCTGTGAGATGACCTCCTGCGGCCTGTTCACCCCGAACCACCCGTCCACCTCAGGCAGCTCATGCTGCAACTCATTCCGGTACCTCTCCACGAGGCATCCCATGACAAACAGCCTGCCCCGGCCCTCCCTGCGGATGGCTTCGGCATGCCTGATGATTGTATCCACACTCTCTTCCTTCGCATCGTGGATGAATCCGCAGGTATTGATGATAACAATGTCGGCAGGATCGGCTGATTCAGCCATGACATTGTATCCGCCCGCCGCAAGCTGGCGCATCAGTTTCTGTGAATCGACGGTATTCTTTGAGCACCCCAGGGTGACAATATTGACCCTGTTATGTTTCATCAGGCGCGGTCGCTGAAGAGTGAATCGACGAAGGCATAGCGGTTGAAAATCCTCAGGTCTTCCATCTTCTCGCCTACCCCGATGTATTTGACCGGTATCCTGAACTGGTCAGAAATTCCTATCACCACCCCGCCTTTTGCAGTGCCATCCAGCTTGGTGATTGCCAGTGCGTTGACTTCGGTGGCCGCGGTGAACTGCCTGGCCTGCTCGAAGGCATTCTGACCTGTTGATCCGTCAAGGACGAGTAACACTTCGTGAGGTGCGGAGGGTATCACCTTCTCCATCACCCTCCGTATCTTGGATAGCTCGTTCATCAGTCCTACCTTGTTGTGAAGACGTCCCGCAGTATCTATTATCACAATATCAGTTCCGGCAGCCACTGCCGACTTTACGGTATCATAGGCCACTGAAGCTGGGTCGGCACCCATTTGCTGGCTCACCATCGGCACACCGGCACGCTCTGACCATATTTTCAGCTGCTCTATCGCGGCAGCGCGGAACGTGTCGGCTGCCCCTAGAAGCACGCTGCGTCCCGCTTGCCTGAAATTATATGCCAGTTTGGCGATGGTTGTGGTCTTGCCCACACCGTTTACGCCAACAACGAGGATCACGTATGGTTTTGAAGGCAGAGGTGCATCAAATCCCGAGGAGACATCATGCGTCGCCTTATTCTCTTCGAGAAGACCGGCTATCTCTTCCCGCAGGATGGTATTGAGTTCCGTGGTGGTCAGGTACTTGTCGCGTGCAACGCGCTTTGAAACCCTGTCAATTATGCGGAGGGTTGTCTCCACCCCTACATCCGAAGAGACAAGTACCTCCTCCAGGTTGTCCAGAACCTCATCGTCAATTTTCGATTTGCCGGCTACAGCCCTGGTGAGCCTCGAAAAGACATTTTCACGTGTTTTGCTCAGGCCACGGTCAAGTATCTCCTTCTCTTCCTTCTTAAATAATCCGAAAAATGCCATTCTTCTGCTGTTGATGCCCCAAATGTAAAAAAAGAGACGCACTAACCGGCGTCTCCCTGTATAACTGATCAGAAAAACTGACCTTATTTCTTCGTGAAAAAGTCCTTAACGTGGTCGTTATGAACTACTTCTTCCTTGAACTGATATGCACCGGTCTTATCAGATCTCACCACCTTGATACATTTGGTGAATGATTTGCCGGATCCTGTCTTTAGTGTTGCAACAACTTTCTTTGCCATATCTCACTGTTTATTTTATCTCCCTGTGAACGGTGACTTTCTTAAGGATGGGATTGTATTTCCTTCTCTCAATACGGTCAGGAGTGTTCTTACGGTTTTTGGTTGTAATATACCTTGAGGTGCCCGGCTGTCCGGATTCCTTGTGCTCAGTGCATTCAAGGATAACCTGCACCCTGTTGCCTTTGCTCTTCTTTGCCATTTTCTCTCCGGTTTAATTTAGTTGATAATGTAACCTTTTTCCTTTGCTTCCTTAAGCACCGAGGCAAGTCCGTTCTTGTTGATGTTCCTCATTCCTGCGGCTGATACCTTAAGGGTGATCCACCTGTTCTCCTCGGGAAGGAAATACCTCTTTGTGAACAGGTTGGCCATAAATTTTCTCTTGGTCCTCCTCTTCGAGTGGGAAACATTGTTTCCAACCACTGCTTTCTTCCCGGTGACCTGACAAACCTTTGACATTATTATCCTTTTTTACTTGTTCTGAAAACTCCAAAAATCGGTTCGCAAAATACGTGATTTTTATTCTATTAACCAAATTTATTGTGCATTTTTTTCCGACAGAGTCGCTTTCGCGAAGATTACCTGCTGATTATCTGTTTCCTAAGCAGGTTGAGGGCGTTGGTGGCCGACCTTGAAATATTGACCTGCCTGTCGTCGGCAAACCGGTGTTTCTCAGCTACTACGCCAGATGCAGAGGCAACTGCAATCCAGACGGTCCCGGCTGGTTTTTCCGGAGTCCCCCCGGTGGGCCCGGCTATACCCGTAACTGCTATCGCATAATCAGTTTCTGCAATTGACCGCATTCGCTCCGCCATGGCCCTCACTGTCTCCTCACTCACTGCTCCGTACCTGCTTATTATGCCGGGGTCAACCCCCAGCACCCCGGTCTTGATGCTGTTGTCATAAGCCACCACCGATCCCCTGTACCAGGCCGAGCTGCCGGGTACCGAGGTGATCATCGAAGCAATCTTCCCACCGGTACAACTCTCAGCTGTTGATACTGTCAGATTATTGTCAAGCAATAACTTGCCTACGATCTCCTCAAGCGTTACTTCATCTTCACCGTAGATAACCTCAGGTATGATGGAGTATAGTTTCCGCACCTGCTCCTCCTCCGTCATGCGTACCAGTTCAGGGTCATCTCCCGTGCCGGTCAGCCGAAGCTTGATGATGCCGTGTGCAGGCAGGTATGCAAGCTTCACCATGGCAGGCAGTTCCTTCTCGAAACCCTCCAGCCTCTCGGCCAGTTTCGCCTCGAAAGTGCCGAAAGTCATAATGTTCCTGTGAATGATTGTATGACCGCCGGCCATGGCTGATATCATCGGCAATACATGCTCCTGCATGATCTGCTTCATCTCGGAGGGAACCCCGGGCATTGACACTATAATCCTTCCCTCCTTCTCAAACAGCATGGCCGGAGCTGTACCCGCATGGTTTGCAAGTACTCTGCAGCTCTCTGGCACCATCGCCTGGCGCCTGTTGTTTTCATTCATCTCCAGATTCCTCCGCTTGATCCTGGCAGTGACTTCTTCAAGAACACCCTGGTCCATGACAAGCTTCGTCCCGAAATACTCAGCCAGTGTCTCTTTCGTGATATCATCACTTGTAGGGCCGAGTCCTCCCGTCATCAACACGAGCGGCACTCTGCGCAGCGATTCGTCAAGAGCAGCAATGATCCCTTCCCTGCTGTCAGAGATCGATGTAATCCGGTTCACCCGTATGCCTTTCATACTGAGCTGCATACCCATCCATGCCGAGTTGGTGTCAATGGTCTGCCCTATCAGCAGTTCATCGCCTATCGTGATAATCTCTGCGCTGTTCATATTTTGTAAGTGACCTTTGATCAGGGTGGCAAAATTATCAATATTTTGCGTCACTAATTATGTAGTTTCTAATGAATGATGAGAAGGAAGTCATCAGGGAGGTAATCACCTTCGTGAAGCAGGCAATGCAGGAGCATGAAAGCGGCCACGGATGGTCTCACATCGAAAGAGTTGTCAGAATGGCTTTGCATATCCGCGAAAGTGAGGGATGCGGTGACAGGCTGACTGTAGAACTGGGTGCACTTCTGCACGATGTGGGCGACCATAAGTTCAGGGCTCACGACGGACCTGCGGAGATACGAAAGTTGCTGGGACGCCTTGGTGTCGGAAACAAAGTTACAGATGAAGTTGTCAGCATCAATGAGAATATCTCCTTCTCAAAAGGGAAGAGACCTGACAGCGGCAGCATCGCGTTCCGGATAGTTCAGGATGCTGACAGGCTTGACGCCATCGGGGCTATCGGCATTGCCAGGGCATTCAGTTACGGTGGGTTCAGGGGGAATGAAATATATGATCCACACATAAAGATTACTGATCCGCCCCTGCTGGCCGGGGCCAGTACAAAATCAGTGTCGACCATCCATCACTTCTATGATAAACTCCTGCTCCTGAGAGACCTTATGAACACTCCCACAGGCCGCAGGCTTGCGGAAGAAAGACATGATTACATGGTGAAGTACCTCGAACAGTTCTTCACGGAATGGAATCCGGGGAATGATTTATAACCTCTCAACAAATGACTGCTGATTCTTCACGTCTTCATGTGGTGGATGCACTGCGTGGATTTGCCATTGTCTCAATAATGCTGCTTCATAACATTGAGCACTTCGATTTTTATTTTTTGCCTGAAGGACTGCCTGCCTGGATGGTCACGCTTGATAAAGGGATATGGGACACCCTCTTCTTTATTTTCGGCGGGAAGTCGTACGCAATCTTTGCCCTCCTGTTCGGACTGACCTTCTTCATTCAGTCCGACAACCAGGCAAGGAGAGGCTTCGACTTCCGCGGAAGATTTGCATGGAGATTATTCCTGCTTCTGCTATTCGGCATCATAAACTCTTCGTTTTACCAGGGTGATATACTCACAATCTATGCAGTGATCGGGCTTGTACTCATACCTGTGGCCCGGCTGGGTGACAGAAGTGTCTTCTGGATTGCATTGTTTCTGATGTTCCAGCCTTATGAATGGTTTGGAATAATAAAAGGGTTACACAATCCGGGAGCCGGTCTGGCGGATCCCGTATCATGGTCTTATTTCGCGAGGACAGGTGAACATATTACAGGAGATTCCCTTCTGAAGACCTGGGTGGGTAACCTGACAATCGGAAAACCTGCTGTCCTGTACTGGAACTGGGAGAACGGCAGGGTCTTCCAGACTGCATCACTCTTCATGTCAGGCATGCTGGCAGGCAGAAGGAAACTGTTTGTCCTGTCAGACTCATCACGGAGATTCTGGAAAAAAACTTTCCTGGTTGCATCTGTGACTTTCATACCCCTCTTCATCATTAAAACACACATTTCCGGGTGGATTGGCAGTGAAGCCCTGAGCCGCCCGGCATCAACAATTTTGACCTCCTGGTCAAACATGGCCTTTATGCTGGTGCTCGTTTCGGGATTTGTATTGCTCTACTGGAATGAAAGGTCGCACAGAGCGCTGAACATCTTCTCAAACTACGGCCGCATGAGTCTTTCGAACTATATGATCCAGTCGGTACTGGGGTCATTCATTTATTATGGTTACGGCCTCGGATTGTATAAACACACCGGCGCAACCATATGTCTGTTAATTGGAATACTTCTCGCTGTGCTTCAGGGATATTTCAGTTCATGGTGGCTGAAGCATCACAACAAGGGCCCTCTCGAAACATTGTGGCACTATGCGACATGGATAGGTTCAAAATAAGTCCGGCCATATCCGTGAAAACTTGTTAAAATAAGTTTTAATGTGTTATTTTTACGTGAACAACTAAAAACTAAAGAAATGTTCTATGCATTGCTGATTATCATCGCGGTTCTGGCCCTCCTGGCAGTGAGCCTGTACAACCGCCTCGTACGCCTGAGGAATAACAGGGAGAATGCCTTTGCTGACATCGATGTACAGCTGAAACAGAGGCTTGACCTGGTGCCGCAGCTGGTTGAAGCGGTGAAGGCTTACATGAAGCACGAAAGCACTGTGCTCACCGAAATCACCAAAGCCCGTGCCAGCGCCATCGAAGCAAAAGGAATTGATGAGAAGATTGCAGCTGACGGCAGGTTGTCGTCTGCCCTGCAGGGACTGAGGGTTGCCGTGGAGGCTTACCCCGACCTGAAGGCAAGCACCAACTTCATTCAGTTGCAGGAGGAAATATCTGACATAGAGAATAAGCTTGCCGCAGCACGCCGCTTCTTTAACTCCGCCACGAAGGAGCTGAACAATGCCGTTGAGACATTCCCCTCAAACCTTATTGCAGGCATGTTCGGCTTCAAGCGCGAAACCATGTATGACCTGGCCGAGACCAGGGCACAGGCTGAGGAGACGCCAAAACTGAACTTCTGAAAAAATGAAATACACCGGGCTGAGCAGGCAGATCTGGAACAATAATATCAAATCTGTCGTTTTGCTCATTCTCTTTCCGATTGTCATACTGGGACTGGTGTGGCTCTTTGTCTTCCTGGTGCAGCCTCTGCAGGACTACAGGGTTGACCGGGCCAACCAGCTCTTTTTCACCTCATTGCCATGGGTGATTGCAGGCGTTGGACTGTGGTTCGTAATTGCATGGTTTTCCCATACGGGGATGATCGAAAGGGCAACCGGCTCCGCTCCCCTCAGCAGGAAGGAAAACAAGAGGATTTACAACCTGGTCGAGAACCTGTGTATTGCCAGCGGCATGCCGATGCCGAAGGTCAATATCATCAACGATGACTCGCTGAATGCCTTTGCCAGCGGCATCAACACCAAAACCTTCACTGTCTCGCTCTCGCGGGGAATAATTGAAAAACTGAATGACGAAGAGCTGGAGGCGGTCATCGCCCATGAGCTGACTCATATCCGTAACCGAGATGTCAGGCTCCTGATCATTTCCATTATTTTCGTCGGGATCTTTGCTTTCCTGACCGAGGCACTGGTCCGGTCGGTTCGCTTCAGCGGAGGCAGCAGCGGAAGAAAGGATGGCCGGGCTGTTGCCGTGGCGCTGATGCTTGCCGCCGTCGGGTACTTCCTCTCGTCGATATTCCGTTTTGCCATTTCGCGCCAGCGCGAATACATGGCAGATGGCGGTTCGGCAATGATGACAAAGAACCCGCTTGCACTCGCATCAGCACTCGAAAAGATCTCTGTCGATTCGCAGATCGAGGCGGTAAAGCGAAATGACGTTGCCCAGATGTTCATTGACAACCCCCAGGACAAGAAAGTAAGGCCGGTATCATTTTCAATCGGCGCCCTGTTTATGACCCACCCTCCCATCGAAAAAAGAATTGCTTTGCTAAGGCAGTTCTGAAGATGACCTGATAATATGACACTTAACAAGAAAAGGATCCACGAGATCATATTCGAGGCTGACACCCGCGAGGGGAAAGCCTTTGACGTGACTATCATCTTCCTGATACTGCTCAGCGTTTTACTTGTTCTGCTTGACAGTATCGCAGTTATCAGGGAGAAGTTCGGACTGGCGATCCATATTATCGAATGGTTCATCACCGCAGTTTTCCTGCTCGAATATATTCTCCGCATCTGGGTGCTTGAAAAACCGGTAAAGTATATCTTCAGCTTTTATGGCATTATTGACCTGTTGGCCATATTGCCGAACTTCCTGGGCCTGGTACTTACCGGCGGACAGAGCCTGATGGTCATCAGGGCTGTAAGGCTGCTGAGGGTCTTCAGGATTTTCAAACTGAGCCGCTACACCTCGGCGGGCAGGACGCTGGCGAAGGCGATGTACCGGAGTCGCGAAAAGATCTTCATGTTCATCTCCGTCATTATCACCCTGGTGGTGATCTTCGGTACCATAATGTACCTGGTTGAGGGTGACGAGAACGGCTTTACCAGCATTCCGGTGAGTATCTACTGGGCCGTGGTCACACTCACCACCGTAGGGTACGGCGATATCTCACCGGCAACGGGTTTCGGGCAGTTCCTGGCAAGCATTGTGATGATCATGGGATATGCAATCATTGCCGTACCGACCGGTATCGTTACCTCCGAGATGATGCGGATGCCGGCTGAAAACAATACCCAGGTATGCCCGAAATGCATGTACGACAGGCATGATGATGATGCCCGGTACTGCAAGAAGTGCGGTGCCTGCCTCGATGTCCGGAATGAAGATGAAGAGGTGAACCCCGCTGACAGCCAGCTGATGTGAGTTTTCAGTTCCGGTATAATCGAGCAAAGAGGGTGTCTCAAAAGGGCACCCTCATTTGTCTGAGCGGGAAACGAGATTTTGCGCCTGTCGGCACAAGATCTCTGATGGGGATGCCATCAGACAAAAAGGGCCACTGACGTGGCCTCCTTTTGTTATCTGTCCTTTCCTCCCCTGATAAATCAGTGTCGGTAAGTCCAGATAACAAAAGGGCTGCTTTCGCAACCCTTTTTTGTCTGAGCGGGAAACGAGATTCGAACTCGCGGCCCTCAGCTTGGGAAGCTGATGCTCTACCAACTGAGCTATTCCCGCCTGCAATTATTTATCCCCTCCTGCCCACTGCCTATTGCCTACTCTTCAGATGAGCCTCCCATGGGAGTTGAACCCACGACCTGCTCATTACGAGTGAGCTGCTCTACCACTGAGCTAAGGAGGCATACATACAATAAAAAAAGCAGGGCGCTTAAGAAATAAGTGTGGAATAATTATGTCTCGCTGCATTTCCTCGTGCTTGAGGGAATAGCGCCCTGCCGGTGCAAATATAATAAATTAATCAATTTCCAAACCTTTTTTACACCGCCATCCCGCCACAGACATGAATTGTCTGACCGGTAACATAAGAGGAGAGGTCAGAGGCAAGAAACAACGCCACATTGGCCACATCTTCAGGCAGTCCGCCACGCCTGAGCGGAATCTTCGATATCCAGTCGCTCTTCACATCCTCCGGAAGTTTGCTTGTCATCTCTGTCAGTATAAATCCGGGGGCAATGGCATTGCACCTCACATTGCGTGAGCCAAGCTCCTTGGCCACACTCTTTGTGAACCCGATGATGCCTGCCTTTGATGCAGAATAGTTTGCCTGACCGGCATTGCCGTTCACGCCCACCACCGAGCTCATATTGACGATCGATCCGCTCTTCTGTTTCATCATCGGCCTGATGGCTGCTTTGGTGAGGTTAAAGACCGATTTCAGATTCACAGTCAGTACTTGGTCCCACTGCTCCTCGGTCATCCTCATCAGCAGTGTGTCACGTGTGATTCCCGCGTTGTTGACCAGGATGTCAACAGTGCAGAAGTCCCTGACTATCTCATCAATCACATTCTCAGCATCAGCAAAGACCGAAGCATCCGATACATATCCCTTTGCCTTCACTCCCAGTGCAGCTATCTCACTGACAGTTGCCTGAAACTCGTCGTTATCTATGATGTTGGTAATGGCAATATTGGCGCCTGCAGCGGCAAACCGCAACGCTATACCCTTGCCAATGCCACGTGACCCGCCTGTGATCACTGCTGTTTTTCCTTCGAGTAATCTCATTTCTGAAAAATTTTGGGCACAAATATAAGAAATTATTTACGGAGCACCCGCGCCACCGTTGATCCGATATCGGCCGGTGATTTCACCACGTGAATGCCGCATTCGGCCATTATCTTCATCTTGGCTTCCGCAGTGTCATTGGCTCCTCCGATGATGGCGCCGGCATGCCCCATGCGCCTTCCCTTCGGAGCTGTCTGGCCTGCAATGAACCCTATGACGGGCTTGGTGCCGTGATCCTTTACCCAGTATGACACATCAGCCTCCATTACCCCGCCAATCTCTCCGATGATGACTACGGCATCCGTCTCATCATCCTTCATCATCAGGCCGAGAATATCCAGCGATGTGGAGCCTATCACCGGGTCACCTCCTATGCCAACGCATGTCGACTGTCCCAGGCCGAGCTTGGTCAGCTGGTCAACAGCCTCATAGGTGAGCGTTCCGGAGCGGGAGATAACCCCAATCCTCCCCTTTTTATGTATGAACCCCGGCATTATCCCGACCTTCGCCTCTCCCGGCGTAATCACCCCCGGGCAGTTCGGGATAATG
>Ga0209098_1001059_pt1 | contig 27394 bp, 28 predicted proteins | sample AD_JPNHW1_MetaG_FD_184429 | JGI IMG/M metagenome (GOLD analysis project Ga0209098, IMG submission 184429) | Active sludge microbial communities of municipal wastewater-treating anaerobic digesters from Japan - AD_JPNHW1_MetaG (SPAdes) (version 2) | ecosystem: Engineered > Bioreactor > Anaerobic...
TTAAATATTCTATCAATGGAATAAAATCACCGTCTCCAGTGGCCAAAACTATGGCGTCTACGGAGGGGGAGAAACGAATAGCGTCGATAGCCATTCCCACATCCCAATCGGCTTTTTTCATACCACCAGGGAATATTTGTAAATCTTTGGTTCGTAATTCAATCCCGATTTTTTCTAAAGCCTCAAAAAAAGACATTTCGCCTTCGGCTGTCTCACTTTTGACTACATAGCCAATGGCGCGAATAAGCTTTCTATTGGCCACAGCTGTTTTTAAAACCTCTTTAAAGTTTACTCTGGCTTGGTAGAGGTTTTTAGCGGAATGATAAAGATTTTGAATGTCAAAGAAAACAGCTACCCTGTGATCTTTGTATTTTAAAGACATGTTTGTTTTTGGCGATGGATTTTTTATTTTTTAAATCCTAATTTTTTAGCCAAAGTATTATAGCGGCGAGTAGAGGTTTTTTTCAAATAATCTATTAAAGATTTTCTTTTAGAAACCATTTGCAATAAGCCTCTGCGAGAATGCTGATCTTTTGGGTGCTTTTTCAAATGAGCTGTTAATGCTTCAATTTGTTTGGAAACTAAAGCAATCTGGACTTCACTGGATCCAGTATCTTTTTCATGAGATTGGTGCTCTTTGATGATAGACGTTTTTTTCTTAGCTTTTAACATAACAAAGTAATTGTAGCATATTTTAAAACAGATTGCAAGTGGTGGCTTCAGCAGCGGGTACGGACTCATTTTTTATAAAAAGACCCCCCGTTTTTAGAAAACAGGGGGCTTTATTATTATGGTTAAAGTATAAAATCTATTGAGGAGGACTTCGGCATAGAACCCGTCTTGGGCTGGCGGCGTAGTCGTTTATATGTTGTAGGAAGAGTTTTCTTGATTTACGAAGTTTATTTTTCTTAGGAAGGATGGTTATGGGATCCCAATACAAAAGACTGCGATGAAAATTAAATAATCTTGCATCAATAGAAGAAGAGGCGATAATTAAGACAAATATGAGCGAAGAATGGATCCTCATGTCGCCTCCTTATTATTAATATTAATGTTCTATTCTTATTATATATGAGGCAAGAATGAAATCAAGCCATTGTTGTAAATTGTGCGACGTGATATAATAAATACATATTATATATGAATTTAGGACAAGCAAAAAAACAATATTTAGAATATTTGGAAATAGAAAAAAATCGCAGTCATAAAACTGTGGAAAATTACGACAGATATTTATCTCGGTTTGTTGGATTTGTGGGCGAGCGATTGGGCAGGCAATTTGATAAAGTAAATACTAAACAAATAGATCAAGAATTGGTCAGGCAGTATCGTTTGTATTTAAATAGATTTCCCAATGCCGCAAGTTCAGCGAGTGATGGTTTAAAAAAAGTAACTCAGAATTATTATATTATTGCTTTGCGCGGTTTTTTGAAATATATGGCTAAGATTGGAGAACCGTGTTTGGCTTCGGAGCAGGTAGAGTTGGGAAGAGCTCCGGCTCATGAAATAGATATTATTAGTTATGATGATTTGGAAAGATTGTTGGCATCGGTTAAAGGAGACTCAATTGCTCATTTGCGAGATAGAGCAATTTTGGAAACTTTATTTTCTACGGGGTTGCGTGTTTCCGAATTGTGTCAGTTAAATCGTAATAGTATCAATTTAAATCGTGGAGAGTTTAGTGTTAAGGGAAAGGGTGATAAAATTCGTTTGGTCTTTCTTTCCGATGATAGCAAAGATATTTTAAAAAAATATTTAGATAAAAGGGGAGATATAGAAGAAGCGTTATTTGTAAGTTTCTCAAAGGCTAAAAATCCGAAAGTGATTGGACGAATTACACCTAGAAGCGTTCAGCGTTTAATTCAATATTATGCTACTAAAGCCGGCATTACTCGCAATGTTACTCCACATACCTTGCGACACTTATTCGCTACTGATTTGTTGCAGAATGGAGCTGATTTGCGTTCGGTACAAATGTTGCTCGGTCATTCTAATGTAAGCACCACTCAAATTTATACACATATAACTAATAAAGAATTAAGAGAAATTCATCAGGCCTTTCACGGTCGTAGAAGAAAATAATGCGAGGTGAATATTGTTGGTTTATTATCCCAATTTATAAAAAAATGGGGAACTTGACATCATTCTTATTTTGAGTAATATTAAGATATAAATAAAACAGCATAAATTATGTCAACACCTATACTAAAAACTTTAAGTGATTTTATTGGCGTTTTGCCAGAAAAACAGAAAGAAGTCATATCCAAGAGATACGGACTTTTTGGTGATGATCCGATGACTTTAGAAGCTATTGGGCAAGAGAATGGCGTGACTCGCGAAAGAATTCGTCAAATTGAAGAAATTGCTTTGGAGGCTTTAAGAAAAAATATTGATTCATTGAGTGATACCATAGAAGCTTTGAAATATCAGTTGGATATTTTGGGTGGTATTCGCAGAGAAAAGAAATTATTGGAAGAAGCTAGTAATACCTTATCGGACGATCCAGCTAGATTATTAAAAGATAAAAAAGAAATAGATCGTTTGCAAAACAATGTTTGGTTTTTATTGGATCTTGCTCCGCACTTTAATTATTTATTGGAAAGAAAAAATAATCATTCTGCTTGGTATCGCGAACCGGAAGTTTTGAAGAAAGTTGATTCTATCCATAAATACGTTAAAAAAGAATTAAAGAGAGAGAATAAACCTTTATCCATTGATCAATATCATGAATTGGTTCACAAGGTAATGAAAGAATTTGGAATTAAAAATGAAAATGTTCTTCTTTCATATTTGGATTTATCTAAAGAGTTTGGATTTAATCCGTTTTATCAATTTGGTTTAACAGAATGGCCGTTGATCAATCCAGTGAGTGTTAATTCTAAGGCAAAATTAATTTTATCCAGCGTTCAAAAGCCATTGCATTTTGAAGAGCTCACCGGCTTAATTAATAAAGCGGGATTTGAAGGAGATAAAAATGCTCGTTCTACCACCGTGCACAATGAATTGATTAAAGATCCTGATTTTATTTTGATTGGACGCGGGCTTTATGCTTTGTCTGATTGGGGTTATGAACCAGGCACCGTAAAAGATGTTTTGGTGAAGATTATGAAAAAGACCGGACCTAAGGCTTACAGAGATTTAGTGGAGGAAATGAAAAAACACAGAATTGTTAAAGATGCTACCATTTTAATTAATTTACAAGACAAGAAATTGTTTAAGAAATTGCCTGATGGGAGATACGCTTTAGCAAAATAAATTAGATATTCAAATACCGCCCCACCTTTTGGTGGGGCGGTATTTTTTGTGTAGGGTTGTTTCAACCGCAATAATTTGGTAAAATATAGACATCAATTTATGGCAACATTTTTTAGTATTATCGGAGAAATATTATCTTCTGTTTGGACGGTTTTTACTTGGGTCTGGTGGATTGTTTTACCTATTTGGCTTTTTAATGTCCTTTTTGATATTTACATGAAGTATATTCGTGTGCGTTTTTTTAAGGGTGTTAAGTATGTGTTGTTTGAATTACGTGTGCCAAAAGATTTGATTAAAACTCCGAAATCTATGGAGAATATTTTCTCTACTTTTCACGCTACCAGAATGTCCGTTTCCGAATTTAAAAAGAAATATATAAAAGGAGAGGCTCAATTATGGTTGAGTTTGGAAATTGTCGGTAATGGTGGGGGTATTTCTTTTTATATCAGAACTCCGGAGCAATTTAGAAATTTGGTGGAAGCGCAGATCTACGCTCAATATCCCAGTGCAGAATTGAGCGAAGTTCCAGATTATGTGGATTTTGTACCTAAGGATATCCCTAATAAATATTTTGATTGTTGGGGAGCTGATTTCGGTTTAGCCAAAGATGCGGCTTATCCCATAAAAACATATGAATATTTTGAAGAAGTAAAAGAAGAAAAAAGAATTGACCCTATCTCCAGCATCGTTGAAACCATGAGTAAATTAAAAGGAGATCAAAAAATTTGGATTCAAATTTTAATCAAATATACCGATGATAGTTGGAAAAAGACTGCGGACGAGGCGGTTAATAAGTTGGCTGGCAAAAAGGGTCCTAAAAAAGAAATGGGTTTTGGCGAGTACGTGGGTCAATTTGCCGTTAATTTAATGAAGGCGCCGGTAGTTGTTCCTGAATGGGATTTTGGTGGCGATAATAAAGATGAAGGCACTAGTAAGATTAGTCATTTAACTAAAGGTGAAAAAGATATTATCGAGGCTATCCAAAATAAAACCGCTAAACTTGGTTTTGAATCCTTTTTGAGATTTTTATACATTGATAAAAGAGAGACATTTAATCGTCAGAATATAAACAGTATTATGGGCGCCCTTCAACAATTTAGCACTCAAAATCTTAACTCTTTTAAAATTTATAAACCCAGTTCTTGTTCGGCCGAACATCCTTTTAAGGCGCAAAAAGAATTTTTAAAGAAACGTATGCTTTATACAGCTTATCGTTTAAGAATGTTTAATCCTGGTATTAAAGCTGTTCTAAACACGGAAGAATTGGCTACTATTTATCACTTCCCGATTATGTCTGTCGAAGCGCCATTCTTGCGAAGGATTGAAGCTAAAAAAGGAGAACCTCCAATTAATTTGCCGATTAGTGATTAGTTCTAATCATTGTGTGGGGTTGACGTCAATCTGTTAATTTGCTATACTGTTATTTAGGTTAGATTTTAGAGGTCCGCTTTGAGCGGGCCTTTATTAATAAAAATAATAGTCGAACTATTCTAACTTTTAATTATTAAGTATGTTTAATTTTAAAGATTTTAATTCAGCTATCTCTCAGATAGCAGAAGAAAAGGGTATCGCTAAGGAAAGAGTTTTGGAAACCATTGAGCAGGCTATCGCCGCTGCTTATAAAAAAGAATATGGTACCAAAAACGAAGTAGTCCGCGCCAAAATGGATGAAGAATCCGGTGAGGTTAAATTTTGGCAGGTAAAAACCGTGGTTGATCAAGATATGTTGAAAGAAGATGATGAAGTTGAAGAGTCCGCAGTTGTTGATGGCGCTTCTGAAACATCAGTGAAAAAAGATGAAGAAGCGGAAAAGAAAAGGATAGCCAAAGAAAAAGAGGAGGAATTGGAATTGACTGAAAATGGGGAGCCTAAAAAAATTCGTTTCAATGAAGAAAGGCATATTATGATTGATGATGCCAAAGAAATAAATCCCGATGTAGTAGTGGGTGAGGAAGTTATTTTTCCGTTAGAAGCTAAAGAAGAATTCGGAAGAATTGCCGCGCAAACTGCTAAACAGGTTATTTTGCAACGCTTAAGAGAGGCAGAAAGAGGCGCAGTTATGGGTGAATTTAAAGAAAAAGAAGGAGAAATAATCAGCGGATTAATTCAACGCATCGAAAGACGTAATGTTTTTGTAAATTTGGGACGCACACAGGGAGTAATGTTTTACAATGAATCAGTTCCGGGAGAACGTTACAGAATAGGAGAAAGAATGAAATTTTTTATTGTGGCTGTTCAAGAAGATATGCGTGGGCCAATGATAGTTTTGTCCCGCAGTCATCCTAAATTTTTAGCTAAACTTTTTGAATTGGAAGTTCCGGAAATCGCTACCGGTACGGTGAAAATTATGGCCATTGCTCGTGAAGCTGGTGGTAGAACAAAAATTGCTGTCAGCTCTAATTTGGAAGGAGTTGACCCGGTGGGATCTTGTGTTGGGCAAAAGGGCACTAGAGTCATGGCAGTCTTAAATGAATTAGGACAAGAAAAGATCGATATAATTAAATGGGATGAAGACCCGGAGAAATTTATTGCGCAATCGGTTTCTCCTGCAAAAGTTTCTCGTGTAGAAGTTTCTCCGAGAAAAGAAGCGAGAGTCTTTGTGCCGGAAGATCAATTATCTTTAGCCATTGGCCGAGGCGGTCAAAATGTGCGTTTGGCTGCTAGGTTAACTGGTTGGAAAATAGATGTTCGCAGCGAGTCGGCCCCAGAGGAAGAAGTTGAGGGCGGAATAGCTGAAGTAGAAGAAAAGCCCAAAGAGTCGGGAGAAGAAAATACAAAAGAAAATGAAGCATAATATTAAAAAACTTCCTAAGTCAGAAATAGAATTAGAAGTCTCTGTTTCTATTGAGGAAATGGATATGTTCTGGAAATTAGCCAGAAAAAAAGTTTCCGAAGGAATTCAAGTAAAAGGTTTTCGACCTGGTAAAGCGCCGAGTGATATTTTGGCCGGAGCCGGTATTGAAGAAGACGTCCACAATGAAGTGGCTAATTTGGCAATCAATAAAACTTATCCGGAAATTTTGGAAAAAGAAGAAATTGATCCGATTGGAAGGGTTAATGCGGAAATAATAAAATTAGCTCCTAATAATGAGTTTATTTATAAGTTAAAATTTTTTGTTTTGCCGGAAGTTAATTTGCCGGAATATAAAACTATAGCTAAAGATGTTTTAAAAAATAAGAAAAAAGTTGAAATTAAAAAAGAAGAAAAAGATAAAGCTATTGATTGGTTGAGAAAATCCAGAGCGGAATTGGAGGAAGTTCAACGTGAGGCCAAAAATGGAGATATGATTGAGGTGAATATAGAATCTTTGGCTGGCGATGAGAAATTGGAAAAAGCTACTGGTGAAGAAAAATTTATTCTCGGTGAGGGGAATTTTTTGCCTGGTTTTGAAAAGGAAATAGAGGGAATGAAAATTGGTGATGAAAAAGAATTTGATCTTAAAGCCCCGGCTGATTATTGGGACGAAAGTTTGCGTGGAAAGAAGTTATCTTTCAAGGTTAAACTTAATAAAGTTTACGAAAGAAAACTTCCGGAAATTAATGATGATTGGGCTAAAAAAATTGGTAAATTCAAAGATCTACAAGAATTAGAGAAATCCGTTGAAGATGGAATCTTGGCGGAAAAAGAAATAAAAGAACGCGATAAAATCAGAGCGCAAATAATGGAAAAATTATTGGCAGAGACTAAAATTGATTTGCCGGAAATCTTAGTGGAAAATGAAGCTCATTATCGCATTCATGAATTGGAGCATATGGCTAAAGACGCCGGTCTTTCTTTGGATGATTATTTGCAAAGGGTTAAAAAAGACAGAAAGTCTGTCGAAGAGGAATTGAAAAAAGAAGCTGAAAAAACTGTAACGGGAATGTTGATTTTGAAAGAAATCTCAAACCGTGAAAATTGCCATCCTTCTGATGAAGAAATGGAATCGGCTATGGCTGGGTTTTTGGCTCGTTTTGGGGATGCCAAAGACGCTGCAAAACAAATTGACAGGGATGCCCTCTGGGGATACACTGAAGAAAGATTAACTAATGAAAAGGTCTTTCAATTATTAGAATCGTTATAAATAGAGGGTAGAGTGTGGAAATTAGAAGGTATATTCTAAGTTTTACATTCAACTTTTAAAATTATGGAACAAGAGTCATTTAATTTAATTCCTACGGTGATTGAAAAATCTCAATACGGTGAACGAGCTTATGATATTTATTCACGTTTGTTAAAAGATAGAATTATTTTTTTGGGTGGACCAATCACTGATGGCGTGGCTAATAGTATTATCGCGCAATTGCTTTTTTTAGCGCATGAAGACGAAAAGAAAGATATTCAACTTTATATCAATAGTCCTGGTGGAGCAGTGACAGCTGCAATGGCTATCTATGATACTATGGAATATATTAAGCCAGATGTTTCTACGATTTGCATCGGCCAAGCGGCTTCTGGTGGCGCCGTGCTTTTAGCTTGTGGAGCCAAAGGAAAGAGATTCGCTTTGCCCAATGCAGAAATTATGATGCATCAAGTAATGGGCGGTGCCGAGGGTCAAGCTTCGGAAATAGAAATTACAGCTAGACAGATTTTGAAAATCAAAGATAAAATAAATAAAATTTTAGCTGCGCATACCGGTCAATCTTTGGAAAAAATTGAAAGAGATTCGGACAGAGATTTCTATATGAGCGCGGAGGAAGCTAAAAATTACGGAGTAGTTGATAAAATAATTTCTAAAAGTAAATAAATATAATTTAAGTCACCCCGATTTGCCAGTTGGCAAATCGGGGTGACTTGTCAAAATCATCTTTAAAGAGTAAGATATAAGCACTTAAATTATGTCAGAAAATATAGATAAAAATTTAATAGTGAGACCGCCGATAGTGGTAATCATGGGACATATTGATCATGGTAAAACCAAACTTTTGGATACCATCAGAAAAACCAATGTTATTGATAGAGAATCGGGAGGCATCACTCAACATATAGGGGCTTATGAAATAACTTTCTATAGTGAAAAAAATCCGGAATTTAATAAACGCCGGATTACTTTTATTGATACTCCAGGACATGAGGCTTTTTCGCTTATGCGTGAACAGGGAGCCGAAACAGCAGATATTGCTATTTTAATAGTAGCAGCCGATGAAGGCGTTAAGGCTCAAACCAAAGAAGCTTTGAAAACAATTTTAGATTCAAAGATTCCATTTTTTGTAGCTATTAATAAAATTGATAGGCCCGAAGCTAATCCGGAAAGAGTGAAGCAGCAATTGGCGGAATTGGGCGTTTATTTAGAGGGTTGGGGCGGACACGTGCCATTTGTTTTGATTTCTGCTAAAGAAAATACCAACATCGAAGAACTATTGGAAATGGTTCTGTTGATGGCCGATATGGAGGAATTAAAAGGCGATCAAAGCGTTCCGGCTTCCGGAATAGTTATTGAAGCTAAAATGGACAGCCGTAAAGGAGTTGTTGTTTCCTTGATTATTAAAAATGGTACATTAAAAGTTGGTGATGAAATTGTTACGTCTAGCGCTAATGGTAAAATAAAAATCATAGAAGATTGTAAAGCTAGAAAAATAACCGAAGCTACTTTTTCTGCTCCGGTTTTAGTCTTTGGTTTTAAAGAATTGCCTAAAGTAGGTGAAGAATTTGCTACCGGAGATTTAATCGCTGATTTTGTTAAAGCCGAGAAAAAAATATTTCTTAATCATGATAAACAAGTGAGTTCTGTTGATGCTGAAAAAGATATTAATCTTATTGTTAAGGTTGATGTTGCCGGTTCTTTGGATGCTTTGCAAAAAATAATCGGACGTATAAAAATTGGAGAAAGAAATTTACAGATTATTGATGCTAATGTTGGAGATATTAATTCTTCTGATATTCGTAACGCTGAAGCTACTGGATCTTGGATTTTGGGTTTTCGTGTTAAGATGCCGAAAGATTTGGAGAGCACGGTATTAAATAAAAAAATAAAATATTTTCTTTTTGATGTTATTTACGAAGTTGAAAAATTCTTCCAAGAAGAAATTGATAAAATTATCTCCAATGAAAAAGAAAAGAAAGAAGGCGAATTTCAAATTTTAGCTTGTTTTAGCCAAAGAAAAAATGATCAAGTGGTTGGGGGAAGAATGATTAAGGGTAAGTTTGTGAGGGGTAATCAATTCAAGGTAATAAGAGGTGAGCAAGAATTAGGAACCGGTAAAATTACTAATATTCAGGTTATGAAAAAAGATATGAAAGAAGTGGAAGAAGGAAAAGAAGCTGGATTTAATATTGATTGCGGAGTGGAAATTAAAACGGGAGATAAATTGGTTTTATTGAGTTAGTTTCTAAAAGAAGATAATCATTAAAAAATACTGCTTGAGCAGTATTTTTTATTTGTATTTATGTTTATGTCCATATTATCTTTCGCCATACGGATAACTTACTATCGTAAGTTATCCGTATGGCAGAGAACATCCGAATTTTTTATGGAATTTAAACGTACTTTATAAATTTGATAAAAAGTAGATTTTAAGCTACGATTTTAATAATGAAACTTCAAGATTTTGATTATAATTTGCCAAAAGAGCTAATTGCTCAAAAGCCGATTTGTCCCAGGGATTATTCTCGGTTATTAGTGTTGGATAAATTACAGCGTCAAATCAGTCATCATTGTTTTTGCGATATTGGATCTTTTTTAAGAAAAAATGATGTGTTGGTTTTAAATAATACTAAAGTTATTCCGGCTCGATTAATAGGAAAAAAAATCGGTACCGGTGGAAAAGTGGAGGTATTTTTGATTCGACCTAAAATTAAAGATTTAAAAAAATATTCTTGGCCATATGAATGGGTAGCTATTGGTGGTCCGAAATTATATTTGGGGCAGAAAATTGATTTTGGCAAATCGTTAAAAGGAGAAATCATTGAAATTCTAGGACAAGAGAGGATTATTAAATTCAACAAAAAAGGAGAATTGTTAAAAAAAATTATATTTCAAATCGGGCAAACTCCCATCCCGCCTTATATTAAATCTCCTGATAAAGGAAGTAAGCTGCAAAAAGAATATCAAACCGTTTTTGCCAAATATTTAGGATCCGTGGCCGCTCCGACTGCCGGTTTTCATTTTACTCCGAGATTGTTAAAGCAATTGCAGAAGCAAGGCGTTAAAATTGAATACGTTACTTTACACGTTGGCTTAGGAACTTTTCAACCGGTAAAAGAGGGAGATATTGAAAAACATAAAATGCATTCTGAATGGGCGATGATTGACAATGCCGTTGCTAAAAGATTAAATCAATATAAGAAGAAAGGACAGCGTATTATCAGCGTTGGCACAACCGCTTGTCGTACTTTGGAATCATTTTGTGATAAGAAGGGAGAACTGAAATCGGGGGCAAAATTCACGGATATTTTTATTTATCCCGGATATAATTTTCGTTTCGTTGATGGTTTGATTACTAATTTTCATTTGCCCAAATCAACTCTTTTAATGTTGGTTTCCGCTTTTGCTAATCAGCTTTCTTCTGCCAAGGCTTCGGAGGGAATTAAATTAATTAAAAAAGCCTATCAAGAAGCTATTAAAAATAAATATCGTTTTTATAGTTTTGGTGACGCCATGCTCATAGTTTAAAATGACCAATAACCAAACTCCAATACCCAATAAAATCCTAATGCATAAAATCTCAAAAACGTTTTAGTCATTAGTCCGCCAGCTGGCGGATAAAAAATTGATTGGTCATTGGAAATTGGGATTTAGAATTTAAAAAATATGTTTAAGATATTAAAACACTCAAATAAGTCTTATGCCCGTTTAGGGAAACTAAAAACTACCCACGGCGTTCTTCACACGCCATTTTTTATGCCCATTGCCACCAGAGGAGCAATCAAAAGTTTAACTACCGATGAAATGGGTGATTTGGGAGCAGAAATAATTTTGTCTAATACTTATCATTTATTTTTAAGGCCCGGTGATGAGATTATGAAAAAGGTTGGTGGCTTACATAAATTTATGAAATGGCCTGGCGCCATTTTAACTGATTCTGGCGGTTATCAGGTTTTTTCACTTTCTAAATTTAGAAAAATTTCCGATCAGGGGGTAGAATTTCGTTCTGAAATAGACGGGAAAAAGATATTTTTAACTCCGGAAAAGGTTATTGATATCCAAAAAAATATTGGTTCGGATATTATGATGTGCTTGGATGAGTGTCCTGGTTTTGGCGCTAGCAAAAAGAAAGTAGAAGAAGCGATAAAAAGAACTACAGAGTGGGCGGAAAGATGTAAAATAGCCAATAAGAATAATAAGTCTCAATTATTGTTTTGTATAATTCAAGGAGGAATATTTAAGGATTTGAGGGAGGAAAGTTTGAGAAGTTTATTGAAAGCTGGATTTTCCGCCCAAGGCGGACCAGCCTCGGGCTGGGATGGTTATGCTGTCGGCGGTTTGGCAGTGGGTGAGCCAGTAAAAGAAATGTATAAGGTTTTGGATTTTTTGGTTGATAAATTGCCGGAAGATAAGCCTCATTATTTAATGGGTGTTGGTTATCCCGAACAAATAGTGGAAGGAGTGAAAAGAGGCATTGATATGTTTGATTGTGTTATCCCTACTCGTCATGCCCGACACGGGGATTTATTCGTTTGGAAAAATAATGAATTAAAGGGCAAATTTTACGATACTATAGCGATATATAAGGGGAAATATGCTAAAGATTTTAAACCGTTGGACAAAAATTGTGATTGTTATGCTTGCCAAAATTTTTCTCGCGCTTATTTGCATCATTTGTATAAAACCAAAGAAATGCTTTATTATCGTTTAGCGACAATGCATAATATCAAGTTTTACTTAGATTTAATGGGAAAAATAAGAAAGGGCATAAAATCAGGCAAGATTTAATTGGATCGTTTTGTTGTGATTTAAAGAATATTATTTAGTTTATCGCATTTTTCATCTTTTCAGTTTTCAATCTTCAATTTCCAATCTTCAGCATCATTTTTTCAATTCATAGTAATCAACTATGAATTGAATGCGAGGACGGGGAGTTGGGGGGGGGCGAGGGAATGTTTGCCGATTTATTTATACATTTACTCGTTTATTTATTTATTTATTTTTTATTATTATGGAAGACAAATCTAAAATAGTTTTACATACTTGTTGCGCGGTGTGTGGCGCGTATTTGTGTGAATTGTTAAAAAATCAATTTAGCGAGGTTTTGATTTATTTTTATAATCCTAATATTTATCCTAGAGAAGAATATGAAAAACGTTTAGCCAGCGCTAAGAAATTAGCGGAAATTTATAAAATGGAATTTGTAGAAGGAGAATATGATAACGAAAATTGGCTGGAAAAAGTTAAGGGGTTAGAAAATGAGCCGGAAGGAGGTAAAAGATGCCTGGTTTGTTTTGCTATGCGTTTGGAAAAATCGGCGCAGTTAGCCAAAGAAAGAGGATTTGAATATTTTACTACCACTTTGGCTGTAAGTCCGTATAAGGATGAGAAGCTAACTGATGAAATTGGAGAAACTATAGCCAAAGAGAATAATTTAAAATTTTTGAAATCCGTAGAATTAAATCAAGAGAAAAAAGAAATTTGGAACAAAACTAGAGAGTTAGCAAGAAAAATGGAGTTTTATCATCAAAAATATTGCGGGTGCCAGTTTTCAATTTATTCAAAATGATTTAAGACTGATTCCGCGCCTTTTATGAATTTAGCTATTCCGTTTTTAGCGGAATAGCCATGATTAAAAATTATTCACAAAAGGCGTAGGATTGACTTTTGTATTTTTTCGATTATAATAGAAATATAAGGTAGTGAATTTAAAAATTCAGTTTAGTTGGTAAGGTCGCACTACACTAAGAAGAATGCAAACTCTGTAAACATGGTTAAACAAGCTACAGATCAGGAATTTCTTGAGTTTATCATTCAGGCTTTGGTTGAACATCCTGAGGATGTGAAAGTGACCAGAACTGTTGATGAAATGGGCGTTCTCTTAAACCTTAAGGTGAATCCGGAAGATATGGGCCGTATTATCGGCCGTGAGGGTTCTACCGCTAGATCTATTCGTTCATTGACTAGATTAGTTGGTTTGAGACACAATGCTCGCGTTAATCTCAAGATTGAAGAGCCGGAAGGTTCTCAAAGAGGAGAACGAAGAGAAAGCCGTTCCGTTGATCAGGTTGTTGATGACTTGAACAACATTTAATAGAAATTAAAAAGACAACCCCGCCTCTGGCGGGGTTGTCTTAATTAGTTTATAATTTTTATAATGATTAAATTCAATATTATTACAATTTTTCCGGAAGCATTTGAATCATATTTCAATTCTTCTTTGCTTAAAAAAGCCCAAGAAAAGGGTCTAATTAAGATTAATTTAATTAATTTGCGGGATTTCGCCGATGATAAACATAAAAAGGTGGATGATCGTCCGTTTGGCGGTGGTCCGGGAATGGTTATGAAATTAGAGCCGATTTATCGCGCTGTAAAAAAATATCCAAAAGCGCGTGTTGTTTTGTTTTCTGTTAAAGGAAAAAGATTTGATCAAAAGATGGCTGAAAAATTAGTCAAAATAAAAGAAATTACATTAATTTGCGGGCATTATGAGGGTGTAGATGAAAGAGTGGCGAAATATTTGGTTGATGAAGAAATTTCTTTTGGCGATTTCGTTCTTTCTGGAGGGGAATTACCGGCTATGTTGACTGTTGATGCCGTAGCGCGTTTAATCCCAGGATTTATGAGTAAAGAAGAATCCATTGAAACTAAACGAATAAAATCTGCTAGTGGGCGAAATATAAAGGGTGGCGAGTTGCCAAGCTATCCCGCCTACACTCGTCCTGAAGTTTTTTATCCCAATGCGAAAAATAAAAAAATATCATGGAAAGTGCCGGAAGTTCTTTTATCCGGTTATCATCAAAAAATAGAAGAATGGCGTTTGAAAAATAAGAAGTAAAGTGATAAAATAAAAATATCGAGTCGCGTTTATTTTTTTAATTAAGTAGAAATATAAAATATGAATTGGACTATTGTCATTATTGTTGTAGCAGCGTTAATCGTTATTTGGCCAATCGCAGTTTTCAATGCTTTGGTTAGATTAAGAAACAGAGCCAAAGAAGCTTGGTCTGATATCGAAGTGCAATTAAAGCGTCGTTATGATTTGATTCCTAATTTAGTTGAAACAGTTAAGGGTTATATGGCTCACGAGAAAGATGTCTTTGAAAAAGTCACTCAAGCTCGTTCTCAAGCTATTTCCGCTCAGGGTTTTAATGAAAAGGCTAAAGCTGAAGATGCTTTATCTGGTACTCTTAAGACTTTATTTGCCGTTTCCGAAGCTTATCCGGAATTAAAAGCCAACACTAATTTTTTGGAATTACAGAGAGAATTAGCCGATACGGAAAATAAAATCCAAGCCGCTCGCAGATTTTACAATACCAACGTATTGGAAATGAATAACAAGATTGAAACTTTTCCTTCTAATGTTATTGCCGGAATCTTCAAATTCCAGAAGCAAGAATTTTTTGCGGCTACAGAGGCAGAAAAAGCTCCAGTAAGCGTGAAGTTTTAAAATGACTTTATATACTCAACAATCAAAGAATATTCGCAAGACTTGGCTCTTGATGGGCTTGTTTTTGGTTTTAATTATTGTTTTGGGCTGGTTCTTGAGCGAATATTATCAATCCCCGCAGATTCTTTATTTCTGCGTGGCTTTTAGTGTGGGTATGAATATAATTAGTTACTGGTTTTCCGATAAGGTGGTCTTGGGTTTAACTCATGCCAAGCCGGTAGAACATAACGATAATCCGGAGCTTTATCATATTGTAGAAAACCTTTGTATTACCGCAGGATTGCCGATACCAAAAATATATATTTTGCCGGAAGCGGCGATCAACGCTTTCGCCACCGGACGAGATAAAGAACATGCCGTTGTGGCAGTGACTCAAGGAGCGTTGCAAAAATTAAACAAAAACGAATTAGAGGGTGTGATTGCTCATGAGCTTTCTCATATAGGCAATTATGATATCCTTTTGCAAACGGTGGTTGTTGTTTTGGTTGGTTTGATTTCCGTGATTTCCGATATATTTATAAGGGCAAGATTTTGGGGAGGAAGCCGAGATAATGATAATGATTCCGGTGGACAGTTAGGCTCTATAGTTATGCTTCTTGGCTTGATTTTTATTATTTTATCGCCAATAATTGCTAAGTTGATTCAATTGGCTATTTCCAGGAAGAGAGAGTTTTTGGCTGATGCTTCTGGATCGTTGCTTACTAGATATCCCGAAGGCTTAGCTAGCGCTTTAGAAAAAATTTCCAATGATACAACGCCGATGCGTTTTTCATCTCAAGCCACCAGTCATCTATTTATTGCTACTCCAATTCCAACGCGTAAAAATGCCACTTCCGATGATAAAAAAATAAAAAGGACATCTCTATTTGATACTCATCCGCCGGTAGGAGAAAGAATTAAAATTTTACGCGATATGGATATTTAAAGCTATGGAAAAATTTGCGAGACATATCAATATTGAAAAAGAGAGAGCAACGGATTTTGACGAATTGCGTAGAAAGATTGAACTGATTAAAAAAGAAGAAATGGCTAAAAAAGAGCGCGGTGAATTTTTTGATATACATTTTGAAGATATTGATCCTAAGGAATTGAGCGAAGAAAGTTTGAATATTTTCAGTAGGTTTTTGGATAAGACGTTGACGAGGGGGGAATTCTCGGATTATAAAGTTTCCGGCGGTATAAATGATTCGCAAGTGAATTTTAAAGCTTATCTGGGAAATAAATTGCAGCGTAGAGAAAATTTGGAGTGGTTTGATCCGGATGAATTTGAACTTTGGAAAAAATCCGCGGAAAAAAGAAATCAGCAAGAAGAATAAAAGAGAGTTTAAAATTTAATACTTGGAGGGGTCGCATAGTCCTGCCTGCCGGCAGGCAGGGGTCTAGTGTTTTATTATGTTTTATGTTTATATTCTAAAAAGCCTAAAAGATAATGATTTATACATAGGAAGGACCAATAATATTGATAGAAGGATAAAAGAACATAATAATGGTAAGGTCAGTTCGACAAAATCAAGAAGGCCTTTTGTTTTTTTAAAAATTATAGAAGTTGAATCGGAGAAGGAATCAGTTGAAATGGAAAAAGAATATAAAAAGGGATTTAGACGAGAGCAAATAAAAAGAGAGTTCAAAATTTAATACTTGGAGGGGTCGCATAGTGGTCTAGTGCGCTCGCTTGGAAAGCGAGTAAGGCTTAACCGCCTTCGCGGGTTCGAATCCCGCCCCTTCCGCCAAGTTTTACATTTAGCGAAATTAATTGGAATCTCCTCCGTATTTGCGGGGTCGAGTGTGGCGTTCGCAGTTTCTCTTTAAAGGTTATTCAAAAAATTGCGAAAGTCTTTGAGATTGATATAAATAAATTGATATGAAATCACCCGAATTTATCACGCACGGCACAACTTCCGAGAAGGATGCCGAAAAAATCAAAAACGAAGGATTTGAAGCACAGGAAGGTCGTGCGACTGTTTCGGGCGATTTAATTTATGCTTTTGAGTGGGCAACAAAACAAGAACGAAGAAAAGGAAGTAAAAGTGAGAGTGAAATTGACGAGAAAGAAAAAGGGCGAATGGTGATAATGAAAGTACCAGAAGATAAGTCGGTTGATTATGCAACGCACACCGACATTGAAGTTGACGAAGCCTCGAAAGAAATTACTGGATATTCTTCAAAGTATGAATCAGGTAGAAAACAACTTGCGATTTATGACGAAGGAGATGTTGCTGAAAAAAGAGAGAAAATTGAGCAAGCTAAAAAAGAATTAAAAGAAATTGATACTCAATTCTCGGTTTTTTTCAGAGAAAATAATATTGACCCCGATCAAATAAAATCCAAAGAAAATTTGATTGAGGCAATAAAGCCTTTTGATGTTGAAAGGAAAATTGAAATTTTGAAAAAAGCCGAAAAATTGGAGAAACAGCGAATAGAAAAAAGAAAAGAAGCCGAGCCGAATATCGCTATATCACAAGAAAATATTTTGATGAGCGTTGTCCCAACCGTAGAGCTTGGAGAAAAGCTCGGCGAGCTTTCTCAAAAAATAAGAAATCTAGAAGCAATTGATCTAGAAAATTTTACTGATGAAATCTCTAAAATTATTAAAGATAACAAAGAAAATTTTCTAGCTTCTGGTCTAGATGTCCGGGAAGTTATAGGAAATCTTTTGACTTTAACAATGGAAACGGAAGTTGTAAATATGGTTAGATCGCTTTCTGCGGATGTAAAAAGAGCGCAGGGCTACGAAATGTATAATCGTGGTAAAGATGAGGTAAAAGAAAAAGTTGTAGACAAAGAGCAGTTGAGGCAAAAATTGGAAAAAATTATTTCTATTGTTGAAGCCGACAATTTTGATATTGGAATGGAAAATCTCAACAGATATATTAAAATAAATACGAGGAAGCTATTAGAGGAATTGAAATAATTGATTTGGCGTCGAAAAAGTTTTTGAATTTAGAAAGTCCGCCCGCATTCCTTTCTAGGCCTCTCCTGTGGGTGGGAAATCAGGCGAATCCATCCATATAGATATATTGTTTCGCTCTGTTGAATCCGTTTTAATTATTTAGGCATGGTATTTTCCGTTATTTTGTGTTTTGGCTTTGGATATTGATTGTGCTAAAAGGGAATTTGACGCCAAAGTATTGTAGATTATATTGTTTATCTTTCTAAGCTTTATTGTCGCAGTTCCGTGCTACTTCGTTGCCAAGCGAAAAAATGTAACTCACAAGCCGCTTGAGTCCAAGATGTAGCGCAAATATAGTTAGTGAATTATTATGTTTATAAGTAAACAACTCCAAAAAAATTCGTTTAGTGATCCGTCTTTATGGTTTTTGCTGTTTTCAAATATTGCGACAATCTTTTTCGCAATAACCGAAAACTGGAATTTATCAACCATAATCTGGGTGTATTGGTTTCAGAACATAACCATTGGATTTTTTAATTTTATTCGGATCCTTCGGTTAAAAGAATTCTCTACTGAAGGATTTAAGATTAACGGCCGACCCGCTCAATCTACGCGAGGCACAAAACTATTTACTGCATTTTTCTTTTTGTTTCATTTTGGATTTTTTCATTTCATTTATTTGAAATTTCTTTTGTCGGGAATATTCACTAATGCATACGGAAATACGCCAAACCTCGCTGAAACAAAATATATTTTACTAACTGCCTTGCTTTTTTTTATCAATCATCTTTTCTCCTATTTTTACAATAAGCCACGAGATACTAAAAAACAAAATATCGGCTCGCTCATGTTTTATCCTTACGCAAGAATAATCCCAATGCACCTGGTAATAATTTTCGGTTCTTTGTTTGGCGGCGCTTTGCCTTTGTTTCTTGTGCTTAAAACTTTCGCTGATGCTATAATGCATGTTGTAGAGCACAATGTTTTGAGAAAAGGCGAAGAGCAATAAGCGAAGATAATTTAAGGCGGCGCGCCAATTCCGTTGGCAAAATTCGGCGGCAGAAAGCGAGGGTGGGCAAAAATCTCCCTCCCAACTCTTTTCCGCCCGCCCTACAGATTTTGGGCGAAATCAGTTTGAATTTTTTCAAACGCACACTGCCAAGATAGTTTTAATTTATGAAAAGTTTTGAAAACAAATTAAAATCAGAAAATAATAGCCCTGAGACATCACAGGAGAAAATTGCTATGATTGAACAAAAGCTTGATGTTAAATATTTGGAGGAAGAAAAAGAAATCTTTGATCAATGGCTGTCTCAAGTTCCAGAAAATTCTCTGCAAAAACCAATAACTATTACAAATATTGATGACGTAGCGCTTTTTTTACCAGAGGCGCCTAATTATAAGGAAGATAAGGTCAATTTATTTTTTGCAAAAGAAAAATTTACACAAGAGGAATTACAAGAAATTTTAGAGAAATTTTCTAAAACAAATCCATCTTTTGAAATATCATTAGTGAGACACAATGACGATGTCATTTCAGTTGGCGTCGGAAACAAAGTAAGAAATAGTAGCACTATTTTATCTGGAGAATATTTCGGGCATTATCATCCAACTCAAATTAAATTAGAAAATTCAGAAAATTTGCCACATTGTTTTATTATGGGATTGATGCCGAGTGCAGGAGATATAAAGGGTTTTTTGAGGCATGCTGAATCAGTAAAAGGGGGGACAAGAATTTTTTCAAAAAATGGTTATATATTTATTAAGCCAACGGCGGAAACAAAGGATTTTAGTCAAGCAGTAGAAAGTTTTAGTCAAAGCTATTTTGATTTATTTCTTGGATTAAACAAGTTTGATTTTAAATCAGACAATGAAGTGATAAAATATTTTAAAGAGAAATTTGGTTTTGATGTTGATTTTCATTATTTTAATCAAGTAAAAACAGAAAACGATAGCATATAAAAATAATGAACGGCGTTTTGTGTCTTGATGCTGATAATTAGGCGTTTGAAATCAGTTTCAAAAAAGTTCGGATTTCGTTCAAATAGTGTCGCCAAGATAGTTTTAATTTATGAATAAAAAAATACTTATTATTTTAGCTATAGTAGTTTTTATATTAGGAGGGTTTTTCTTTTTGTATTCGTGCACTATTTTTCAAGAGGGCAATCCTTGGCCGCAAATTAAAGGGATAACTCAATTAACTTTCGGTAATTCAGATATAGTCAAATTATCAGGTTCGGATGATAGATATATGACTAAGAGTAAAAATGGACAAGAAGCTGTTGAAAATCTTATGAAGAATAGGGGATATGAATTTGTTGAACAAATGGGGTCTGGATATTTTTTCAAATCCTCAACCGAGAAAAGAATTGTTGTTATTCACGAATATTATACTCGTTATTATTCTCTTTGGGATATTGTTGAAACTAAAGAAAATAGTCTTGCTGAGGAGTTAAGGGATTGTTTGCCAAAAAGTGGCACAGCTAGCCATGAAAAGTGTACTGAGTTATTAAAACAAATTACTGATTTTGATTCTTGTGTAGCCGCCGGTTTTTCTATAATGAAATCCATTCCTCTTCAATGCGCAACGCCCGATGGTAGGACTTTTATTCAATAATTGTTATTAAATTTAAATACAAAAGCTGATTTCTTAACGAAATCGGCTTTTGTATTATTTTTTGTAGGGTGTATAATATAATTAATAATGTAAGAGTTGACGATTTAACAAAATTTATGACAAGAAGCCAGGCTATAGTAGAATTAATAACAACTTTTAACATAAATTCAATTTACGCTCATAGGGTTTTTTTGCTTGCAGATAAGGAAAATTTCATAGAAGATTCTTCTCGTATTATTTCGGAAAAACCAAAACCATTTGTTAAGTGGGTTGGTGGGAAAAGGCAGTTACTTACGCAGTTTCGTTTGATGAATCTATATCCACCTGAAAAATTCAATATAAAAAATGGAAAATATTTCGAACCTTTTGTTGGTGGTGGGGCAGTATTTTTTGATTTACTTCCCGAAACGGCTTATCTCTCTGATTTAAATAACGAACTTGTTATCACTTATAATGTAATTAAGAATGATGTTGAAAGTTTAATAAAATCACTTAAAAAGCATAAGTTTGATAGGGAATATTTTCTAAAGGTGCGAGCACAAAATCCAGAGAAACTTTCTGATTTGAATGTCGCTTCTCGATTTATTTATTTAAATAAGGCTTGTTTCAATGGCATGTATCGCGTGAATAGTAGTGGAGAGTTTAATGTTCCATTTGGTAGATATACAAATCCTTGTATCTGTGATGAAGATAACCTTAGAAGAGTATCAAAGGTATTAAAAAATGTTGAAATAAAAAGACAGGATTATAAAGAAGTGCTTAAAAGGGCAAGGAGGGGAGATTTTATTTATTTTGATCCGCCGTATTATCCAGTGAGTAAAACTGCTTCATTTACTTCTTATACCAATAATTCATTTTTAGATAAAGAGCAGATTGAATTAAGGGATACATTTATAGAGTTACATAAGAGGGGTTGTTTTGTTATGCTTTCAAATTCAGATACTCCATTTATAAATGAGATTTATTCTGGGCTGAGAGGCATTCATATCACAAAGGTGCGGGCGAGTCGCGCTATAAACTCTAATGCTTCTAAGAGGGGTAAGATTACAGAGGTATTGATAACTAATTATTAGATAATATGCAAAAAGATTTTAATAAATTAATTACCACTTTCAAGAGCTCAATTAAGACTTGGGATTATTTTGTAAATTGGAAAAAGGTTTTTGTTAATATTTCTGATCTGGAAATTGTATTAAATAAACTTAATTATTTGCTTGGCAAAGATAATTTGAGGGAAGAATTTAAGAAGCTCTATAAAACAAATCCCGATATAATTAAGGCTTTGCCGGTTCTTTTGGCTGTTCGGGAAAATAAATTAGAGGTTTTTGATAAAGTCACTAAAAATTCTGAATTTTTTGATTTTTCCGGAAAAGAGCAAGAACCTGATAAATATTTTAAGTTTTTGGAAAAATCCGGCCTTTCTCGTTTGTTTCAAAAAGATGGAGTTAAAAATCTTGTCGATTATGTCATGGGTGTAGAAGTCGGTTTGGATAGTAATGGTCGAAAAAATCGCGGAGGAATTTTAATGGAGGAAATAGTTGCAACTTTTATTTCTGAGTTTTGTAGGAATAATGGCTATGAATATTTGTTTCAGGCGAGAGCTACAAGTATAAAGAGTAAATGGGGTGTCGATATTAAAGTGGATAAATCTGAGAGAAGTTTTGATTTTGCGGTCTTTAATCCAAAAAATAAGAAAATTAAATTATTTGAGACTAATTTTTATAACGGTGGTGGTTCAAAATTAAAAGCCGTTTGTGGCGAATTTAAGAATCTTTTTGATGAATTAAAAAAACAAAACATAGATTTTATTTGGATTACTGATGGTCTTGGTTGGCATACGGCACAGAGGCCATTAGAAGAGACTTATAATCATAATGATTATATCTTTAATTTAAATATGCTTGAAGTCGGCATATTGGGCGAACTTAAATGGTAAAATAATTATGATGCAGAAAAAAGCTGCAGAATTGAAATTACATCCCGATGAATTTGAAATTGAATGCACAACAGTATGGGCTTTTCCTCGTAGAGGGAATTGGGCAACACACACATCAAATTGGAGAGGCAATTGGTCACCAGAAGTTGCTCGTAATCTTATTCTCAGATATTCAAATGAGGGTGATGTTTTACTCGACTCGATGATTGGTGGTGGTACTACGGCTATTGAAGCTAAAATATTAAATAGAAATATTATTTATTCCGATGTGAATCAACAGGCTTTGGATTGTACTAAAAGAGCTCTTGCATTTGAGGTCGGCAATAAAGCATGGCAGCGAGGTTTTAAATGGGATTCCCGTCATCTTGAAAAGTTAAAAGATGATTCGATTGATTTTATTCTCACACATCCTCCCTATGTTGATATTATTAAATATAGCGACGGAAAGCTTGTTGATGATCTTTCTAATATTCATGATATCGAAGCTTTTTGTGATGAGATGGAGAAAGTTGCTAAAGAATTTTATCGTATTTTAAAGCCTGGTAAATATTGTGCGATTTTAATGGGAGATACAAGAAGGAATAAAATGTATCAGCCCCTTGCATATAGAGTAATGGATCGTTTTTTGAAGGCGGGACTATTACTTAAGGAGGATATTATAAAACGTCAGTTTAATTGTAGGGCTACTGGTTTTTGGGTAAAAAGATCTCAGGAGTCTAATTTTTTGTTAATAATGCACGAACACCTTTTTGTGTTTCAAAAACTTAAATGATAAAAAGTTTATAACTGGGAAAAATGCGAGCATGGCGATTGAAATGAGCGGAATCAATTTTTAATATGATCAGTAAAATACACATAGAAAATTATAAAATATTTGAATCATTTACTTTGGAGTTTAATGATGATTTAAATATTTTAGTTGGTGATAACGAAGCAGGAAAATCAACAATTCTTGAGGCTATTAATCTTGCCTTGACGAAAAGAATTAATTGCAAGTCAATTGATTCAGAGCTTTCGCCATATTTTTTTAATAAAAAATGTGTTAAAGAATATTTAAGGAAACTTAATGATAATGGAAACCCTGAATTACCGAAAATCATCATAGAGCTTTATTTATCGAATAATGATGATTTGGAGTCTTTGAGAGGCATTAATAATACCGAACGACTTGATTGTCCGGGGGTAAAATTGGAAATTGTATTTGATGATGACTATAAGGACGAGTACTCAAAATTAATTGAGGATAAATCACAGGTTAAAATAATCCCAACGGAGTATTATAAAGCTCATTGGTTTTCTTTCGCAGATAATGCAATCACTGCACGAGGCTTGCCAATCGGCCTGTCATATATCGATGCAGCAACGATTAGGCTACAAAGCGGTACGGATTATTATTTACAGAATATTATCAATAATAGTTTAGACGCTAAAGAAAGAGTCGCCCTTTCTGTTGCTTATAGAAATCTTAAAGAAAAATTTTCAAGCGAGCCCCCTATTCAAGGCATTAATAGTAAACTAACACAAAGAAAAGGGGCTATTACTGATAAGAATCTCGCCATTTCTATCGATATATCGCAAAAATCAAATTGGGAGACAAGTTTAGTCCCTTATCTCGATGAGCTACCTTTTCAGCTTGTTGGTAAGGGAGAACAAAACGCTCTTAAAATTATGCTTGCCCTTGAACGCCAAGCGGAAGACTCCCATATAATTTTAATTGAAGAACCAGAAAATCATCTTTCTTTTTCATCAATGAACACATTGATTTCTAAGATTAAAACTAAATGTGAATCAAAACAGATTTTTGCAACTACACACAGTGCTTATGTCTTAAACAAACTTGGCATTGAAAAAGTAATTTTAATATACAATGGCAACAAGGCATTCCTTAAGGATTTGCCAACAGATACTCAAAACTATTTCAAGAAACTTTCTGGTTACGACACACTTCGTCTCATTCTTGCAAAAAAGACAATTCTAGTAGAGGGGCCTTCAGATGAATTAATTATCCAAAAAGCATATCTTGTAAAGTACAGCAAACTTCCAATTGAAGATGGAGTTGATGTGATTAATGTTAGGGGATTATCTTTCAGTCGTTTTTTGGATATATCAAAAAAGCTTAAGAATCCAGTCGTTGTTGTAACGGATAATGACGGTGATTATCAAGAAAAGGTTATTAAAAAATATCAAAATTATTCTAGTGAAAGTAATATTAAAATATGTGCAAGCTTCGATAATACTTTGAACACTCTTGAACCAAATCTCATTGCCAGTAATAGCCTTCAATTATTAAATATGATATTTGGTACAAGTCATGCGGATAATGAATCTCTCAAGGCATATATGGAAAATAATAAAACGGAGTGTGCTCTTAAATTATTTGAAAGTACTGAGAGTATTCAATTTCCTCAATATGTGCAAGACGCTATCTCATAATAATAAAGTAATCGTAGCAAGTGCTGGATCAAGAAAAACCACTTGCATTGTTGAGGAGGCTCTTTTTTTGACTAATAAAAATGTTCTAATAACTACGTACACCAATGAAAATTTGGAGCAAATTCATTCTTATATAATTCAGAAGAATGGTTGTATTCCCCAAAATATTACCATCTTGTCTTGGTATAGCTTTTTGCTACAAGACGGTGTGAGACCATATCAAAAATCAGTAACACAAAAAGGTAGAGTGAATTCGATTATTTTTAAAGATATTCCCATTCAGCTTCAAAGAATCAAAAAGAGTAATATTGATAAATATTTCTTTACGGAAGGAAATGATATTTTTAGAGATAGGGTTTCAGATTTTGTTTGTTATGTGGATGATCGATCTAGTGGAGCAGTGATCAACAGATTGCAAAGGATATATGATTATATTTTTATAGATGAGGTTCAAGATTTTGCTGGATATGATTTAAATTTTTTAGAGAAATTATTCAATTCGTCTATTAATATCGTTGCCGTTGGAGATCCTCGCCAGGCCACATTGAGTACAAATAATTCTTTAAAAAATAAAAAATACAAAAAAACTTTCATTTTTGATTGGATAGCCCGAAAACAAACTGAGGGATTGGTTGTTATTGAAGAGCGAAATGAGTGTTATAGGTGTAATCAGCATATTTGTGATTTTGGGGATTCTTTGTTTCCAAGCCTGCCGAAAACTATATCGAAAAACACAGATATAACCGGTCATGATGGTATATTTTATCTTGAGAAAAAAGATGTGATTGCGTACGTTAATCAATATAAACCGACGATTCTTAGGTATAGTAAAAAAACCGATACAATGAATTTGAAGGCGGTTAATATTGGGCTGTCAAAGGGTAGGACATACGAACGAGTGGTTGTTTTTCCAACAAAACCAATGCTAATATATTTAAATACAAATGACATCTCAAAAGCTGGTGATATTTCTAAATTATATGTAGCAGTTACGCGCGCAAAATACAGTGTCGCTTTTGTTAAAAAATAAATAAAAATTATGTCCGAATACTGTAATTCAAACAGAGACACTTCTTAGAATTATGACGGAAAAACTGGAAATTAGTCTAATTTAAAATCGGTTTTTTGCATTTGACATTAATGATAGAAAATACTTAAATGCAATTAGATATTTTAAAACAAAATTAGGAGGTGGTTATATGCCATCAACGGGGCAGAAACATTTAATTATTGGCGCTGGGGAAATCGGTAAGGCTCTTCAAAGAGTCTTGAAACCGCATGGAATTGTTGATATTCGGGACGTTAAATCTTCTGAGGAAGAGGATCGTTATTATGATGTGTTGCATATTTGTTATCCCGCAATAAAGAAATTTGTTCAGGTAACGAAAAAATACATCAAACAATACAAGCCTCAATTGGTGATTATCCATTCTACTGTTGCTGTCGGCACTACCAGAAAGATAGCGCCTTTTGCTGTGCACAGCCCTGTTCGCGGAGTGCATCCGCATTTGGAAGAGGGAATCGGAACTTTCGTAAAATATTTTGGTGGTGAAAAATCCAAAGAAGCGGCAAAAATTTTTTCTGTTTTGGGTATCCTCGTGCAGGTTTTTCCGGAACCGGAAACTTGCGAGTTGTTGAAAATTTTGGATACCACTTATTACGGCTGGAATATTGTTTTTGCCAAGGAAGCGGAAAGAATCTGTCAGAAATTAAATTTGAAATTTGAAGATGTCTATGTTGATCCCAATATTTCATACAATGAAGGGTATAGGAAGTTGGGGAAGCCTAATGTTGTTCGTCCGGTTTTGGTCCCAATGGCGGGAAAAATCGGCGGGCATTGTGTCATCCCGAATTGCAAACTTTTTCCTACTTGGTTGACGAGAATCATCAAGCGAAGGAACGAGCAGTATTGATTTATCCGGCGTCTCAGAAAGAGACGCCGGATTTTTATTTGTTGTTGCATAAATATTGATTTTGTGTTATAAGAATAGTAGCTGTTTTCATTAAAATATTATTTCAAAGGAGGAATAATGATGAATGAGGATTGTGAACTTTGTGGCTTGGTGAGCCGGCTGGATGTTGCGGGGCAAGCCGGCAGTACAATTATCTTTCGTAATGATCGTTTTTTGGTTATTTTCCATCCGGAAGAAGGGATAACGATTACTTCAAGAGCTCACAAGAATTTAACCATGAAAGATTTCGACGAAAGACGTAAGTTGTTGCAAGCCATAAAAATGGCCAGAGAATCTCCGATTCTGGGGACCACGATCGTCCAATGCGACGAAAAAGCAAAACATTATTTTTATAAAATTATTCCTAAAACAAAAAAATGAACGCTAAAGACCAACCTTTCGGGGTTGGTCTTTAAATTTTTTTTCTAATATGCTAATATATTTTCTGTAATGCGCGCTTAGCTCAGTTGGTTAGAGCGACTCGTTTACACCGAGTAGGTCCAGGGTTCGAATCCTTGAGCGCGCACTTAGCTTGAAAAACAACGAATAATTACTTACAATAGTTTTATTGCCACAGTAGCTCAGTGGTAGAGCGAAGGTCTGAAGAACCTTGCGTCGGGGGTCCGATTCCCTCCTGTGGCACCATGCGGGAGTAGTTCAGCAGTAGAACGTCTCCTTGCCAAGGAGAAGGTCGCGGGTGCGAATCCCGTCTCTCGCTCATGAAAAAAAAGATTTTGGCAAGTATCTTTTTAACAGCTGTATTTTTTATTGCTGTTTTTTTATTTGTTAATTGGGAA
>Ga0209098_1001061_pt1 | contig 27321 bp, 22 predicted proteins | sample AD_JPNHW1_MetaG_FD_184429 | JGI IMG/M metagenome (GOLD analysis project Ga0209098, IMG submission 184429) | Active sludge microbial communities of municipal wastewater-treating anaerobic digesters from Japan - AD_JPNHW1_MetaG (SPAdes) (version 2) | ecosystem: Engineered > Bioreactor > Anaerobic...
CGACCCTCGCGAGGAGGGACTCGTCGCCCCCCGCACCTATCCCCTCGACCGTCACGAAGAGGCGCTGATCCTCGCCCTTTTCCTCAAGCACCGCCTGGCCGCTCGGCGAGCGGCACTCGAACTCGGTGCGCCACCCTTCGGGGTACCAGTGCGCCGGGACGTAGATCTCGGTCGTCCCCGATGCCGCTTCCCACTCAAAGGTAAACGTCCGCCGCTTCCGGTTAAAGTCCATCCTGACGGGCTGCCCGGCGACGGCCATCGCGTAGGGCCTGCTAAAGCCCCGGAGCGCGCGCGCCTCGCCGGTCGTCGCGCTGAATATCGAAAGGTCCTCGGTGTTCCAGCCGTCGCCCGATTCGTGGGTATTCGTCGCGGAGTAATTCCATATCGTCGACGAGACGAGGGTTGAGTCGATCGCGTCGTAATACGCGCCGAGCGCCTCCTCCTGCGCCGCGTAGTCGCCGGTGCGGTAGGATCTCCCGCCGTCAAGGTCGAACTGAACCCCGAACTCGCCGAGGAACGCGGGGATGCCGTCACCGCGGGCATAGCCCGAAAAGCGCGCGATCTGCGCCTTGATGCTCCGCCTGACACTGCCCCGCCCGATCGAAAGGGCGCTCGTCTCGGCGTCCGCGTGCACCCATGGGCGCCATTTCTTGAAAAGAAGGGTGAGCCCGTCGTACCAATGGAAGGCCTCGACGATCTGGAGCGGCGTGCCGTCCTCCCGCACGCGGTCCTCCGCAGTCCACGACGGGCGGGCGGCCATCGGCACCCCCTCGACGAAGAAGAGGAACTGCTCGTGCTTGCGCGAAAGCTCGTCGATAAAGCGCTTCTGGAAGGGCTTGAGGAAATCGGCGCAGAAGTCGTATGCGCGGCCGCGGCCCGCGGTCCCGATCGGGGCACCCCCGCGCGCGCGGTAAAACCAGTCGTCGCAGACGATCGTGGGGACGCCGTCCCGTATCGCCCAAACACCCGAGGTGAGCCAGGGGCAGCGGAACCCGTCGCGGAAAAGGGTTTCGCCCGCGGGGTTGAGCATGTCGCTTCCGGCCAGGGGAACCTTGCCGACGAGGGCGAACCGCTTGATCTTTTGGGGAAAGCCCGAGGCCGAGGCGATCGCCTGGAACGCGGTCGGCGCGGCACCCGAGGGCGCATGGACGCGATGGTGCGCCGAAAGGCTCTTGAGTCCTATGAAACCGTAATGGGGCTCGTTCAGCGTGCCGAAGCCGACGAGCGCGGCGCAATCCTTGAGCCGCCGCGCCGTGTGCCGCATCGCCTGGATAAAGTGATCCTGGAGCCATTCCTGCGCGCCGACGCCCTCGATGAGGAGGCCGGGCGCGAAGGTATTCCCCGCGAAAAAGAGGGTCCACATCGTCGCGTTCGCGTAGCGAAGGTAATTGAGCGTCCAGCTCATCGGGCGGTATGAGTTTCCCTCGGAAGCGACCGTGAACGCCGCTCCGGTCGGAGCGATTTTGGCGAGGTCGAAGCCGACGGCCTCGAGGGTCCAGCCGGGCGCCCCGTCGCCGCCGGTCCAGCGGCTCCACGCGTCCTGATGCGGGTCGATAAAAAATGAGAGCCCGCGTTCCTCGCCCTTCTTGATGACGTTTCGCAAATACGCGAGGTAGTCCTCGTCATATATGCCGGGCCCCGCGTGCTCGACGGCCTCCCAGGTAACGACGAGGCGGATGAAGGTGAAGCCCCATCCCGCGAGCCGCGCGAAATGCGCGTCGGCGTCGGATTCGGGGAACGGCCGGCCGGTAAACGACACGTCGTAGGAAAGCGGGTTTCCCGCGGGCGCGAACGGGACCTTCGAGTCGCCGCCGAGATTGCAACCGCGCAGGATCACGATCCTGCCCGCGCGGTCCCTGATATGGATACCGTCTACCGTGTATCGCCCTTCAAGCTTCATCGCATCCCTCCATAACTCGCGCGTCGGCCGAGGCTTAAAAAAAAAGGACCCGTTGGGGTCCTTTTCTCATGCGCGCCATAACGCTCAGCCGCGTCTTTGTGGCTATTCGGTCAGAATCCGGATAACCGCGTTCTTGTCGTTCGTCTTGAGGATCTCCTGGCGCTTTTCGGCGCTCTTGAAAAGGAGGCTCACCTCGGCGAGGAACTGAAGATGGGGACCGGTTTTATCGACCGGGGAAAGGGTCATGATAAAGATGCGGCACGGCTCCTGATCGAGCGAGTCAAAATCGACGGGGTTATCGGAGATACCCATGCACGCGACGAGGTCGTCGACGGAATCGGTCTTTCCATGGGGAATAGCGATTCCGTGCTTCATGCCGGTGGACATCTTGCGCTCGCGGTCGAGCACGCATGCGCGCGCGGCGGTTTTGTCCTTCACTTTTCCTGCCTGAACGAGAATATCAAGCAGTTCATCGATGATTGCCTCTTTCGAGGTGCCCTTAAGGTGAAGATTGACGGTATCCGTCGTCAATACGGTTTTCAGGTTCATAATTCGAGTTTACGTTCCTTCATTGGAAAAGTCAAGGTTTTTATATATATTTACCGAATGACAGACCTTGATAAATTCTATTCCGACGCGGACCGCATCGTCGCCCGCGCGGGCGCTCCCGGCGCTACCTCGTCGGCTCGCCTCGCGGGGGAACTCTCCCGACACTTCCTCATTTGGGCGCGCGACTACGGCGACATCGCCGCCGACCTCGCCGCGTATTGGACCGAGCGCCATGGCGCGAACCTCGCGACCGAGGCGGAGCGCAAGGCGGCCGTCGAGTGGTTCGCGTCCCTCCTATCCCTCCTCTCGGGGAGCTTTACGTCCTCGATGGATTTTCCCGACGAGGATTGGGAAGAGATACGGGGCGTGATATCGGCGGAGGCCGAAAGCCTCGACATTGATCTCCTCACCACGATCATGACGGTGATCGTGGAGCGCGGAAAAGCCTGACGGCGAGCGTTCGCACGGGCGCGCGCTCTCTCTCGTCGGCACGTACGGGCGCGTGATTTTACAGACGGGCGCTTGACTTCGCGCGTCACCGGATTGATATTTGAAGAGGAAGAGGTTCATACGGAATCTCAAGATATCAGGGGTGCCCGGACAGAGAGCGAATGCGAAAGCCGCACCGGACACGGGTCGCGCACCGAGTGAGACTGCGAGGAGGATCCTGTATGGATGATCCGCCTGAGATACCACGCCGGAGAGAAACCGGCGGGCACGTATAGCGTCCGTTACCTGCCGGCATCGTATGCGGCAGGAATGAAAGACTGGCCGAAGTCCTTTTAGGACAACTCCCATAGCGGGGCACAAGGCCGAGACAAGCCGGTAATAGACCGGCTTGTCATTTTTTAAAGCGCGCTGCTATACTCGTCTTTCCGATGGAAAGAGAATACGAGTCATGCGCGATTTGCCCGCGCGCGTGCGGCGTGAACAGAAACAAGGGCGAGCGCGGCTTTTGCGGCGAGACCGCTGAGCTCCGCGTCGCGTGGGCGGGCCTCCATTTCGGCGAGGAACCGCCGATAACCGGGAAGGGCGGCTCGGGCACCATCTTCATCACGGGGTGCAACCTCCGCTGCAAATTCTGCCAAAACTATCAAATCTCCCAGGACGGCATGGGGCGCGCGGTGAGCGAGCGCGAGTTCGCCGACATCGCCCTCGCGCTCGAGGGAATCGGCGCGGAGAACATCAACGTCGTGACCGGGAGCCACGCGATCCCGGCGATCGCGACCGGCCTCCGCGACGCGCGCGCGCGCGGACTTTCCATTCCCATACTATGGAACTCCTCGGCGTACGAAAACCCCGAGGCCCTCGACCTCCTCGACGGACTCGTCACCGCATGGCTCCCCGACTTAAAGACCCTGAACTCCGGGCTTGCGGAAAACGTCTTTCAAGCCGCCGATTACCCGAAGGCGGCGAAGCGGGCGATCAGGCACATGGTGGAAAAAAGCCCGCTCATCCTCGAGCGCCCCGACGACGAGAAGTACCCGTCGGGGAAGCTCGCCTCGGGGGTCATCGTGCGCCACCTCGCGCTTCCTGGACGCCTCGGCGACAGCAAGCTCGTCCTCGCCTGGTTCGCCGAGCACCTCGCCGACCGGGCGATCCTTTCGCTCATGACACAATACACCCCGGTTCCCAAGAGCGGCCACGCCGCAGGCATCGACGCCTTTCCCGACCGACCCTTTGCCCGCGCGGAATACGACGAGCTCATGGCCCTCGTCGAGGAGCTCGACATCGACACCGGGTTTTATCAGGAACTCGTCGAGGACACCGAGTGGCTTCCCGACTTCAACCGGACCCAACCGTTTTCCTCCGCGCTCGCGCGCCCCATCTGGCACTGGACGACGGGCTTTATCGGCTAACGAATCGCCCGCGATTCAAAAAGAGCATTTCTCCCAGGCATCGGAATCACTTTTCCCTTGTATTTCTTAATAGTAAACCGGTTTACAAAAAACACTTTCTTTTTTACACTTTGTATCGTATACTTTTTTTATACCACACCATGCAGGAGGTGATTCCTCCGCCGGAGGATTTATGCAGTTCCCCTCGTTCACGCACCCCGTCACCGGTATCGCGATCCCCGTCGGAGCGCTCAAGTCCGCGGAAAGCTCGGGGGTAGGCGAATTCCTCGACCTCATCCCGTTCGCCGACTTTTGCAAAAAGGCGGGCCTTGACCTCATCCAACTCCTCCCGGTCAACGACACGGGCACCGAAAGCTCGCCCTATAGCGCCCTCTCAGCCTTCGCGCTCCACCCAATCTATATCAGGCTTCAGGCGCTTCCCGAGGCCGCGAGCTTCGGCAAGGAAATCGAGAGCGTGCGAAAAAGGTTTGAGGGGCTTCCCCGTTTCGACTACCGGGCCGTGCGCGAGGCGAAGCTCGAACTCCTCCACCGCATCTTCGACGTGAGCGAAAGCTCGATCGTCGAAAGCGCGGAGCTCGCCGCATGGATCGAGAAAAACCCGTGGATCGCGGAGTACGCGGTCTTCATGAACCTCAAGCGGCGCAACCTCGACGCGTCGTGGAAAGCATGGGACAAGATGCGCACCCCGACGCACGCGGAAATCCGCGAGCGCTGGGAGAACCCGAAAAAAAGAGGCGAGCACCTTTTCTACGCCTGGGTGCAGATGCGCCTCGACGGCCAGCTCTCCGAGGCGGTCGAGCGCTGCGGGAAAGCGGGAATCGCGCTCAAGGGCGACATCCCCATCATGATGAACGAGGACTCGGCGGACGCCTGGGCGAACCCCGAGTTTTTCCGCGACGACCTCCGCGCCGGAAGCCCGCCGGACGGACCGAACCCACTCGGGCAAAACTGGGGGTTCCCGATCTATAACTGGGACAACCTCCGCGACGACGGCTTCGCGTGGTGGAAGGCGCGGCTCGCGCACAGCGCGCGCTACTACAACGCATACCGCATCGACCACATCCTCGGCTTCTTCCGCATCTGGTCGATACCGAACGGCGAGCGCACGGGCTGGCTCGGGTGGACGACGCCGCATGAGCCGATAACCGCCGACGAGCTCGCCGAGCTCGGTTTCACCGGAGACCGACTCCGCTGGATCTGCGAGCCCCACGTCCCGACCCGCGCGGTCGAGGCCGCGAACGGCGGCGATTACCTCGCGGCCCACGGCGCGATGGGTAAGCTCATGAACCGCATCGGGAACGAGGAACTGTGGCTCTTCAAGCCCGATATAAAAAGCGAGGGAGATATCCGCGCGGCCGACGTCGCCGAGCGGGCGAAGGACGCGCTTGCCGTCGCCTGGCGCGACCGGATGATGCAGATAACCGGCAGGGACGATCGGGGCAAGGCGCTCTACGCTCCGATATGGAATTTCCGCGACACGACCGCGTGGCGCTCGCTTTCAGACGGCGAGCGCGCAAGCCTCGAGCGCCTCATCGCGCGCAAGAACCTCGAGAACGAGGAGCTCTGGAAGGCTCAGGCCGAGGAGATACTCGGCGCGCTCACCGGCTCGGTCGACATGCTCGCGTGCGCGGAGGACCTCGGGAGCGTGCCGACGTGCGTGCCCGAGGTGCTCGCGAAGCTCGGCATACTCGGGCTCAAGGTCATCCGCTGGGAGCGACGCTGGAACGAGGCGGGGCAGCCCTTCCGCGACATCGAGGAATACCCCGAAGACTCGGTCACAACGACGAGCGTGCACGACTCATCGACGCTCCGCGGCTGGTGGGAAAAGGAAGGCGGGGCGGCGGACTTTTTCTCCGCATGGGGCGCCGAGCTCTCCGCGCTTCCCGAGGAGACGCGGGAGCGCTTCCGCGCGGCGTACGGCCCCGAGGCCGCGGCCTTCGTCCTCAAGGCGCTCGCGAAGGCGTCAAGCCGCCTCTTCGTGCCGCCGGCCCAGGATTTCCTCGCGCTCACGGAAGACTACCGCGCGGCGGACGCGAATGACGAGCGCGTCAACGTGCCGGGAAGCGTGAACGCCTTCAACTGGACGTGGCGGCTTCCCGTCCCGATCGAAAAGCTCTCCAAGGACAAAAAACTCATAGAGGCCATCGAGCGCGCGCTCAAGGAGCGTCGCGCGAGGCCGGCAAAAAAAGGAGCGTCTCGATGACTCAAGGAGCGTTCGACACCATTCTCGGGATCGGCTCGGCGCCGTGCGCGGACGGGCGGTTCATGGAATTCCACATAAACGCGCGCGTGCGCAAGGCGTGCGACTTCGACGAAGCGCTCTTCGCCTCAAGCGGAAACGTCATCTTCGCGAACCTCAAGGCGGCGCGGGTTTTCGTCCAGCGCTACAACCGTACCGTCGACGGCACCGCGCATCCCGAGCGATACCTCAAGGCGGGGCAGCTCAACGCGATGGGGCTCATCGACGAGATCTTCCATTACGTGTGCCGGCTCTATCGCGAGCGGAAGGCCCCTGAGTTCATGGCGGGCGCGGAGACCGCGATAGTCGGCGCGATCGGCAAAAAGCGATTCGACGCGCTTCTCCTCGCCTTCGCGACCGAGTACCCGTCGATGGCGGTTTACCGCGGCAAGACCGACCCCGAAACCTGGCTCGCCGGAACGGGAGCTCTCGGCATCCCGAATAGGATTCTCGCGCTCGAGGAGCTCATGCTCCTCCGCCTCGCGAACGAAAACCCCGCCTTCGCGCCGTTCTACCCGCTTTTCGCGGACGACGCGCTCAAGGCAACCTCCGGTTACGAGGAAGCGTGGGACGCGCTCAGGACCTATTCCGCGCGGAGCCCCGCCTTCGGGCCCGAAGGACTCGACCTCGTCTCGATGCTCAAGGCACCGGTCAACTACTCGCCCTACGACCTTAAGGGCCAGCTCGACTACATCCGCACGCGGTGGGCCGACCTTCTCGGCGAGTGGCTCGCGCGGCTCCTCGCGGGCATCGACGCGATCTCCGAGGAAGAAAAAGCCGGCTGGGCGGGCGGCGGCGGGGTCGCGGGCTTCGCGGACATGAGCGCGTACGAGTTCGGCGACATCAGCAAGGAATACGAGCGGTTCAGCCCCGACCGCGACTGGATGCCGAACGTCGTACTCATGGCGAAAAGCGCCCTCGTGTGGCTCGACCAACTCTCGAATAAATACGGACGCGAGATCAGGCGGCTCGACCAGATACCGGACGAAGAGCTCGACGCGCTCGCGAGCGCGGGCTTCACCGGGCTCTGGCTCATCGGGCTTTGGGAACGCTCGAAGGCAAGCGCGCGCATCAAGCAGATATGCGGGAACCCCGAGGCCGCGGCGAGCGCGTACAGCCTCGACGACTACGAGATCGCGGGCGAGCTCGGCGGATGGGACGCGCTCGGCAACCTCCGCACCCGCGCGTGGCAGCGCGGGATCCGCATGGCGAGCGACATGGTCCCGAACCACACGGGCATGGACGCGCGCTGGGTCGTCGAGAAGCCCGACCTCTTCGTGCAATCCCGCGAGTGCCCGTTCCCCGGATACGACTTTTCGGGGGAGAACCTCTCGCACGACGGCCGCGTCGGCGTCTACCTCGAGAACCATTACTACGCGAAGACCGACTGCGCGGTCGTGTTCAAGCGCGTCGACAACGCGACCGGCGAGGCGCGCTACATCTACCACGGGAACGACGGGACCGGCATGCCGTGGAACGACACGGCGCAGATCGACTTCCTCAACCCACAGGCGCGCGAGGAGGTCATCCAGAAGATCCTCCACGTCGCGGCGAACTTCCCGATCATCAGGTTCGACGCCGCGATGGTGCTCGCGAAGAAGCACATCCAGCGGCTCTGGTACCCCGAGCCGGGAAAGGGAGGAGACATCGCGAGCCGCTCGCAGCATTCCCTCACGCGCGACGAGTTCGAGCGGCGCATCCCGGAGGAATTCTGGCGCGAGGTTGTCGACCGCTGCGCGCGAGAGATCCCCGACACGCTCCTCCTCGCCGAGGCCTTCTGGATGATGGAAGGCTACTTCGTCCGCACGCTCGGCATGCACCGCGTGTACAACTCCGCGTTCATGAACATGCTCAAGCGCGAGGACAACGCGAAGTACCGCACGACGATCAAGAACACCCTCGAGTTCGACCCCGAGATCCTCAAGCGGTACGTCAACTTCATGAACAACCCCGACGAGGAAACCGCCGTCGCGCAATTCGGGCGCGGGGACAAGTACTTCGGCGTCTGCACGATGATGGTCGCGATGCCGGGACTCCCGATGTTCGGGCACGGGCAGATCGAGGGCTTCGAGGAAAAGTACGGCATGGAATACCGGCGCGCGTACCGCGACGAGCGCCCGGACGAGGGGCTCATCGCGCGCCACCGCCGCGAGATATTCCCGCTCATGAAAAAGCGCTGGCTCTTCGCGGGCGTCGAGAACTTCCTCCTCTACGATTTCTTCGAGAACGGCCGCGTCAACGAGAACGTCTTCGCGTGGTCGAACCGCGCGGGGGGCGAGCGCGCGCTCATCCTCTATAACAACGTCTTCGGCCAGGCAACGGGATGGATCAAGACGTCGGCCGCCTTCGCGGTCAAGAACGGAGACGGGTCGAAGCCGCTCGTCCAACGAAACCTCGCCGAGGGACTCGGGCTCGCCGTGAGGCCGGACCGCTACTGCGTCATGCAGGAACAGCGATCCGGGCTCTGGTACCTCCGGACGACGGAAGAGATCGCCTCGAACGGGCTATTCGCCCACCTCAACGGCTTCCAAACCCAAGTCTTCGTGAGCATTCACGAGGTCGACGACGACGCGGCGCGCACCTACCGGGCGCTCTACGAAAGCCTAGAAGGACGTGGCATCGGCGACGTGCATATGGGGCTCCAAAACATCAGACTGAAGGAACTCTACGCCGCGCTCGCAGCCTTCGCCTCCGCCGATCTCTTCAAGGTCGTGCGCGGTATCTTCGCCGCGCGAAAGGCCGCGAAAGACGCCGTTGCTACGGCTGCTGCCTCCACCGTAACCGCGGCTTCAGCCGCGGCGAAAACCGCCAAGGAAGACGCCGCGGATTCCGTCACGGCGCCGAGCGAAAAAACCGTGACGCTCGACGAACTCCCCAGCGCGGCCGAGCTTATCGAGAGTCTTGAGAAGCCCGCCCGCGCGTTCTTCGAGACGGCGATTCGCTTCCTTGACGAGGGCCGCGGTACCGAGGGAATCCCAGGGCTCAAGGTCGCGCCGCGCGCGAAAAACGCAAAGGCGCTCGCGGGCGAGGCATGGAGCCTCTATGCGAGCGCGCTTGGGCGCTTCCTCTCATTGGGCGATACCCCTGGGGCCGAATACCTCGCCGAAACGGCGCTTGAACGCGAAGGGCTCGCGCTCGCGGCTCCCGCCGCGCTCATCATCCATTCAATCCGCGACCTCGCGCTCGGCGATACCCCCGAGGCAACCGCGCGGGCGATCGCCGAAGGCTGGAGCCTCGACCGAAAGCTCGCGGACCTCGTGGCGGACTACGGCATCCAAGCCGAAGGCTTTACCGAAGAGCTCGCCGCGTTCGCCGACTCGATCATCCTCGCGCTCCCGGGCGAAACGACCGCGAAAAAGCGCGCGGAACTCCTCCTCGCGCGCGCGTTCTCCGACGAGCGCATAACCCGAAGAATCGGCGTTCACCGGTGGGACGGCGTCGACTGGTTCAATAAGGAAGCGGCCGAAGCCATCGCGGACAAGGCGATCCTCATCGCGTTCATCCGCGATAGCGGCGAGTCCATGACCGAAACGCTCGCGGACCTCGCGAAGGCGCGGAAGCTCATTCACGCGGCGTATGCCGCCTCCGAATACAAGGCCGAGTCAATCAGGGTCGCATACCCCGCCCCGAAGGAAAAGAAATCGGCGCGAAAGGCGACGGCGAAACCGAAGGCGGACGCGACGGGTAAGCGAACTGCGATCGGAACGCAAAACGCGCCGGATACCACGGCCGCCAAGGAAAAGAACGCGGCAAAGGCCGCGCGCAAGCGCGCACCGAAGAAATAAGGGCATCGGCAAGAACGTACCAAAAAAAATCCCCTCGAGAAATTAATCGTTCTCGAGGGGCATTTCACGGCGCCTGAAGGCGCTTTCATCTTTTCTTGATCGCGAGTCGGTTTTTTTAGCTTTTTTGCGCGTTTTCTTCCGCGTACTTTTTGAATTCCTCAATCGACATCTTATCGGAATACAAGGGATATAATGCTTCCACTAATTCGTCGAGAGTTTCGAATTTTGCACCATCGAGCTTAACGGCCATGCGCGTACCCCCTGCTCATATACACAAAGTATACCGAGTTTTTTAGGAGCGCGCAAGGATCATTTGCGGCGAGCGTCAGCTAATCAGGAAAAATCCCTAAGGATCCGCACGAGCGCGTCGCGATCGTTCGCGATAACGTTCGCCCCCGATACCGGGTTCTTCGCCGACTTCATTACCTCGGGGATTTCCGGCGCCGTGCCGCATATCGTGCCTAAAAGCTCGCGCTCGAACGCGGGATGGTCCTTCGATACGAGGACGACCGTCCCCTCGTCCGAGTTCACGCGGTCGGCAAACGCCGAAACGGCGCCAAGCGCGGTCGCCGAGGAGGTATCGAGCATGACCCCGAACCGTTTCCAGGCTTCCCGTATCGTGTCGGGAACCGACTCCTTCTTAACCTCGGCGGGAAAGACGAGCCCGCTGAGCATGAGCGCGTTGACCGCGAACACCTGCTCGAGTCGCTCGATATTCGAGGGAGCGGCGGGATCCGCGGGGCCGCGGCGATCGAGCGGGATGCCCGAGTTCAGGCAGCTGCAGCGCCCCGCCGCGTCGCAGAAAAGCGCGGGCGTCGCGTCGGTGATGAAGCCGTTGACGGGCAGCGAGAACTTCCACGCGTAGAGCCCGGCGACGAGATTCCCGTAATTCCCCGAGGGCACCGCGTAGAAGATATCGCCGCGAACCTTCTTCCGCAGGCGCGTGAAGGCGTACATGTAGAAGAAGGTCTGCGGGAGGATGCGGCCGATATTGATCGTGTTCGCGAGGGTAAGCCCGTGCCGCTGGACGAGCTCGCGCTCGGCGTAGACGCTTCGCACGAGCGCCTGAGCGTCGGCGAGCGAGCCTTCGATCTCGACGGGATGGATGTTCCCTCCGTTCCAGGAAAGGCATTCGGGATCGAGCCCGGCGAGGGTTCCCTTGGGATATACGAGTACCGTCGTGAGCCGCTTCTTTCCCGAAAAGGCGGCGGCCATGCTCCTACCGGTTATGCCTCCCGTGGCGGCGAGCACGATGGCGCGCCGATCCTCAATCGTCAGGATATGCTCGAGCGCCGAGGCAAGCCACAAAAAGCCGAAATCCTTGTGACAGCCGGTCGGGCCGTGAAAGAGCTCGAGCGCATAGAGGTGCTCGTCGAGCTGCTTGAGCGTGGGGCTATACCCGGAAAAGGCCGCGGCGGCGATGCGCTCGGAGATGACGGGGCTCAATTCGCTTTTCAGGAGCGCGGAGGTAAGGGTCCCGGCGATGGACGAAAACGAGGTCTTCTCGTCCATATACATGATCCAGGGGCGGAGATCCTCCTCGCTCGCGGGAACGTAAAGCCCGCCGTCGGCGGGCATACAGTCGAGAACGGCATTGTGAAAGCTTACCGAGCGGTTATTATTGCGCGTACTGACGAGTTCCATCGAATCCTCCGACGATTATGATACCAGTATACGCCTTTTTTGGCCATCTTTCAGAGGCTCATGAAAAGGGGGACGAGAAAGGGAACGAGCAGGCTCAGGATCACCCCATGCGTGACGGAAAGCGGTATTACCCCCGGTCCCCAGGCGTCCTCGATGACCGGGAGGGTCACGTCCATACTCGTCGCGCCGGCGATACCGACGCCGCTTTCGCATCTCCCCGACGCGCGGAGAAGCGGGATCGCGAGAAAGGCGAGCGTCTCGCGGAGCAGGTTCGAGAGGAAGGCCGCGGCGCCGAGGGATGGGTCGCCCAGGTTCGAGATCAATACCCCCGAAAGGCTGTACCAGCCAAATCCCGCGCCGAGCGCGAGCGCGCGGCCCGGCGTCATCCCGTCGAAAATGAGGGTCCCGAGGGAACCGAGAAGGGTTCCCGCGATCGTGACGAGCGGGACCACGAGGAGCGAAGGCTGGCGCATGAGCGCGGAAAGGTCGCTTTCCCCCGAGGCCATCTGAATCCCGATGATGAAAAGGAGAAAATAGAGGATCCAGGTCGCGACCGTACCATCCCGCACCCACGCGATCTCCGGGAGAAAAAGTCCGACAACCGTCCCAATAACCACGAGAACGAGAAGGATAAGCGGTTTTTTGAGGTTATGGAAGAGCATTCGCGCGCGACGCGATCCCGAAAGTGGCTTGCCAAAACCTGGCCGCGAGGGGACGAAACTCGGCGCAAAGAGCCGATCGAGCCTCCGGTACGCGGGCGCGAGCGCGAGCTGGAGGATCACCGTCCCCGCGCACGAGAAGAGCGTCCCCGACGCCGCCAAAAGCCCGACGAGGGAAAGGCTCGAGAGCACGTCGCGGCTTTGCCCGAGCCTGAGCCCCATCGAGAAAAGGAGAAGATAGAGCGCGACGGAAAAGACGCGCCCGGTCCTGTCGGTGAATTTTATCAGGCGCAGCCTGGCGCACGCGAAACCGAGCGCGAGGAACACCAGCAGCAGGAGAAGCGAGACTATCGTGCCCATCGCCGTTTCCTTACGAGGCGGCTTTTTTGTTAACCCGGAATTTTTCGACGAAACCGACCGGGCGATAGGTCATCTTCGCCTGGCGCATCCCCTCGTCGCCGAGGTCCTGCTCGCGGTTGACGAACTCGACCGATTCGGGAAGCGATTGGGCGAAGGCATAATTGATGTACTGATACGCGCCGCGGATATCGGTCCGAGCCTTCTCGAAATGCACCGCCGCGGTGCGCCCGCCGGCGACCATCTCGGCAAGGGTCCACGCGACGGGCAGACCGTCCACGTAGAGGACGAGCCCGGTCATGTCAAACTGATCCATAAGCTCGAGGGCTTCCCGCGCGGCCTTATAGTCGGTGTCCTCGGGGTTTTCCTCGCGGGAAACCCAGTGTTCGAGCACCGCGAGGGCGTCCGCGCGCGTCGAGGGATCGAGCGGCTTTATCGAGTGGTTCGGATAGGTAAGCTCGAACGCGTTCACGTGATTTTTCTTCTTGTGGAACTTTTTCCCGGAAAGGGTCGCGAGATCGGACCTGAGATAGAGGTAGTCGAAGTTATCGCGATCGGACTCGATTACGTAGCCCGCCGCCTCGATCGCGGCGCGGTTTTGCCCGACGAACGCCGGCGAGATGAGCTTCCAGAAATCATGTTCCCGGAAAAGCTCGTCGATGGTGTCCATTCCCGTCGAGCAGCATGGCGTCAGGAAGAAACGCTTCCCGTGCCGCTTCCCGGAGACGACGAGGAAGCAATCCCTGATCGAGACGCGATAATCATACCGTTCCCGAAAGAGATAGAGACCCGCGAAGCAGTATTCTGAGACCCCGTCGGGAAGCTGAACGAGAAACGGCGAGATTTCGCGCGCCATCTCGAGGGATATCGGCGCAAACTCGGGGTACGCGGGTATAGTGTGCATGACTTAAAGCTACTGCTTTCGGCGCGCGATGGCAAGAAGTAAGGCGCGACATTGACGACCCCTGCCAAATATCGTAGTCTTTTACCCATGATTGACCTCGAAGACCGCCTCCTTGCGCGATTTCTCGAATACACCGCGATCGGAACCCAAAGCGACAGGATTAAGGCCGACTCAGGCGTCTTTCCGTCAAGCGAGAATCAGCGCGCATTCGCCCGCCGCCTCGCCGAGGAGCTCAAGGGCATCGGCGTCGCGGACGCGCGCCTCGACGAGAACTGCTATCTCCTCGCCCGGCTCCCGGCAACCCCGGGACGCGAGGCGAAACCGGCCTTCGGGCTCTCGGCGCACATGGATACCGCCTCGGACGCGCCCGGCGACGGCGTAAAGCCGACCGCGCACCGCGGGTGGGTCGGCGCGCGCATCGAGCTTTCGGGCGGCTTCGTCCTTGATCCTGAGACCGACGGCGAGCTCGCCGCATGCGCGGAACGCGCCAGGCAATCGGGGAAACCCGACACGATCGTCACCTCGGACGGCACGACCCTCCTCGGCGCCGACGACAAGGCGGGCATCGCCGGAATCGTCACCCTCGCCGAGTACCTTATCGGCCATCCCGAGATCGCGCACGGCCCGATCGAGATTCTCTTCAGTCCCGACGAGGAAACCGGCCACGGCATGGACCGCGTCCCGCTCGCCGCGCTCGCCGCTTCCGCGTTCTACACCGTCGACGGCGGCGCGGTCGGCGAGCTCGAAAGCGAATGCTTTAACGCGTGGAAGGCCGACGTTTCGTTCACCGGCGTTTCCGCGCACCTCGGCGCCGCCCGCGGCAAGATGGTCAACGCCGTCGCGATGGCCGCGAGCTTCATCGAGTCCCTTCCCGCGCAGGAAAGCCCCGAGGCGACCGATGGCCATGCGGGCTACTTCTGCCCGCTCGAGGTTTCAGGGTCCTGCGAGGAAGCCTCGCTTACCGTGTACCTTCGCGACTTCGACCGCGAAAACATGGCGCGCAGGCTCGAACGCCTCGACGGAATCGCCGCGGGCGTGCGCGCGCGCTTCCCGAACGGGCGCGTCGAGGTCAAGAAGACCGAGCAATACCGGAACATGAAGGAAAAGCTCGACGCGTCGCCCGAGATCCTCGAGCTTTTAAAGAAGGCCGCCGTGCGCGCGGGCGTCGAGCCCCGCATGAAGCCGATCAGGGGAGGCACGGACGGCTCGCGGCTCACCGAGCTCGGCATCCCGACGCCGAACCTCTTTACCGGCGGGCATAACTATCACTCACGGACCGAATGGGCGTCGCTCGCCGAGATGACGGCGATGGTCCGAACGCTCATAGAGCTCGCGAAACTCTGGGGAGAACGATAATGTACGAATATCACATCGAGGGCGGGTTCCCGATCAAGGGAACGGTCAAGGCTAGCGGCAACAAGAACGCCGCGCTCCCGTGCATCGCCGCCGCCCTCCTCACCGAAGAAACGGTCACGATCCGGAACCTCCCGGAGATCGAGGACATGCAGGTCATGCTCGAGATATTCGCCGCACTCGGCGGCGAGGTCTCGAAGATCGCGACGAACGAATACGCGCTCACCATGAAGAAGGTCGCGCGGAACGACATCCCCGTCGCGCTCTCGAAAAAGATCCGCGCGTCGATCCTCTTCGCCGGCCCGCTCGTCGCGCGCTCGGGAAAGGCCGTGCTCCCGCCGCCCGGAGGCGACGTCATCGGCCGCCGCAGGCTCGACACCCACTTCCTCGCGCTCACGGAACTCGGCGCGCGCGTCGACGTCGAGGGGCTTTTTACCTTCACCGCGAATAAGCTCAAGGGCAAGGACATCTTCCTCGACGAGGCGTCCGTCACCGCGACGGAAAACGCGGTTATGGCCGCGGTCACCGCCGAGGGTCAGACGGTCATCACGAACGCGGCGAGCGAGCCGCACGTGCAGGACCTGTGCCGCATGCTCAACGGCATGGGCGCGAAGGTCGCGGGGATCGGGTCGAACATCCTCACGATCGACGGCGTCGATCGCCTTCACGGCACGGACTTCCGCATCGGCGCGGACTTCATGGAAATCGGATCCTTCATCGGGCTCGCTGCGGTCACCCACGGGTCGATCGCGATCACGGACGTGAACCCGCCCGACTTGCGGCCCATCAAGCTCGCGTTCGCCAAGCTCGGCATCCGCTGGGAGCTCGAGGGAACCACGCTCACCGTCTCGGCGCAGCAGGACCTCAAGGTCAACAGCGACCTCGGCGGTATGATACCGAAGATCGACGACGCACCGTGGCCCGGATTTCCGCCCGACCTCACGAGCATCATGACCGTCGTCGCGACCCAAGTCGAGGGCACGGTACTCATCCACGAGAAGATGTTCGAGTCGCGGATGTTCTTCGTCGACAAGCTCATCGGCATGGGCGCGCGCATCACCCTGTGCGACCCGCACCGCGCGGTCGTCTCCGGCCCGAGCGTCCTTCACGGCTCGGAGCTCGTCTCCCCCGACGTCAGGGCCGGCATGGCGATGGTCATCGCGGCGCTCTGCGCGCGCGGCGAAAGCGTCATCAAGAACGTCTACCAAATCGAGCGCGGCTACGAGAACCTCACCGACCGCCTCCAGGCGCTCGGCGCGCGTATCGAACGGGTCTCTGTCTAGTAAATAAAAAGAGATGCATCAGCGGATTTGCGCGGGTACGGCGCTTGCGTTCATCGCCCGGGGAGCGCCACGCGCCGCGAGTGGCGACGCGCCATCAGAACGCCGCGATCAAGCTAATCGCGGAGGTCAAGCTAATCGCGGAGGTCAAGCTAATCGCTGCGGTCAATCCGAACGCTGCGCGAAAAACGCGACGGATACGAGCACGAAGCAAACGGTCAGGAACGCGACGGTCGGGACGAGCGCGTTACCCGGCGCAAGGCCTACGAACGCGACGATGCACAGCCGCGCGAGGTACCTGACGGTCTCGATCGCGAACAGCGTGATGATCGGGAAAAGCGGAATCGCGAGCGCCCACCATGCCCTGAAGAAAACGTTCTTCCCAAGCCGATACTTCCATCCAAGGATGAGCGCGTAAATCGAGATAATCAGGATGAGGAATGGCTCCGCGATCCGGTTGATAATCTCGCGCTGATAGAGGGCCCCCGAAAAACCGTACTTCTCAGCAGTCTTCGAGAACCGGAACATATCGAGGAGCGTCATCCCGGAAACCCCGCGGTTTGCCGCGACGACGAGATCGAGATCCCGATAGGGCATGTCGAGGAGAAGGATGCTCCGCTCCTGCGCGGGGATATCGCCCTCGAGGACCTCGGGAAGCACGTCCCCGCCGGCGCGATTGCGGTCGACGGCATGGAGGATAAGCTCGGGGCGCGACTGTCCCTCGCGCTCGAACGGGAACATCTTCGCGTACGGCACCGCGATTCTCCAAACGGTCTTTCCGTCCCGGCCAAGCCGCGCGATCTCGACGTCGCGGAGGTAGGCGACGTCCTTCCCCGCCGTGCGCATAAAGGTCATGCCCCGGATAAACACGGCGTCAACCGTATCGTCCGATCGCCGGTTCACGAAGAACACGTCGCGCGCGGACTCGAAAAGCCGGATGTTCGCGGTCTCGTCGACGAAGAAAAACGACTCTAGCAAGCCCGTTCGCGCGACCTCGAGGAAGCGCTCGACGTCGGGATCGATTCCCTTCGTCTTCGCGGCCTTCTCCTTGTCGTATTCGGCGAGAAAGACGTAATACGCCTTGAGGTAATCGCCGTTCTGTATCGCCTCATAGCCCTCGCGCTTAGTCTGATAGCGGGCGATTTCGCCCTGCTCGGTGAATTTGTCGGTTCCTTCCGAGACGTGGTTCCACGCCTCTGCGGCCTTACGGAGCGCGAGCGCCTTGTTGGGATCGGTGTCGCGCGCGAGGCGCCAAGCGAGCATCGCGTAGTAATGAGCGTTGAAGTAATCGTGCTTCTTCGTCGCCGCGTCCGAGCGGTCAAGCGCCTCTAGCGCGGTGATTCCCTTATCGTCGGCGGAAAGCGGCTCCGCGGCGGCAGGCTGCTTATTCTCAGACTTGGCTACGGAGCCCTTTCCCTCAGCGGCTCCGCCATCCTTCCCCGCCGCGACGTCGGATTTCTTGGCGTCCGGGGATTCACCGCCCGAAGCCTGCGCGCGCAGGTACTGGCAGCGGTCCAAAAGCTTATTCGCCTCCGCGCTCTTCGGCCAGATTTGCAACGCGGCTTGGAGCCTGATTTCGGCGTCGTTCGGGTCATTCGCCTCGAGCGAGGCCTTCGCGACCGCGACGAACTCGCGATAGTCAGAGCCTCGGTTCACGGCAGACTGTTGCTTCGTTCGGAGGAACGGGGAAACGCCCTCGGCCATGACGAAGTACGCCGCGAGGCATACGATGCACAGGATGAACGCGCCCTTGAGATAGTCGATGAGAAGGGCCGACCAACGATCGACCTGCTCGTCCGCGTGGCTCTTGAACGCGAGCGCGTACCCGACCAAGAGTCCGCTTATCTGCAGCGCGGGCATGTAGTTCACGAAGAGGAGAACGCCCCTCCAAAACCGATAGGAGGCGACGTACGGCGCGACGAGCTCCGGCGGCGCGGCCCGCGCGAACGCGAAGACAATGCACGCCGCGAACGCGACGAGGTAATGGGCGAGGATCACTAAAAACACGCGCTTTGTATCGCTCATTGAAAGTCCCCCACGCGCCCACGGCGAATCTTGCGGATGATGAAAACCGCGAGACAGACGATAAGGGAGATCGCCGCGACGGCCGTGACCATGACCGGCGAGACGAGGCCCTGGGGCACCGAGCCCGGAAGGAAGCGCCTCGCCTCATCGTACGCGAATCCCCCGGTCGTGTACGGATATCCCATCAGCATGAATCGAAAAAGGGTGAAAACGAGAAGCGCGTTTAGGAGTCGCCACGCGCTCGCGTGGCAGATAAAGAAGAGGCAGCACACCAGGGCGAAAAAGCTCCCGACCGTCGCGAAATATCGGACGGTACCCTTCTCGAACGCGGAATGGAAGGATTCAAGGAGAAAGTTCGCGTCCCGCGCGAGATGCGAGAGGAAGCCCGGGGTCTCGAGGCGAGAGGCGACGAGCGGATCCTTCCCTCCGGCGGGGACGAGCAGGAGAACCCCGCCCGCCGAAAGCTGCCGGCTCTCCGAATCGTAATCGGCCGAGGTATACACGCTCATCGCGCGGCTTCCGGGCAGGGTTGCCCGATCGGCGACGATCACGCCCAGCGCGCGCTTCCCCGCGCCTGAATCGTCGAGCCAGAACACCCGCTTGCCCCCATCGCCATCCCGAATAAGGCCCGGCGAGAAGAGCTTCCCTGCCCCGTCGGCGGGCTCGCTTGCGAATGAGTCCGCTTGGGTAAACGACGACGCTACAGAGGAGGCGGACAGGCGATACGAAAAAGGGATCAAAAACGCGACCGAGGCGGCCACAAGAACCAGGGCAAGCGGAAGGGAGATAAAAAGCATCGTCTCGTGTCGCATCAGATAGAAGAAAAGGTAGAGGCACGAGAGCATGCACGAGATGGGCAATAGGTATAGCGCCGATGAGACGAACCCGGCGATAAAGACTGAAAAATGACCCGCGGACAGAGCCATCAGGGACGCGTAGGACGTAGGCACGGAAAAGGCGGACAGAAGGATCGTCCAAAGAAGGAGGTTTCCCACAAAGACGAGCGGAATCATCACCGTGTTTTTCATACTAAAGAAAGACTATCATGTGCCCGGAGCGATTACAAGACTTTTCTTTATTGTACAATGAATTCACCATAAAAATGAACAAGTTATCCACAGCTTTTACCGGTCAATTTCTATATGAAATAAGCATTTCCTTGTCTGACATAGGTTTTCACGATTTTATCTTTTTTTTACCTTTTTTGAAAAACGTAACGCTTATTTCCATATAATATAACAACTTATCTACAGAACACAGCGTCTTCCGATACACAGAAAAAGCTTGACAAGAAAATTCGCCCAAGGTGCACCGATTAAAACGGTTTTTTCACCGGTTTTTCCACGAGTTATCCACAGGAAGATAAAAAAAGGGTTAGAACAGGAGTTCTAACCCTTTTGTCAACTAGTTTTCGCGTAAGAAAGCGGATTTACCCGAGAAAAACCTGCCCATTATTGTCGATGGCGAGGATCGTCTTGCATTCCGAACAGCGGAAGCGCCCTGACTTGGTTGCCTTAAGTTTCTTCGAGCAAATCGGGCAGGAGAAGATCTTCGGGAATATCTCGGATTTGATCTCGACGCCGCTCGTGCGGAAGAAGTCGATCGAATCGGCGAGGGAATCCTTAATGTTGAAGAACTGGGAGAAACCGAGCAGCTGGAAAACCTCGTAGACCTTCGGCTGGATTTCAAGGAGGACGACGTCGCCCCCCTTCGGCTTCACGGTTTTAAGGAATGCGGTAAACGACCCGATACCGGTGGACGATACGTAGTTTAGCGCGCCGCAATTAAAGATGAGGCGGATAAAACCGGCTTCGACGACTTTTGAAACGCGCTTCTGGAAGAAGCTGGAATTATAGGTATCAATATAGCCATTGAGGAACAATACGATGCAACCGTCTATGTCGTCGATTTTTTCTAGACGGATTTTGAGACTGTCATCTTTTTCCTCATCAAATCCAGGAATAATGCTGTTATTATTCATACGACTCCTACCGTCTAGTTTATCGGCATTTTCTCCAATATCATTACTATAACATATACAAAAAAATTGTCAAATAACGAATGGAGACCATCCTTTATCGATCGGCAACGAAACCCCGTTGATCGAGGGCGTTTTCAGCAGAAAAAGCGCGGAATCCGCCACTTCTCGCACCGAAATTAACTTCCCATCCGGATTTTTCGCCGCAAGCTCACTCTTCAACGCAGAATCGAGATACTCAGTCTCAACAAACCCCGGGCATAGGACGTTACAGGTGATGCCCGACGAAGCATAGCCGATGGCGACCGACTTTGCCAGCGAAGAAAGCCCGGTCTTCGCCGCGGCATAGGCCGCATTCGTCCTAAAACCGCGTACGGCATCGGTTCGCGTCCCCCCGAAAAGAAGGATGCGACCCCACCGAGCCTTTTCCATGGCGGGAAGCGCCGCCGAAACGAGCGCGCCCGGAAACCCGAGATTCGCCCAGGTAATCGACTCCCATTCCTCGCGGGATGTCCCCCCAAGCGGCTTTTGCAGAAAGGGCCCGCGCACGACGGCGAGTATCTCCGCGCAAAACGCTTTGCTCAAAACTATAGCGCATTCGGCGGAATTATCAAGATCTACCACGCATGATTCCGCGCCCGGAACGGGATGCCGCCCGACCGCGGTTACCGTCGCGCCCTCGGCGATCAAGGCTTCCGCCAAGGACCTACCGATGCCGCCTGAACCGCCGACGACGAGCGCCCTCTTTCCCGCAAGCTCGCTTTTCATTGCCCTAATCATAATCCATGCGATATTGACACAACAAGCTCCTTTTCGGGAAAATTGGGCCGTGACATCATTACCGTGCGCAATCGTGCTTTGCCGTCCCGAGGAAAGCCGCAATGTCGGGTCGGTCTGCCGGGCCATGAAGAACATGGCCATCACCGACCTTCGCATCGTCGGCGACAAGACGGACTTCTTGGATGAACAGGTCAGGACGCTGGCGGTCCACGCCACCGACATTTGGGATAAGGCGAGCTTTTTCGAGCCGAGCGTCGAAGGGCTTCGCGCGGCGATCGCGGACTGCGCGGTCGCGGGCGGGACCACGCGCCGCATGGGGCAAAAGCGGAAATCATGGGGAATGACGCCCGAGCAATTCGCGGGAAATATCGCGGCGACGGGGGCGCTCGGTAAGACGGCGATCGTGTTCGGGAACGAGCGGACGGGACTTACCGACGAAGAGCTCGACTGCTGCTCGGTCGCCGTGAACATCCCCTCAAGCACGGATTGCCCGTCGCTCAACCTTTCGCACGCGGTCCAGGTCGTCAGCTACGCGCTCTACCGCGCGCTCGACGGGAGAAAGCGCGGCTACGAGCCCGTAACCCTCGAGCGCCTCGGCAAAACGGTCGCCTCGATCAGCGAAAGCATCGACCGTGTCGGGCTTTTCAAGATCGCGGGGCACGAGTACAACGATCGCTTTCTCTCCGAGATCCTCGCGCGCGCCGCCCTCTCGGAGGCCGAGGCGCGCAGGCTCGAGCAACTCTTTCGGAAGATGTCGTATATCAGGACGGGCGCCGATTCAGAAGCCTAACGGGCGATGTAAAGAAAATCAGAAATCTATCATTTCGCAATCGATGACCGCGCCGCGGGTCGCGCTCGCCGCGCGGTCGAGGCACGCATAAAGCTCGCGCACGTTACCCGGCCACGGATGGCCCTTGAGCTTCTCGATCGCGCGGGGCGAAAGGACCTTGCGATGGCGAAGGAGGCAGCCGCTCGCGAGCGCGGGAATGTCCTCCGGATGCGAGCGAAGCGGCGGGCTTTTGACGCGAATGACGTCGAGCCGGTAGAAAAGGTCGGAACGGAACCGCCGCGCCGCGACCATGCCCCCGAGGTTTCGGTGGGTCGCGCAAATCAGCCTGAAGCGAACCGGGCGCGGCTCGAACGATCCGACGCGGCAGACGACGCCTTCCTCGAGAACCCGGAGCAGCTTGGGCTGCAAGTCAACGCTCAGTTCGCCGATCTCGTCAAGAAAAAGCGTCCCGCCGGTCGCTGCCTCAAAAAGCCCCTTCGCGTCGCGCACTGATCCGGTGTAACTGCCTCGGCATGAGCCGAAGAGCGCGCTTTCCGCGAGCGACTCCGCGATGCAGGAGACATTGTACGGGACGAAGGGACCGGCCGATACCGGCGAGGACTCATGGATCATCCGGGCGACGAGTTCCTTGCCCGAGCCCGTCTCGCCGGTAATCAACACCGTGTCAGTCGTATCTCGAATGTCTTGAATCTGCGCGCGCAATGCCGCCATCGCGTCGCTATGCCCGATGATAGAGGTCCGTCGGGGAATCTCGTCATGTTCATGCTTAGCCGTCGCGTTGCTCGTATTCCCCGCTCGGCCATAGCGAGGAAGCGCTTCATGGGCGAACGCCGCCCCGCGCGATTCAGGCTGATCCTCGCGCGAGACATGCGAAACACCGTGTGATTCAGCTTGTTCACCGCGCGGCGTGGACTGCGCGCCACAGGGAGCATCGGGCGCCGCTCGAACTTCGGCTGAACCAAGCGCGCGACCGATCCTTTTTTTCAGCGAGGTGAAGGCGTACGGGATGGAGATATAATCGCGGGCGCCCGCTTCCCTCGCGAGGGCTTGAAAGGGAAGGGCGTATTCGCGGGAAAGGATGAAGACGGGGAACCCCGCGCGGGCGGCGATGACGTCGCGCAAGAGGTCGGGCGCCCACGCGCCGACGAGGCCAATGTCGAAAAGGGCGAAATCAAAGTCCCCCGAGGCCGCGAGGGCGGGCGCGAGGGCAAGATCGGTGGGCACGGAGACGGACCAGACGTTCATCGCGCGATAGGTTAGCTCGCGCGCGTCATCGACGCGGGACGTGACGAAAAGGACTTTTTCCACTTGGGCGCTTTCCTTTCCGGCAATCCCGTTTCTATTACGATCAGTCCACGCTTATGCCGCGATACGGAACAGCCGGTAATACAAAAGCAGAATGTTATACCATAAGTATTGGAAGATTCTGAAAATTCTTAACGGGTTTTTCAGTATCTGCGGGAAATACTCGAGGCCGCGCTCAAAGGTCTTTTCGGGGACGCGCCGCTTGCGCTCGGAGAAGATATCGATCACGTCGTAATTCCAGATGAAGATGCCGTTATGGAGCTTCGCGCGATTCCGGTGGATCCAGCGCTGGCCGCCGGGCACGCCGTCGCCGACGATCACGAGCGAGGGGTTTGCCTTGACGATGGCGGTCTGGATATTTCGCTCCATGCTCTTGTGATAGTAGCCGGCGAAGCGCCCCACGACGCTGAGCTTGGGGAAAGTGCTCCGCACGTTCCGTTCCGCCTGCAGAAGGCTCCGATGCTGCGCTCCGAGGAGGTAGACGGACTTGTAGTATTTCTCGAGGACGCCGAGCGTCCCGATGATCAGGTTAAACGGCTGCCAGCGGATCGGGGCTTTCTTCTTGAGAAAGCGCGCGCCGCGGATAAGGCTCTTCGAGGTCGGGATGACGAGCGACGCCTTGAGGACCATGTTGCGGAACTCGCCCCTGTGCCGGGCCCTGAGGACGTCGAGGATCGACACGAACATGATGTGCTGGCACTCGCCGCGGGCGAGCAGCTCGAGCACGACCGGCTCAAGGTCCTCAGGCGCGATGATATCGAGCGGGACCTTCATGAAATCTATTCTTTCAACTGCCACTTTTCAGACTCCATAATGGCGGATTGGGCCGCGGCGATTCCGTAGAGCGCCGCGGTTTCCGCCCTGAGGACATTCGTCCTGAAATGAACGGCCGAGAACCCCGCCCGCTCGAGCCCACCGAGCTCATCGGCGGTCATGCCGCCCTCGGGCCCCGTGGCGAGCGCCACGATCTCCATGCCGATATCAAGATACTCGTGGAGGGTTTTTCGCGCAAGGGGGGCCTCTGTTAGGACTAAGGCCGAAGCCCGACGTCCGGAGGAAACGTCGGCCCAAATCCCGCCGATCGCGCCGACCGAAACGGGCGATGCCACGACGGTCGCGACCGGGGAACCGCTTTGTTGGCGCGCCTCGCGGACGATACGCGCCCACCGCGCGGCGCGGCCCGAGGAATCGCCCTCGCGCGGAAGGCAGCGCTCCCCCGAAACGGGGACGATCGCGCTCACGCCGGTCTCGGTGGCCTGCCTGATCACCTGGTCCATCTTCGGGCCTTTCAGAATCCATTGGAAAAGGATGATCCGGGGAAAGCCCTCGGGTATCTCGGGAAGGGGCGGCATCGACTCACCGGCGCGGATGCTTGCGGCGGCGCGGTTTGCGGAAACACCCGACTCCGGCGCGGAAGGCGAGGCCTCGGCGCGCGGACAGGCGGGTCGGCGCAGTGCCACGGTCTTCGCGCGCGCGTCGAGCCGCTCTACGGCAAGCGAGGCAAGCGTCCCGTCGGGAAGCCGCGCCTCGACGGTATCGCCGGGGGCGAGCCGCAAGACCTGAACCAGGTAGCGAAAATCGGACCCTTCAAGGGTAACCCGCTCGCCCGGCTCAAGGGGCTGGTCGAGGAGAAACTGCCTCATTTCGAGGCGGGTTTGCCTGAGTCCGCCGCGGCGGGGGCGGATTTTGCGTCCGCGACGGCGGGCTTCGCCGCCTCCTGGAGCTCATGCACGGTTTTCACGGTCTTGAGGAGCGCGGGCACGTCCTCCTTGAGGAGGATGTCGACCGCGGCCTTGAGCTGGATATCGTATTCGAGGTCGTAGAGCGGGCTTAAGTGCGTGCGGTAATACTCCTGAGTCACGAGGCGCTTCAAGATTCGCACGTCGACGGGATAGGTCTTCGAAAGCTCGCGGGCAAAGCTTTCGGCCTCGGCGGGCGAGAGTTTCGGCTTATCGGCGACGAAGTCGGAGAGCTTGGTCGTCTGGAGAAGGTCGCCGAGCGACTTTTCCTCGGCCTCGGTAAGGGTCGGGAACAGAACCTCGCGATCGGGCGGGATACCGAGCTTATCGATGTTCGCGTCGCTCGGGGTATAGTAGCGGGCCATCGTGATCTTCATCGCGTCGCCGTTGAGGAGGTCGATGATCTGCTGGACCGAACCCTTGCCGTAGCTCGTCTCGCCGACGAGGTACGCGATCTTGTCGTCCTTGAGGGCGCCCGCGAGGATCTCTGAGGCGCTCGCCGATCCTTTATTGATCAGGATGACGATGGGAAGCTGCGGCTTGAAGGTGGTCTTCGACGGGCTCGCGTCAAACTCGCGGTTCTCGTAAGAGATACGAGACTTGGTCGAGACGATCGGCCCGTTGTCGATGAACTTATCCGCCACGTCGACGACGCTCGTGATGAGCCCGCCGGGATTATTCCTGAGGTCGATGAGGAGGCTCTTGTAGCCGGCCTTCTTGAAGGAGTCGAGGGCTTCCTGGACGCGTTCGGCCGTGAGCGGGGTGAACTCGATGATGCGGAGGTAGCCGACGCCGTTGTCCATCATCCCGTATTTGACCGTCGGGACCTCGATCTGCGCGCGCTTGAGGGTTACCGGGAACTCCATCTTCTTTCCCCGGCGGATCTTGATCGTCACGTCGGTGTCGACGGGGCCGCGGAGCTTGTCGAGCACCGCCTCCATCGTGATGTCGGAGGTATCGGTTCCATCGATGGAAAGGATGAGGTCACCGGGCTGGATGCCGGCCTTCCAACCGGGGGTATCCTCGATCGGGGAGGCGACCTCGACCCACGCGGGCTTTTCCGGGGTCGACTCAAGCGGCTTGGTGATGGAAAGACCGACGCCGCCGAAGGAGCCGTTCGTGGTGTCCTTGAGGCTGAGGCCGAGGAGGCTTTCGGTATCGATATAGGTCGTGTAGGGATCCTTGAGGGAATCGAGCATTCCCTTCATCGCCCCCTCATAGAGGGTCTTCGGATCAACCTCGTCGACGTAATTATTCTCCACGAAGGAGAAGACGTACTGAAAAAGCTGGAAATAGCGCTCAACGCTCCGGTCGCGATCGGTCTTTTCCAGGGCGAAAAGGGCCGGCGACAGAAGGGTAAAAAAAAGCAGCACGGCGGAGAAAATCGCCGCGCCGAACCAGGTCTTCTTTGAATTCATACGGTCATTGTCATGGTAAGAAAGCGACTTGTCAAGCCAAACGGCAGGACTTGACCGGCGGCGGGTTGTTGCGTAGACTTCTATCAAATGCGTTTCCGATCATTGCGCTATCCCGTGTTTATATTGTATGAACTCATCAGGCTGTACACCCTACTCAGGCAAGGCGGGGCATCGATGACCATTGCGCTGCCGGTCTCCTGGTACGCCGCCGCGCCCCTGCTCGCGATCGTGCCGATCCTCTTTTTCATGCTCGCCTCGGACGAGGAACGCTTCGCCGAATGGCTTCCGCTCATAACCCTCATCAAGGCGCTCGGCGTCGTCGCCCTCGCCTTCTTCGTCGCGGCCTCCGTGCCGACCGCGCTCAAATTCGCGGCCTCGGGCGACCTTAGGCTCATCCTCCCGCTCGCGGGCGAGGCGCTCTTCTGCGTCCTTGACGCCGCGCTCGCCGTTTGGTGCCTCAGGAGGAGCCGCGCGCTATGCAGATAATCCCGGTAGCGAGCGGTAAGGGCGGCGTCGGAAAGAGCCTTCTTTCCGCGAATCTCGCCATTGCCCTCGGCCAGGCAGGAAAGAAGGTCCTTCTCGCCGATCTCGACCTTGGGGCGTCAAACCTCCATCTCGTCCTCGGCGTGCCCTCCCCGCGCACGGGAATCGGCACCTTCCTGACAGGCGCTACGCCTTTCGAGGACGCGATCCTCGAAACCTCCTACCAGAACGTATCGTTCATCCCCGGCGATTCAGAGATACCGGGACTCACCGC